>Ga0182030_10013419_pt1 | contig 16302 bp, 15 predicted proteins | sample 812S3MmetaG_FD_121299 | JGI IMG/M metagenome (GOLD analysis project Ga0182030, IMG submission 121299) | Permafrost microbial communities from Stordalen Mire, Sweden - 812S3M metaG (Illumina Assembly) | ecosystem: Environmental > Terrestrial > Soil > Wetlands > Permafrost | place: Sweden...
CCGTGCTGGTCGTTGATGGACTTGAAGAAATCGAGGTCCGCCAGGATGGCCGACAGTGCGTGGGGCTCGCGCCGCGCCTGCTCGACTTCCTGCATGAGCTGCTCGTTCAGGTAGCGGCGGTTGTAGGTGCCCACCAGCGGGTCGGTGATCGACAGCCGCTGGATCTGCGCATTGGCGTCACGCAGGGATTGCTCCAGCTGCACGATGCGCTTGCCCGCGGCCAGACGCGCCAGCAGCTCCGCCTCGTCGGCGGGCTTGCGGACATAGTCATCGGCGCCGGCTTCCAGACCGATCACGACGCTGTGCGTTGCGATCTGGCCGGTCAGCAGCAGGATGTAGAGGTAGCCCGGCAGCCGGGTCGCGCGCACCTTGCGGCAAAGTGTCGGGCCGTCCATGCCCGGCATCTCCCAGTCGGTGACCAGGAACTGGAAGCGGCCGGTGGCCAGTTTCGCCAGTGCCGTCGCGCCATCGCTGGCCGTCTCCACTTCGTAGCCGCCTCGACGCAGCATGCGCTGGGTCAGCAATAGCTGCGTAGGCTCATCCTCCACCAGCAGCAGCTGCAGCGCGCCGCTGCCACTCACGGAAAGCGCACCACGATGACACTGGCGCACTCGACCAGCGCCGCGCCGGTCTGATCGACCATCCCGACCAGTTCGGCCAGGGGCGCGACCAGCGCCGTGCGCTCCAGCGCCAGCGACAGGTCCGTGATGCGCTGGGCGCAGACGCTGCCGGCGCCGCCTTTCAATTTGTGGGCGACGGCCTTCAGCAAGGTACGGTCTTCGTTGGCCACGGCCTGCCGCAGTTCCCCGATGAGGCGGCTGCCGCTGGCCATGAAGGTCCGGCACAGCTCGCCCATGAACTCGGGGTCATCGCCGACGAGGGTTTCGAGCCGGGTCAGGTCCAGCACCGGCGACAGCGCGCGCACCAGCGGCGACCGCGCTCCTTCCCGGGTCGCCTCACGGGGATTGCCGAGGCCGTGGCGATCGAGGATTTCGCGCAGTCGGAGGGGTTGCAGCGGTTTGGTCAGCAGGCCGTCCATGCCGGCCGCGAGACAGCGGTCCAGCTCGTCGGTCATGGCACTGGCAGTGAGTGCGACGATGGGGGTGCGCCGCTCCCGCGTCTCGGCGCGACGGATTTCGCGAGTCGCGGTCAGGCCGTCCATGATGGGCATCTGCACGTCCATGAGCACGAGGTCAAAATTCGCCTCACCGCAGAATTCTACGGCCCGCAAGCCGTTGTCCGCCAGTTCGACCCTGCAGCCCAGCCGCTCGAGGAAGCGGCGGGCCACCTGCTGATTGACGATGTTGTCTTCCGCCACCAGCACCCGGCCGCGGTAGTGGCCGTAGACCTTCTCGGCCGCCAGGGAGCTGCGGGTGACCAGCTGTGAGTGGGCGCCGCTCTGGTTGGACGTGTCCATGACCCGCTCGACGCAGGCGCGCAGCTCGCGGCCGCGCACCGGCTTGGTCAGGTACCCGGCAAAACCCATGTCCGCCAGGCGCCGCGTGCCGCCATGCCGGTCGATCGAGGTGAGCAGGACCAGCGGCACCTGCGACAGTAACGGGTCACTCTTGAGTTTGTGCGCCAGCCAGCTGCCGTCCGCATCGGGCATCTGATCATCGGCGATGACGAGGTCGAACGGCGCGCCCTCGGCCGCCGCCTGGTGCAACAGCGTCACGACATTGCCGGCGCGGGCGGTGGTTTCGACGACATGCCCGGCCGGCAGCAGCTGACCGCGCAGCACCCGGCGATTGGTGTCGTTGTCATCCACCACCAGGATGCGGCGGCAGACCGCGGCATCGGGTGATTCGGGCAGGCGTTCGGTCGTCGTGTTCAGCGCCTCGCAGGGCAGCGTCACCGAGAAGGTCGTGCCGACGCCGGGGCTCGACACGACGCTGATGCTGCCGCCCATCAGCTCGCACAGGCGTTTGACGATCGACAGGCCGAGGCCGGTACCGCCGAAGTGGCGGGTCGTGGAGGCGTCGGCCTGCACGAACGGCTGGAACAGCTTGTCGACGACTCCCGGCGCCATCCCCGGGCCGGTGTCACGCACTTCGAAATGCAGCAGGACCTTGTCGCTGCGCGTTCCCAGATTGTGGACCTCGATCACCACTTCACCGGCCTGGGTGAACTTGATGGCGTTGCCCGCCAGGTTGGTCAGGATCTGCCGCAGGCGATGCGGATCCGCCAGTACGCACTCCGGCGCAGCCGGATCGACATTGACGATGAATTCCAGATTCTTCGCAGCGGCATGGACCGCCATCATGCCGGCCACGTCCTCGACGCAGTCGCGCACGTCCATCTCGACCGACTCGACTTCGAGGCGCCCCGCCTCGATCTTTGAGAAATCGAGAATGTCGTTGAGGATGCCGAGGAGCGAGGTTGCCGAACTGCGGATGGTCTCGGCGTACTCGTGCTGCACCGGATTGAGCGAGGTGTCGAGCAGGAGCTCGGTCATACCGAGCACGCCATTCATCGGCGTGCGGATTTCGTGGCTCATGTTGGCCAGGAAGTCACTCTTGGCGCGGTTTGCCGCCGAGGCCTCTTCCGTGGCGGCAACGAGGGCCGCGCGCGCGGTGAGCTGCGCGGTGATTTCCTGGATGGAGCCGGAAAAATGCGTGGGACTGCCGTCCTCGTTGCGCTCGCAGCGCCCCCGCGAGCGCACCCAGCGGTCCTCGCCGTTGCGGTGACGCACCGGGAATACGACGTCAAAGGACGTGCCTTCCGTGATGTGACGACGGCCGGCGTCCTCCACCGAGATGCGCTCGGCGTCCGGAGTCAGTTCGAGGATGGAGTGCGGGAAGGCCTCATCCTCACCGTAGCCCAGCATTTCGCGGACGCTGGGGGAGTACCAGCTGGCGCCGCTGACGAGATCGTATTCGAACAGGCCGTCGGTGCTGCCCTCGATGGCGCGTTCAAAGCGCGCGCGGATCTCGCGCAGCTCGGCCTGGGCCTGGCGTTCGTCGTGGATGTCGATCAGCTGGCCGGTGAAGCTGGTGATCCTGCCGAGCGCGTCGCGCTCCATGGCGCCACGGCGACGGAACCAGCGCCACTGCCCCGTCGCGGTCCGCAGCCGCAGCTGCACATCGCACGGGGTGCCGGAGTTGACGTGCTGCGCGAACGCGGCACTGACCGCGGCGGCGTCCTCCGGCCAGGTTTCGGCATGGAAAGTCGCCGCCGGCACCCGCCGCTCCTGGCGCGGGTAGCCCAGCAGCTGTTGGTAGGCCTCCGAGCACCAGACCTGGTCGCTGCCGAAGTCGTACTCCCAGTGGCCCTGGAAGCTCGAGCGCGAGGCGCGCTGCAGGCGCAGGCCCGCTTCGTGGTGCTGCGTGACATCCTGGACCGCCCCCGACAGTCGCACCGTACGGTCATCGGCAACCTCCGCCGCACCGACACAACGCACCCACAACCGCGCCCCGTCGCTGCGGATCGCCGGCAGGGTGTGATCAAAGCTCTTGCCGTTCGCGACAGCTTCCCGAAAGGCGTTTTCGAGAATCGGCCGGCCCTCGACCGCATAACACTCCAGGAGGTCCTCGAGTGTGAGGGCAGCGGCCGGGTCAATCCCGAAGATGTGCCGGGCGTGGGTGGACCACAGCGGGGTCATCGAGTCGACGGCCAGTTCCCATGCCCCCAAACCGGTCATGTTGGCGATGATGTCCAACAGGTGCGCGCTGCGCTGCTGCAGGATTTCGGCCCGGACACCCTCCTGGGGCGCTGCGGGCGGCGGGAAGGGATTGGCAGCCATGGTCAAATTCATCATGGCACAATCGCACCCATGAGCGGACGCACCCGAGGATACGCCCACCGCATCGACATTGCGGCCGGCGCTGCCGTGGTCTGGAAGACCCTGACCAGCACCGAGTCCCTGCGCAAATGGTGTTCGCCGGACGCGCAGATCAGCGCCCGCGAGGGCGGCCTGTTCCGCGCATCCGTTGACCGCGTGTCGGAGCTCGAGGCCCATATCGATGTGCTGTTGCCCGAGCGGCGCATGCGCATCATCTACCTGCCCTCCGAGGGGCTGCCGACCAGCAGTGCCATCGTCGACGACTTTATGCTCGACAATTCCGATCCCCGCAAGACCATCGTGCGGCTGCTGGGCTCCGGTTTTCCGGCCTCACGCGAGTGGGATACGTTTTACCTGCGCCTGCGAACCGGGTGGGAGCGGGCCGTGGCCAGACTCAAGGTGCTGGCCGAACAGACCGTCGCGGAGCAGGCCTGATGGTCGGCTTCCTGTTCCGTGCGGCGCTGTCCGTGATCGGCCTGTGGCTCGCCACTACCTGGGTCCGCGGTATCCGCATCGATGATGCCCGCACCCTGGTGCTGGCCGGTATCGTGCTGGGAGTGGTCAACGCGATCGTGCGCCCGATGGCCGTGATCCTCACCTTTCCGCTCACGATCCTGACCCTGGGGCTGTTCCTGCTGGTGGTGAACGCCGGCATGCTGGGCCTCACGGCCTGGCTGCTGCGTGGCTTTCACATCGCCGATTTCAGGGCGGCACTGCTGGCCAGTCTGATCGTGAGTGTGACCGGCTGGATCGGCTCCTCGTTCATCGGGTCGCGTGGCCGATTCGAAGTCTACGTCAACCGGCGGCCCCGACCTTAACCGCGCGGCGCGGTGAGCGCCGCTTCGATGGCGCTGGTCATGGGCTTGAGGAAAAAGCTGTCCTCGGGCATCGACTGCACCTTGATGCCGTGTCGACCGAGCGCCTCCGCGACCACCGGTCCGATGGCTGCGACATGGGTACGCTGCAAAGCCGCGCTGACGCGCGCCTCACCGCCCACCGTAATCAGCCGGCGCACCTGCGGCGTGCTGGTGAAGGCGATGGCATCGATGCCACCGCTCTCGATGCGCGCGAGCAGGTCCAGCACAGCGGCATCCGCGGTCGAGTCCGCATACGAGTAGGGCGCGACGGTAATTACCCCGGCGCCGCAGCCATGCAGGAATTCGATCAGCGGCAGGTTCGGTTCGTTGCCATACAGCTGCACGCCGCAGCTGCGACCCTCGAGGCTGAACGCGATCGGCTGCAGGGCCGCAATGATGCCGGCGGTGGTCGGCACTTCCGCGGCAATATCGGGTTTCAGACCCAGTTCGCGCAGCGCCCGCGCCGGCTTCGGGCCGCGCGTGATCTTGCGTACCTTCGCGAGTTGTTCGAGGAATGCCGGTCTGAGACCGGGCTCGTGCTGCGCGAGGCAGCTCAGCAGCCGGCGCAGCCCTTCGCCCGTCAACAGGATGAGGTCATCGCAGGCCCCTTCGGCGAAGCGCCGGATGAAGGTCAGCACCGGTTGCGGATCCGGCGCATCGCGGATCGCGACCAGCGGACAGCGCAGCACCTGCGCGCCCCGTCTTTCGAGCAACGCCGCAAACAGATCCAGCTCGCGTGTTTCCGGGACCGCGATGGTCCTGCCGGTCAAAGTCTGGGTTTCCATGCGCTAAGCTTAGTGCAGCATTGCGGCTGCTGCACTCCCCGGGGGCGGTTGCAGGGGTCGATTTGAGAGCGCGGCTGCTGCGCGCGCAGCGGCAGGCGTTGCACGAGCGGTGGCACAGCGGTTGCACGACCAACACTGATGAATACCGCCGAGTCACTGTCCCCCATCGTCATCGTGGGCAGCGGACCGGCGGGAATGCGCGTGGCGGCCGGACTCGCGCAGCTGATGCCCGCCGTGCCGCGGCTGGTGTACGGTGATGAGCCCTGCGAGCCCTATGACCGCGCGCGGCTGTCGGCGTTCCTCGCCGGTGAGCTGCGCTGGGAGTCGCTCGCCATCGATCCTGAGCTGCTGGCCGATCCCGCGCTGGAGCGCCGCTTCGGCTGTTCGGTGACCGCCATCGATCGGCCCGGTCGCAACGTCGTCGACTCGTGGGGCAGGGTACAGCCGTATTCGAAACTCATCCTGGCCACGGGCGCGCGGCCCCATGTGCCGCGGATCCCGGGAATTACGCTGGCCGGGGTCTTCACGTTCCGCGATTTCGGAGATGCCCAGCGTCTGATCGCGCGACGTGCGCGTACCCGGCGCACCGTGGTCCTCGGCGGCGGCCTGTTCGGGTTGCAGGCCGCGCGCGCCATGCGCAGATCACGCATCGAGGTCATCGTCGTGGAGCACGCGGCGAGCCTCATGCCGCGGCACACCGACGCCGTGGCTGCCGGGATCCTCAAGGACCACGTTGAAGGCAGCGGCGTGCGCGTTGTGCTCAATACCGGGGCGCGCAGCATCTACGGTGATACGCGCGTCGCGGGCGTGCGGCTGATGAACGGCGAGGACATCCCCTGCGACACCATCATCCTGGCGACAGGACTGCGGCCGCGGGTGGAACTCGCCATCGCCGCGGGCCTGCCGGTGCGCACCGGTATCCGCGTCGATGACCAGTTGCGCACCATCGACCCGGACATCCATGCGGTGGGTGAATGCGCCGAGCATAACGGCGTCGTGTACGGGCTCGCGGATCCCGGGCTTGCGCAGGCACAGATGGTCGCCGAGATCCTGGCCGGCGAGGCGCGCACGTACCGCGGCTCCTCGAGCGGCGTGGACCTGATGGTATCGGGCCTGCCGATGTTCAGCATCGGCCGCGTGGCGCCCGATCAGCTCGGCGACGGCGACCGCGAACTGGCGTATCGCGGCAGCGGCGATGGGCAGTACTGCAAGGTCGTTCTGACCCGCGGCCGACTCAGCGGCGCGTTGGCCATCGGCGCGGGGTTCGACACCCGGCAACTTCAGCAGGCGGTATTTTCAGGAGCTCGCGTCCACGCGTGGCACCGCTGGCGCTTCTCGCTGCAGGGTCGGTTGTGGTAGTAGCGCCGGGCCGCGGTGCCGGCGCTCAGGTCCCGCCGCTCTCCTGGCGCGCGAGTTCCTTCTGACGCATGTTGTACAGGATCGCGGCCATGATCAGGCCGCCCTCGTACAGCAGGTACATCGGTATGGCCATGACGCACTGGGAGAGCGCGTCGGGTGGCGTGACCATCGCCGAAACCACGAACACACCGACCAGCACGTAGCCGCGGTTCGCTTTGAGTTTTTCCAGCCGCACGATGCCGGTGATCACCAGCAGCACCACGGCAATCGGCACTTCAAAGGCGAGGCCGAAGGCGAAGAACATCTGCATGGCGAAGTCCAGGTAGCTGTTGATGTCCGTCATCCACGTCACACCCTCGGGGGTTGAGCTCGCGAAGTACCCGAACACATGCGGGAACACGACCAGGTAGGCGAATGCTATCCCCAGGTAGAACAGCACCACCGAGGACGCCACCAGCGGAATCGCAAATCGCTTCTCGTGCTTGTACAGGCCGGGCGCCACGAATGCCCACACCTGATAGAGGATGTACGGCATGACGATGAATACCGCCAGAAACATTGCCAGCTTCAGCGGTGTGGTGAAAGGCGACATCACGCCCGTGGCGATGAGCGTGGCGCCCTTGGAAAGTTTTTCGCGGATGGGCCGGGCGACGAAGGTGAACAGTTTGTTCTGATAGTAGATGCACGGCACCAGCGCGATGATCACGGCGATCATCGCGCGCATCAGGCGATTACGCAGCTCCAGCAGATGGGAGATCAGCGTTCCTTCCGCCAGGTCTTCCTTGTCGGGTTCCTCAGCCATGATCGTGCGGGAATATCACCTTCACGCTGGCCGGTTCGCTGAGGCTCTCCGGCGTGGGTTCCACAGCGGGCGCCGCGGTCCCTTCCGGATGCTCCGCGGTGGCCGTAGCATCGGAGGCGGGATGGTCTGCGTACGGATTCTCGGCCACCACCTCAGGCTGGCTGTCGTTCAACGCAAAATAGATCTGCGCTTCCGGATGCAGTTCCTGGGCAGGCTCGTGGGTCGGCGCCGTTTCGTGCGCGGCCGGAACAGGTTCCGCCGCAGGACCGTGATCGACGATTTCCGTGGGCCCGGTATCCGCCGCGGCAACCTCGGGCCCGGGTGTGGCGGGACCGACCTGCGGCGGTACATGGCGCGGGATCGGCTTCACGGCATTGATGGAGTTGACCTCCTGCTCCAGCTGCTCGCGGAACTGGCGGGCCATGTGGCGCGCGCGTCCCACCCAGCGCCCGACCTGGGCGACCAGGCCGGGGAGCTTTTTCGGGCCGAGGACCATGAGGGCGACACCAAAGATGATCGCCAGCTCGGTGATGCTGAAGTCGAAGAATCCGCGCTGCCGGGCTCGCGCGCTGGGAGCTCGCATCATTTTAGGCACCTGGCTTGCCGCTCCGGCGCTCCCGGGCGGCCAGTACCTCGGGAAATTCCGCATCCGGCAGGGGGGGGTCGGCCGGACGGTTCGGTTGGGGCGCGCGCAGCGCCTTGCGGAAGCCCTTGACCGCAGTGCCCAGGTCGGACCCGGCGCTGCGCACCTTGCCGGCACCGAATACCACCAGCAGCACGACGACGATGATCAATACTTCGAACATAGGCGGAATGATAGGGCAAATGGGCCGCGCGGCGCAGTAAACTTCTCTGTCAAATTCAATGACTTCCGGGGCGCACAGCGCCTTTTACGTTTCCAGCCAGAAGGTCACGGGGCCATCGTTCACCAGGCTGACCTGCATGGCGGCGCCGAATTCCCCGGTCGCGACCTGCGGATACGCGGCCCGGGCCTGGGCCACGAAGTAGTCGAACAGCTGCCGGGCGCGCTCCGGCGCTGCGGCGGTGCTGAACCCCGGTCGGGTGCCCGTGCGCGTATCCGCGGCCAGGGTGAACTGTGAGACCAGCAGCACCCCGCCACCGACCGCGCGCACATCCCGGTTCATGCGCCCCTGGTCGTCCCCGAATATGCGATACGTCAGCAGTCGTTGCAGCAGACGATCGGCAGCGGACTCGGTATCCTCTCGCTGCACGCCGATGAGGGCGAGCACGCCGCGGCCGATGGCACCCGTGATCCGGTCCTGCACGCGCACTTCGGCCTGCGTGACGCGTTGAATCAGTGCGATCATGTGGGTAGTAATTCTACGGACGAATCCTTAAGATTCGGAGCCGTTTTGCGCAAGGTGGTGACGGGTATGGGGTTTTGGATCCGTACGGGCATTCTGTCGGTCTTCGCCGCGGGGTTTGCGTTGGCGGGAGCATCCGTTTTCGCGCAGGCGCCCGTCCTGAAGGGCGACCCGGTGCATGGCAAGGCCATCTCGTACACCTGCCTGGGTTGCCACGGTGTGGACGGCTATCGCAACGCCTATCCCAACTACAGCGTGCCCAAGCTGGTCGGCCAGCATCCCGAGTACATCCTCGCCGCGCTGCAGGAATACAGGGGTGACCAGCGCTCGCACGTCACCATGCATTCGCAGGCTTCGACGCTTTCCGACCAGGACATGGTGGACATCGCCGCCTACTTGTCCGGGACCGTGCTGACGCCGGCAGCCGCGCCGGCCAATGCGCCGCCGGCGCCGGCCGCGGTCGCAGTGTGCGCCGCCTGCCACGGCCCGACGGGCATCAGCACCGTTCCGAACTATCCGAACCTGGCCGGGCAGCACGCCGACTACCTGAAGCGCGAGATCGCCGAGTACAAGGATGGCGGTCGCAAGAACGCGATCATGGCGGCCATGGCCGCGACCATCAAGGACTCGGATGTCGAGGCGCTCGCTGACTACTTCAGCAGGGTGCAGCCGTCGCTGTCCACGCTGCGCCGGCCGACCTCGATCATCACCGTGGACCGCTAAAAGCGGTCGCAGACACCTACAGGGCGAGTCGCTTCAGGAACTGCGCTACCGTGGCCAGCCACGCATCCCGATCGGCGACATGGCGGATGTCGTGGCCCTCGTCCCGCGCGGTCACATACCAGGCCTCGCCACCCCGTGCGCGGAGGCCCGCGACGATCTGACCCGCCTGCTGCACCTGTGCGGGGGAATCCTGCAGACCCTGGAAGACCAGTACCGGCTTGCGGATCTGCACCAGGTTGTTGAGCGGCGAGATGCGGTTCAGCGTCGCGCGCAAGTCCAGATCGTGCACATCGCCGAATTCGGCACGCCGGCCGGCCTGGTCGGCGGGCGAACCGTCCGCCAGGTGGGAGGGCAGGTTCGCGTAGCCATCCACGCTGATCGCGCCGGCCAGCCGGTCGCCATAGGTCGACAGCATGGCGAGGGCCATGAACCCGCCGTAGTCCTGGCCCATCACGGCGACATGCGTGCGGTCGAGATCCTTCTGCATGCCCACCCACACCAGCAGCGACCCCAGGTCGCGCAGCGCGTCTTCCCGTGCCGGTCCATTGTCGAGGTCCGCAAAGGACTTGCCATAACCGGTTGAGCCGCGGATGTTCGGCGCGATGACCACATAGCCGAGCTGATTCACCACGAACTGGACGAAGGGATCGAATCCCGAGCGGAACTGGGCCGCCGGACCATCGTGAATGTCGATGAGCACCGGATGCGGGCCCGCCGTACGCGGCCGGTAGATGAATGCCGGGATCATGCGCTGCCCGGACTTGCCGCGATCCCAGGTGGGATATTGCACGGACTCGGCGGCCACGAAGGTCTGCGGGTCGACGGCCCCGGGTTCGCTTCTGGTCCAGCGGGTCAGCAGGTTGCGCTCCGGCTCGAACACGTAGACATCACTGGGTGACTGCGCACTCTCGGCGCTGAACGCCAGCTGGTGACCCGTATGGTCGAAGTGCATGCCGGTGATGCGGCCCTCGGGCAGTCCGGCCGGCGAGAGTTCGAGCTTCAGCTGGTTGTCGAGAACCGTCAGGCGGTCGCGGCCGTTGTCATTGGTCACGTACGCAAGGTAGCGGCCGTCCGCTCCAACCTGGAAATCGACGATATCCCAGGGGATGGTCGCCGTGATGTCGCGGGCCTGGTGCGTGACCAGGTCCAGGTAGCGCATGACCGAGAAATCGCCGTCATCCACCGAACTGATGTAGATGCCGCGGCCGTCGGCCGAGAAGCGCGCATGGCGAATGCCCAAATGCTTGGCACCAGCTTCGGCGGGCAGCACGCCACCGGTGTTCACATCGCCGATGAACATGTCGCTTTCGTCATTGCTGCCCGGTTGCCACAGCAGCAGCTTCTGACCGTCGGTCGACCAGTCCAGGGGGAACCAGGGGCGGTCGCGTCCGGCCACGATCAGGTGCGGCGTCCCCAGGGTGCCGATGTCGGACATATAGACGTCGGTCGTGCTGCCATCGCGGTCGTTGCCGGTGAACACGACCTGCTTGCCGTCGGGCGACCACAGCGGACTGCCGTGCCGGCCGGTGCCGCTGGTAAGCATGCGGGCGTTGTGGGCCGCGGAGCTGTAGTAGTACAGCTGCGGCAGACCGTCGGCGTTGTGCTCCATCAGGAACGCGAAACCATCGGCCGGACCGACCGGTGCCGTCAGCACCTTCGCGATCGGGTCGGCATACCAGGTCAGCTGTTCGCGCATGCCCAGCGGGGCGAGCACCCGATGCACCTGGTCCAGGTCGCCGAAACGGGTGCTGATGAGCAGGCTGTTGTCCGGCAGCCAGCCGAGAAAGGCAGCCTCGCGCCCGACCAGGTACTGGGAGATCCGCAGGTTGAGGTTCGGATCGGCTGCGGGCACCCCGTCGAAAATGAGGGCGCCACGCGCCTGCGCCGGCAATCCCTGGACGGGCAGCGGCATGGCAGGCGCGGGGCCGGCGTGCACCTGCGGCCCAGGGAACGACATGGCGGCGCCCAGACCCAATGCCACGAGCCACGCGAACTGCCGCGGGGCGGCCGATGAATTTCTCATGAATCCGTAGGTATCTCAGAAGGTGTCGAGCAGCCGCTATGGTGCCTGATACGATCCGCCTCATGACACCCCATTTCGCGACCGCACGGCTCACCCGTCACCCGGACGGCATCACCGCCGTGGACACCGAGTACATCAGGCCGGGACTGGCCGCGGCCCACATCATCCAGCACGCCGGCGCCGCGGCGTTCGTCGATGTGGGCACCAATTACTCCGTGCCCCATCTGCTCGCCGCGCTGCAGGAACTGCGCATCGATCCGGCGGCGGTCGAGTACGTCTTCGTCACCCACGTGCACCTGGACCATGCCGGCGGCGCGGGTCTGCTGCTGCAGGCGCTGCCCGCCGCGCGCATCGTCGTGCATCCGCGCGGGGCCCCGCACCTCATCGATCCGGCGAAGCTCATCGCCGCGTCCAAGGTGGTCTACGGCGAGGAACGCTACCGCGAGCTCTACGGCGAACTGATCCCGGTCGACGCCGGCAGAGTTCTCGAGAGCTCGGACCTGCAGACCATCACGATGCGGGGCCGGCCGTTCCAGCTGCTGCATACGCCGGGGCATGCCCTGCATCACTACTGCGTCGTGGATCTGGACCATCACAACATTTTCACCGGCGATACGTTCGGCCTGTCCTATCGCGAGCTGGATACCGCGCAAGGGGCGTTCGGCGTGCCGACCACCACACCGACGCAGTTTGATCCGGGGCAGCTGGTCGCGTCGATCGATCGGCTGATGGCGACCGAGCCGCAAGCCGCCTATCTGATGCACTACAGCCGGGTGACCGGCCTGCCCGCGATGGCCGCGTCGCTCAAGGCGCAGATTCCGGAGTTCGCCGCGATGGCTCTGCGCCATGCCGGCGATGCCGACCCGTACGCCACCATCTACGCGGAAATGCGGGCGCTGTGGATCGAACTCGCCGGTCGCCATGGGCTTGCCGATCCCCAGGCAAGCGTGGATGAATACCTCTCCAAGGACCTCGACCTCAACACCCAGGGTCTGATCGCCTGGCTCAAACGCCAGCGAAGGTAGACAACATGTCAAACGTCTCTGCGGGGCAGAAGCTGCGCGCCGCGCTCGATCAGGAGCGTCCGCTGCAGATTGTCGGCACGGTCACCGCGTATTCCGCGATGCTCGCGGCGCGCGCGGGCTTTCGCGCCATCTATCTGTCCGGTGCCGGCGTGGCCAACAGCGCCTTCGGATTGCCGGATCTGGCCGTGACCACGCTGAACGATGTCGCCGAGGAAGTCCGGCGCATCACCCGCGCGTGCGAACTGCCGCTGCTGGTGGATGCCGACACCGGTTTTGGCGGTGCATTCAATATCGCCCGCACCTGTCGCGACCTGGCGCGCGCGGGGGCCGCGGGGCTGCACCTGGAGGACCAGGTGCCGATCAAGCGTTGCGGCCATCGTCCCGGCAAGCAGCTGGTGGCGCCTGCGGAAATGTGCGACCGGCTCAAGGCGGCCCTCGATGCGCGCAGCGATGCGTCGTTCGTGATCATGGCGCGAACCGATGCGCACGGGGTGGAAGGTCAGGCAGCCGCGGTGGCGCGCGCGCAGGCCTACGCGGCCGCCGGCGCCGACATGATCTTCGCCGAGGCCATCACGTCGCTCGAGGAATATCGGCAATTCACCGCGGCCGTACCGGTTCCCGTGCTGGCCAATATCACTGAATTCGGCCGTACGCCACTGTTCAACGCGCAGGAGCTGTGGCGGGCGGGAGTACGCATGGTGCTGTACCCGCAGTCCGCCTTCCGGGCGATGAGTCTGGCGGCCGAAGAGGTCTACAACGCCATCCGCCGCGATGGCACACAGCGCACGGTGCTGGATCGCATGCAGACCCGCGAGGACCTGTACACCGTGCTCGGTTATCACGCCTACGAGGAGCGGCTGGATCGGCTGTTCGGCAGCAATCCGCCACAGGAGTAGCAGCATGAGCGAAAGCGCGCCCGCATTGCGCCCGAAGAAATCCGTCGCCCTGGCTGGGGTCACCGCCGGTTCCACCGCGCTGTGCACCGTGGGGCAGACGGGCAACGACCTGCACTACCGCGGCTACGACATCCAGGACCTGGCGCGCCAGGCGACGTTCGAGGAGGTCGCGTACCTGCTCATCCACGGTGAGCTGCCGAATGCCGCGACGCTCGCCGGCTACCAGGCCAAGCTCAAATCCCTGCGCGGCCTGTCGCGCACGGTGCGGGGTGCGCTGGAGGTGCTGCCGCCGGCCGCACATCCGATGGATGTGCTGCGCACCGGCGTTTCGGCCATGGGCTGTGCGCTTCCGGAACCGCCCGGCCACGGCGTCGCCGGTGCGCGCGACATCGCCGACCAGCTGGTCGCATCGCTCGGATCGATGCTCGCCTACTGGTTCCACTTCAGCCGGTCGGGCCGGCGCATCCAGCTTGAGACCGATGATGATTCGGTCGGCGGCCACTTCCTGCACCTGCTGCACGAGCGGCCGCCGCCGGCCTCCTGGGTGCAGGCCATGCATACGTCGCTGATCCTGTATGCCGAGCATGAGTTCAACGCCTCGACCTTCACGGCGCGGGTGATCGCGAGCACCGGGTCGGACATTTATTCCTGCATCGTCGGCGGTATCGGCGCGCTGCGCGGTCCGAAGCACGGCGGTGCCAACGAGGTCGCGCTGGAGATCCAGCAACGCTACCGGACGGCGGATGCCGCCGAGACCGATGTCCTGGCGCGCCTCGCTGCGCGCGAAGTCATCATCGGCTTCGGCCATCCGGTCTACACCATCTCGGATCCGCGCCATCCCCTTGCCAAGGAGCTGGCGCGGCAGCTGTCGCAGGAAGCCGGCGACATGACGCTGTTCGATGTGGCCGATCGCATCGAGTCAGTGCTGTGGCAGCAGAAGAAGCTGTTCCCCAATGTCGACTGGTTCTCCGCGGTGCTGTACCACCTGATGCAGATTCCGGTATCGATGTTCACACCGCTGTTCGTCATGGCCCGCACCACCGGCTGGTCGGCGCATGTCATCGAGCAGCGTGAGAACGGCAAGATCGTGCGCCCCGCAGCTGAATACACGGGGCCTGCGCCGAAGGCCTTCGTGCCGCTCGCCGCGCGGCAGTGAACTGATGTCGGCATTTGATCCCAAGCGCGCCCAGCGCCCGGACGCCGACGCGCTGCTCACGCAGATCGCCACCTATGTGAGCGCACCGCCGCCGGTGTCATCGCTGGCGATGACCACGGCGCAGCATTGCCTGATGGACACACTGGCGTGCGGCTGGCTGGCGCTGAAGGTGCCGGCCTGCGCGAGATTGATTGCGCCGGTCGTGCCGGGCGCCGTCATGCCCGGTGGCGCGCGGGTTCCCGGCACCTCGCTGGAACTGGATCCGGTGCAGGGCGCCTTTGCCATCGGCGCGATGATCCGCTGGCTGGATTTCAACGACACCTGGCTCGCGGCCGAGTGGGGCCATCCGTCGGACAATCTCGGCGGCATTCTCGCCGTTGCGGATTACCTGTCGCGCCAGGCACTCATGCACGGCCGCGCGCCGCTGACCGTGGCGGATGTGCTCACCGCCATGATCCGCGCCCATGAAATCCAGGGCGTCCTGGCGCTGACCAACAGTTTCAACCGGGTCGGCCTGGATCATGTGCTGCTGGTGCGCGTGGCGACGACGGCCGTCGTGACCGCCATGCTCGGCGGCTCGCAGGCACAGATCATCAATGCGCTCTCCAATGCCTGGGCCGACGGCGGGGCGTTGCGGACCTATCGGCATGCGCCGAATACGGGCTCGCGCAAGAGCTGGGCGGCGGGGGATGCGACCAGCCGCGGCGTGCGTCATGCCCTCATGGCGCTGACCGGGGAGATGGGCTATCCGTCCGTCCTGAGCGCGCCGCACTGGGGCTTCCAGGACGTGCTGTTCGCGGGCCAGCCGTTGTCGGTGCCGCAGCCCTTCGGCAGCTACGTGATGGAAAACATCCTCTTCAAGATTTCCTGGCCTGCGGAGTTTCATGCGCAGACGGCGGTGGAATGCGCCATGTCGCTGCATGCGGCCGTGGGCGAGCGTCTCGATGCCATCGACCACATCGTGATCGAGACCCAGGAGCCGGGCGTGCGCATCATCGACAAGACCGGTCCGCTCGCGAATCCGGCGGACCGCGACCATTGCATCCAGTACATGGTGGCGGTGCCGCTGATTTTCGGACGGCTGACCGCGGCGGACTACGAGGACGAGGTGGCGGCGGATCCGCGCATCGACCGGCTGCGGGCCCTGATGCAGGTACGCGAGAACCCGGCTTTCACGCGCGACTACTACGATCCGGAGCGCCGCTTCATCGGCAACGCCGTACAGGTGTTCTTCACGGACGGCAGCGCGACGCCGCGTGCGCAGGTGGACTTCCCGGTGGGCCATCGCCGCCGGCGCGCGGCGGGTGAGCCGCTGATGGTTGCGAAGTTTGCAGCGGCGGTGCAGGCGCATTACCCGGCGAAACAGGCCGCGCGCGTGGTGGCGCTGTTCAAGGATCCGGCGCGCCTTGCGGCCCTGAGCGTTAACGAGTTCATGGCCGAACTGGTCTGCAATGGTCGATGAGCGCGCGGCGCTGGTGGCCGGTGCCCGGGAGCTGGGAGTCACTCTTGCCGACGGGTCGGCGGCGACGCTGCTGCGTCTGCTGGATGAGCTCACGCGCTGGAACCGCGC
>Ga0182030_10013420_pt1 | contig 16300 bp, 14 predicted proteins | sample 812S3MmetaG_FD_121299 | JGI IMG/M metagenome (GOLD analysis project Ga0182030, IMG submission 121299) | Permafrost microbial communities from Stordalen Mire, Sweden - 812S3M metaG (Illumina Assembly) | ecosystem: Environmental > Terrestrial > Soil > Wetlands > Permafrost | place: Sweden...
AGCTGGACGGGGCCGAACTGACCGGCGGAGCCGGAGACTTCCTGCTGGTGCCGCGGGGGGCGAGTCATACGTTCGGCAACCGGGGCACCGAGCCGGCCCGGCTGCTTGTGCTGCACGCCCCGGCCATGGACGCCTACTTCGAGGAACTGCACCGGCTCTGGTCCGGCGGCCAGCCGCCGCCGCGGGAGGCCGAACGCGAGCTGATGAGCAGGTACGGGATGGAACCCGGCTGAAATGTCCCCGGCAAAATGTCTCCCTGAAAATGTCGGGGGACCGACGTAGGGTACTGAGCTATGACGCGGACCGCAGCAGCCGAGCTCACCCCGGACACGCTCGAGCAGTACCGCCGGGAGCTGACCGGCTACTGCTACCGGATGCTGGGCTCGGGCTTCGAAGCAGATGACGCCGTGCAGGACACCATGCTGCGGGCCTGGCGCGCGGCGGACGGGTTCGAGGGACGGTCGAGCGTGCGGTCCTGGCTGTACCGGATCGCCACCAACATCTGCCTGGACATGCTGCGCGGCCGCCAGCGCCGGGCGCTGCCGGTCGACCTCGGGCCGGCCTCGCCGCCGGTCGAGGCACTGCTCGGGGACTGGCACCCGGACGATATCTGGATCTCCCCGATCGCGGACGCCAAGGTCGTGCCCGAGCACGGCGACCCGGCCGACATCGCGGTGGCCCGCGACACGATCAGGCTGGCGTTCGTGACCGCGCTGCAGCACCTGCCGGCCCGGCAGCGGGCCACGCTGATCCTGTGCGAGGTGCTGCGGATGCCCGCGGCCGAGGCCGCCACGACCCTGGGTACCAGCGTGGCCGCGGTCAACAGCGCGCTGCAGCGGGCCCGGGCCACGCTGGCCGCGCTGCCCGAGGAGCAGCGCCCCGCCGCGGTGGACGCGGACCAGGCGGATCTGCTGGCCAAGTACGTGGACGCGTTCCAGCGTTACGACATGGACCAGCTGGTCACGCTGCTGCACGACGACGCGCTGATGACGATGCCGCCGTACGCCCTGTGGATCAGGGGCGCCGAGAATGTCTGCCGCTGGATGCTCGAGCCGACGCCGAGCTTGTGCCGGGACTCGATCCTGGTGCCTGCGGGGCAGGTCAACGGAGTCCCGGCGTGGGCCCAGTACAAGCCGGACCCGGCCGGCGGCCATCAGCCCTGGGGGCTGCAGGTACACGAGGTGTCGGGCAGCCGGATCAGCCGGCTGACGTTCTTCCTCGAAACTGAGCGGGTATTCCCGGCGCTCGGCCTGGCGCCGCACCTGCCGTGAGCGGGTTCGCCAAGCCCCGGCTGGCCCGGGTCCACGATGTGCTGGCCCGGCACACCGAGCGCGGCGAGATACCCGGGGCGGTAGCCCTGATCGCGCGGGGGGGCGAGACCCACGTGGCGGTGGCCGGGGAGTGCCGCCGGGACACGATCTTCCGGATTTCCTCGATGACCAAGCCGGTCACCGCGGTGGCCGCGATGATCTGCGTCGAGGAGTGCGCGCTGCGGCTGGACGACCCGGTCGATGCGCTGCTGCCGGAGCTGGCCGCCCGCCGGGTGCGGGAGACGACACTTTTCGACGCGCCGAACGGGCAGTGGTCATCGCCCCCGGCTTTCCCGTCAGGGGGCGGCGGCCTGGTCGCCACCATCGATGATTACGCGGCGTTCGCAGCGATGCTGCTGGCTGACGGCGCGTACGGCGGCCAGCGGATCCTGTCCCGGCCCGCGGTCTCGCTGATGACCGCCGACCACCTCACCCCGGCGCAGAAGGCGGTGTCCGGGCTCCTTCCCGGCGACTTCGACGACACGGGCTGGGGGTTCGGCGTCAGCGTCGTGACCAGGCGGACGGGGCTGGCCAAGTCCGTGGGCAGCTACGGCTGGGACGGCGGTCTGGGCACGTCGTGGTTCAACGATCCGGCCGAGGGGCTGACGGCGATCTTGATGACGCAGCGGATGTGGACGTTGCCCCGCCCGGGCGCTATTTTCCGCGATTTCTGGACGTCGGCCTACCAGGCCATCGACGATTGATCCTGCCTGGACACCGGTGTTCTAGCCCAGCTTGACGGGATACCAGGTCGCGGGGTCAGCGGGAACGGGCTGGAAGTCATAGCGCAGACCGCCGTCCGCGGCCAGGGCAACCAGGCTGACCGACGTGCTCCCCCACACCCGGCCGTCGGGCAGGTCCCGGCGCACGATGATCGCGCCGGGTTCATCGCTAGGCAGGCCGTCGTCCGCGGCGAGGGCGAGCCAGTCGCCCCAGGCGTCCGTGCGGGTGGCGGCCGGGTCACCGGAGGGCCGGCGGGCGGCGAACTTCGGGCCGAACCGGACCGCCTTGGGATCGGCGGGGGCCTTGGTGCCGCGGCCGGGCGGGTACATGTGACCTGCGTTGGTCAGCATGTGGGTGCCGGGCCCGAGCTCACTGAGCGCGGCCCGCTGGCCGTCCCAGCTCAGCAGCAGGACCGCGGCCGGGTCGGCGCACACCAGGTAGAACGGATCGTAGCTGGCCAGCTCACCGGGGATGTCATGCAGCTTGCGCAGCGCCCGCTGTCCTTCCTCGGCCGCGCGCAGCGGGAGCTCGCCCCGGGACCGGCGGCGGTCCGGCGGCGCGAACTCGCCCCGGCCGTTCAGGATGCAGCTGGCGCGCGGTAGGTCAGGGTGCACCGCGAGCCAGGTCCCGCCCGCCTGCTCGTCACGGCCGCCGATCAGCGGCGAGCCGGGCCAGTGCCGGGCCGGGGGCTGCCAGGGACGGCCGGTGAACTCGTCCCGGACCCCGAGCAGCAGCAACGGGACCCGGTCTTGCGGCGCCAGGCTGACCACTACGGTGCACATCGTCTGACAAGTGTTTCATGCGTGATCTTGGCGGTAGAGGTGAGCCACGGACCGTTCGGCAGGGAAGATAGGGGCCATGACCGACACGCCCGATCTGGTGGTCCTGCTCTACCGCGCCGACTGGACGCGGCTGAGCCTCGCCGCCGAGGTAAGCCACACCATCGATCACGACCTGTCCGCGCTGCGATCCGAGCCGGACGCGCCCGGAGGCGGGTCGCCGCACGAGCCGCATGGGCCGCACGTCGGCGCTGGCCGACGGGGGCGGCCGGCCGGGAACGAGTGGGATGTGGCCACCGACCTGCAGGGGACCGAGACGAGCCGGTCCACGCTGCTGGTGGCGCCGGGCAGGCGCTACCGGTACCGGGGCGAGGGCTTCATTTACGGCAGCGACGGGGACCGGAGCTGGCAGGAGCTCGAAGACGACGGCGCCTGGGTGGCCGGGCTGACCGGAGATGCCCAAGGGTCCCGGCCGCCGCTGGCGACGCTGCTGCGACCGACGTGGCTGCTCACCGGGTTTGCGCTGGAGATCGGCGGACCGGTGACGGCCTGCGGGCGCGAGGCGCTGCGGGTGGTGGCGACGCCGCGGCGGAGCATCAGGGACTCCGCGGCGCGGTGGCATCAGCCGCTGGACCGGGTTGAGGTCACCGTGGACGCCGAGCTTGGCATCTTGCTGCGCCACGAGGAGATATTCCAGGGCCGGCCGCTGAGCCTGACCGAGCTGCTGAGCGTGAGCTTCGATCCGGCCGAAGTAGGTGACGACGAGCAGTTCCAGCCGCCGTCCGGCTGGGCGGCGGCCGAAAAGAACGCGAAGCCCACGCCCCCTGATGTTCTTGGCTCGGACCTGGTCAAGCTCACGATCTTCCTGGCCGGCGGGGGCCTGGGCGCGTTGATCAAACCTTCGTCGTCTGACCCCTTCGGGCAGGCCACGCGGGAGGAGCCCGACACGGCGATGCCGGAGGACGAGCCCATTCCCCCCGGAGCCTTGCCGGTCAGCGACGAGGTGCTGCACCTGCTGCACGCCGGCCAGGACCGCCGGGAGCCGGGGATCCAGGCCACGCTGCACCGCTGGGCTGACGTCTCCGCGCTGCTCTCGCGGGTGCCGGATCGGGTCCGGCGAGCGGGGCTCGGCCGGATCGGCTCTCTCGTGGACGCGGCGGGCCAGCGGATACCCACCGACCACACGGTCACCCGCCTGCGCATTGCCGGTCCGGACCGGTACCGGATCGACAAGGTGGCCGGCCCGGACGCGCGGGCTCTCCCCGTCACGACCGTCTGCGACGGGGAGCGGTGCTGGTGGATCTTCGCTGACAAGGTGAAGGTCGGGGCCGCGGCACCGCCGCGGGGTGAGATCGCGAACCTGCTCGACCCGTCCTGGCTGCTGGGAGCCCGGCTGACCGGCGGGACCGAGACCGTGATCGGGGGACGCCGCGGCTACCGTCTCGCCGTCGCCCCTGATTACCCGGGCCGGATAGCCATGTACTCGCCGGACGAGGTGGTCGTGGACGCCGAGCTTGGCGTCCTGCTGGGCTGGATCACGCGTCTGGGACAGCGGACGGTGTCGCGGTACGAACTGCGGGACGTCACCGCCTACTCCGGTGAACCCGGCGATTTCCAGCCCGACCTTCCGCCCGGCAGACGAGTGGTCGAAGAAGATCCTGACGACGACGTGCTGAAGGAGGCGGTCAACACCCCAGGCGCGCTGGCCAGCGCCTTGGCCCGGAAGGCGGCCAAAGACGCGCAGTCGGCGGTCCAGGGGTTCGTCGACTTCATCCGGGGCGGGGACGCGCGCTTAACCTGGTTCGGCGCCGCTCGCGATCAGTGCTCGTAGTGGTACCGGCAGGCAGCGATGCGGGCGACTGGCACGGGGACACCGCGTGGGCGACCCGTGCGGTGCACAATATTGGCGGCGCGGCCGCGCTGGCTGATGCACGGCCATCTGCACATCGACTACCAGCGCCGCGTCGACCTGGGCGGTGGCCCGCTGGAGATAACCGGTCTGGACCGCGACGGTGCCGGCCACGGCAACTGGGCCATCTTGGAGGTGGCCAGCATGCGCTGGCTGCATGTCCAGGGCAAGCCCGTCAGCAACGCCATCCGCGGCCTGACCGGACCGTCGTGAACCCAAGGGCTGGCGCTGGATGTTGGCGCGTTCGGAGGACCAAGACGCTTGCGGAGCACCAGGATGGAAATCTTGCTTACCGGGTCCGGATTAACAACAACGGAGGCGACGGTTGCGAACCTGGGCGAACCGGCTTCCGCTGGTCATCCTCGGAGCCATGACCGCGGGGTTCCTAGCGCTCGGCGTGGCTGAGGCGTGGTCCGACTCGCCGACCTTCGACGAGCCCGTGTACGTGTCGTCAGGACTGGCCGAGATCCTGCACCACGACATGATCATCAACGAGGAGCATCCGCCGCTGACGAAGGTGCTGGCCGTGCTGCCGGTCCTGCTCGTCCACCCGGTCGTGCCAGGAAACGGGACACGGTCAGGCAACGACGAGTACAGCTATGGCGCGCGCTTCATGGCCGCGCAGGTCTCGGCCGGAAAACTGCGCCGGGTCACGTTCGCCTCGCGGCTAGTCCCGCTGGCCGAGACGGCTGGCGTGACGTTCGTGCTCTACGCCATCGGATCGGAACTGTCCGGGGCAGTGGCCGGGGCGCTGGCCGGCCTGCTGTGGCTGGCGTCGCCGTTCGTGCTCGGCATCGGCCATCTCGACGGCACCGACATCCCGTTCGCGCTCGGCGCGACGCTGAGCGCGTGGGCGCTGCTGCGCTGGCTGCGATGGCGCGACACCCGGCGGCTGGCCTGGCTCGGGCTAGCCCTCGCGGCCGCCGCGGAGACGCAGGTCACTGGCCTGCTGGTGGTCGCGTCCGGCCTGGTCGTGGTGGCGGCCGCGGAATGGCGTGCCGGGATCAGGCGCGCGCTGGCCCGGAGCGGGCTGGCCGCGCTGATCGTGTGGGCCGCCGTCTGGGCGGTTTACCTCGTCCTTGACCCCGCGATGGTGAGGCAACTGCCGCTGCTGGTGCCCAAGCCTTATATCGACGGCATCAGCTATCTCTCCGTCCACGACGCCAGCGGCTCAGCCGCCTACATCGCGGGCATCGCCTACACGGGCGGCCGCTGGTGGTACTGGCCGCTCAGCCTGGTCATCAAGTGGCCGGAGGCGGGTCTGCTGCTGCTCATCGCCGGGACCATCGGATGCTGGTGGCTGCCGCGGGACCTGCGCCGCCGAGCCGGAGTCGCGGTGGGCGTGCCCGCCGTCCTGCTGACCGCCTTCACCTTGACCATGCCCAAGGACGTCGGCCTGCGCTACCTGCTGCCTGCGCTCGCCCTGTGGGCGGCCGCCGCGGGCAGCGGGCTGGTCGCGGCGGGGTCGGCCCTGCGAGACGCGGGGCGCGCGGCCGGGGCTGGGGCTGGGCGCGTCACCGGGGCTGGGCGCGTCACCGGGGCGGTCACGGCTGTGCTGCTGGTGCTGGCCCTCGCCAGCACGGCGGGGTCGTTTCCTGATTCCATCGCGTGGACGGCCTGGCCGTTCCGGCCTAACTACACGATGGTGACCGATTCCAACGTGGACTGGGGCCAGGGCCTGTATGCCCTGCGCTCGTGGAGCGCGGGCCGGGATCCATGGGTGGGCTACTTCGGCCCGCGCGGCATCACCACGGCCGACATCCCCGGAGCGCGGCCGCTGATCGGTACCGCGCCGGGGCATGTCTCAGGGTGGGTCGCCGTGTCGGTGACCGCTCTCAACAGCGCCAACCGTTCCGCACTGAGCTGGCTGCGCGCCTGGTGCCCGGTGGCCATCCTGGCCGGGTCGATCCTTATCTATCGCTTCCACCAGAGCCCAGCGGCGTCGCCGACTCCTGCGTCCCGGCCGGCTCCACTGTGTCCAGGTCAGTGGAGCTCAGCTCGCTGATGGCGGGCTTGTGCTGCAGCGACGACATCCTCGGCACCAGGATCTTGGTCATGATCAGCCAGGTGACCACGACGAAGACGATGCCGCCGATGACATCGGTGACGTAATGCTGGCCGAGATAAACGACGCTGAACCAAACCGCCGCCGACCAGGTGAAGGCCAGTGCTGCGCCGCGCCGGGTCACCGGCCATAGCGCTAGCGCGGCCAGCAGCGGATAAGCCGCGTGCAAGGACGGGAACGCCGCCGACGCATCGGGATTCAGCCAGTTGTAGTACGGGCTCACCGAGCTGGGCAGGGCGATCAGCGATTGCACGCCGGGCAGCAGATGATGCTGGGCGGCCAGCCACGGCGGGGCCACCGGCACGAGCAGGAAGACGATGAAGGCCGCGAACGACATCCCGAGCAGCGCGACCGTGAAGCGCAGGAACTGCACCCGGTCGACCAGCCACAGCACCATGCCGACGGCGATCGGGATGATGAAGTGGCAGAAGTAGACCACGGTGCACGCGATCGCCAGCCAGTGCAGCGAGCCCAGGTGCGCCTGGAGCCACTGGCTCGGGTCCGTCCCGCCGAACAGGGCCTTGTCGGCGCGGATCACGATCTGGTAGTGAGGCTGGATGCCGCTCTTCGGCGCGATGCCGCGCACCGCCTCGTAACCGAGGAAGAGCGCAATAAACGGCACCCAGTCCCGCAAAAACCTCACGAACCTACCGCTTAGCACGGCCACCGGGACTAGGATCAACAGAAGGTAGTCGGGTGATACGGATATGCCGCGCCAGATCATCACGCCAGACACCAGCAGCAGGTAGACCATAGACACCGCCACCAGCGGACCGGGGCGGCGGAAGTACCTCACCGAGACGTGAATCTTGGGCATGCGCAAGGTTCCCCTTAGGCTGGCAAAGGGCCCACTCTAGCAATTAGCTTGTTTACCAATCTGCATTCTAGGGAAAATTCCCCACACTGAAACTTTACCCGCTGTTCGGCGCGCAGACCGGGGGTCTTCACCGGTGAGACAGCGTGTTTCCCGCTGGGGTCCCCGCGCCTTCACTTTTTGCATGGCCTGTTCCTCTGGGGAGCTGGGCGCCCGCGTCTTACGGACCGGTTCCGGCGGTCACCCGGCGTTCCTCCGCGACCCGGTGCGGGACGCGGAGCAGCCGGATGGAGGTCACCAGGCCGACGCCGCCGATGATGTTGCCCAGGGCCGACCAGGCCATGGCCAGCGCCCAGTCGCCCCAGGTGTAGGTGGCCTGTCCACCCAGCAGGCCGGTAAACATGAGGATCGAGTCCAGGACCGAATGAAACAGCTGGGCGGCCACCAGCACGAACGACATGGCGACGGCGGCGACCAGTTTCGGGCCGAGGTCATCGGTGGCATGCTGCATGCGGGTCAGCAAGGTGATGACGACACCGGCCAGGACCGCGAGCAGCAACGAGCGCCAGGAGATCCCCAGCATCGCGTAATGCCGGCCGAGGCGGGCCGCGGTCGAATCCAGGTCCGGCCGCGCCACCACGATCAGCCCGGCCATGACCAGGCCGCCGGCCAGGTTCGCGGCCAGTGTCACCAGCCACAGGCGCAGCAGCTGCCACCACGAGCCGCGCCGCCGAACGCTGCCATGCAGGCTAGGGCGGCGCGCTGATCAGACTGCTGGCACATCGCGATGGCGTCCTGACGCTGGGCCTCGGTGACCTTGAACTCGCCGCCGACCGAGAAGAACTCCGTGGTGAACTGGTCGAAGAACCCGTCCCGGTCCTCGGTGAGGTTCTTGGTCATCTGGGCGGCCTGCTCCTGGCTGAGCGGGCCGTCGGGGCCGCCGGTGTCCTCCACGTGCACCCTGGTCTTCGACAGCAGACCGGATTGCGCGGTTACTTCAGTCATGACATTCCCTCCCTAGTGGATGGACCCGGATTCGGAATCATCACGGGTGCAGGACGACCTTGGTCCAGCCGTCCTCGCGGTCGTCGAAGTGCTGATAGCCCTGCGCCGCGGCGTCCAGGTTCAGCTCGTGCGAGACGATCAGGCCGGGGTGCAGCTTGTCGCGGTGAATCAGGTTGCGCAGCTGCCGGTTGTACTGCTTGACGTTGGCCTGCCCGGTACCCATCGACTGGCCCTTGAAAGAAGAACGTGCCGAAGCCGCCGCCGCCACACCACGCTGGCCGCCCTGCGTCGAGACTAAATGGGCCGGGACTAAATGGGGCCGGGACTAGCGGGGCCGGAACTTACCGGGCAGCGGCAGCTTGAGGAGGGCGTTTTCGACCACCTCGGTGAGCGCGGGGTGGATCCAGTACTGGCCCCGGGCTAGTTCGGCCACGCCCTGCCCGGACGAGGCGGCCTGCACCAGCGGCTGGATAAGCAGGCTGGCCTGGTAGCCGAGGATGTGGGCGCCGAGGAGCTTTCCCGTCGCCGGGTCGGCGTACAGCTTGCAGATGCCGCTGGTGTCCTGCAGCGCCCACCCGTAGGCGGTGTCCGCGTAGGCCTGGACGGCCTCGACGTACTCTCGCCGGCCCGCGAGGTCCTGCTGGCGGGCGCCGACCGTGGCGATCTGCGGCTCGGTGAACACCGCCGCGGGCACCCAGTCGTGCGGATAGGGCCGCAGGTCCTGCGGGCAGGACAGGTTGTGGGCCAGCGTGCGGGCCTCGGCGTTAGCCACGTGCTTGAGCTCGAACGGCGAGCTGGCGTCGCCGAGGGACCAGATGCCGGGCGCCGTCGTCCGCCCGTAGGAATCCACCTGGATCCGCCCGTCGTCATGCCGCCTGACCCCGGCCAGGTCCAGGCCCAGGTCATCGGTGTCGGGCCGGCGTCCGGCCGCGACGAGCAACAGGTCGCCGGCCACCGTCGTGGCGTCGTCGAGCAGCACGGCCACCCCGTCGCCGTCCTGGCGCACGCCGGTGATGGTGGCGGACAGCCGGAGGTCCCAGCGGCGCCGGGCCAGGGCGGTGAAGCGGCCGGAGATCTCCGGATCGAAGTCATCGAGCAGCCTGGGCGCCAGGTTGACCAGCCGGATATCGACGCCCAGCTGTGAGAACACGTGGGCGAACTCAGCCGCCACGTAGCCGCCCCCGATGATGACCATCCGGGCGGGAAGCTCGTCGATGCGCATGACCGTGTCGGAGGTGTGGAACGCCACCCCGGACTCGGCGACTACCGGCGGCACCACGGGCGTGGCGCCGGTCGCCACCACGATGTGCTCGGCGGTGATGCGGGTGCCGTCGGAGATGACCAGCTCGCGGGGCCCGGCGAAGCGGGCCCGGCCCTGGAACAGCCGCACCTGGGCCGACTCCGCCCGGGCGCGGCGGCCGTCCGCGGAGATCTGCTCGACCCGGGCGAAGGTGCGGTCCCTGATGGCCCGCCAGTTCACCCCGGTCACCGCGGCGCTGAGGCCGAACTCGGGGGCGCTACGCACCTGGGCGGCCAGGTCAGCGGTGTACACCAGGATCTTGCTGGGAATGCAGCCCCGGTTGATGCAGGTCCCGCCGAAGGCGCCAGCTTCGATGAGCGCGACCGGCCCCTGGGCGGGATCGGTCGGCACCACGGCGTTGCCCGAACCAGAGCCGATGATCGCGAGGTTGAAGTGCTGCACTTTAGCATGCTAGGATTCGAACGTCAGTTTGGTTTCGCCGGGCTGGGGGTGGACAGAAGCACCACTGTCCGTTCGAAAAATAAGATCTTTTCAGGCCGAACGGAGCGTGGTTCGTGTCTCGGGCAGCGTGATCGCCGCGAGCAGGGCCCGGGACCAGTCGCGGTAGCCCGCCTGGCTCGGGTGGAAGCAGTCCGAGGCGAACTTCCCGGTCCACGGCGGCCGGAAATAGGCGGACACCGCGGCGACGGGCAGGCCCCGCGCGGCCGCCGCCTGCCGGATGGTCCGGTTGATCCGGGTCACGTAGGGCACGCTGGCCCGGCCGAGGAACCCCCAGCATCCCGCGGGCAGCGGCAGGTCAAGCAGGACGGTCTGGTCGGGGACCGCCGCGATCAGCGCGCGCAGGTCGGCGAACAGCTTGCCCGGTCCGGTGTACAAGATGTCGTTGATGCCGATCCCGCAGGTCACCAGGTCGGGCTCGGCGGGGAGCCGGGATAGCTGGTCGCGGATCACGTCGCGGGTAAGCGCGCCCGAAGCGGACAGGTTCAGCACCCGCCACGGCTGGCCGGTCCGCTGCCGCAGCCCGGCCAGGACCTGGCCGACGTACCCGCCGTCCGGGCTCGGGGCGCCGAGCCCCTGCGCGGTGGAGTCGCCCAGGACCACCCACAGCGGGCCGTCGGTGCCCAGGACCCCGTCGTTGTGCGCGCGCCAGTGCCCGGCGAAGGCCATGCAGTCCTCGCGCATCGCGGTCACCCCGTCGGCCCAGCGCCCGAACGGCCCGGCCCGCAGCCCCGACACCTCAGCGGCCTGCGTGCGCGTCACGAACGATCCCATCGTCGCGACGATCTCCACCGGTGAGCGACGCGGGGTGCCGGCCCGGTGCCCCGGGCCGGACAGGGCCAGCATCCAGGCCGGACGCGAGACCGCGGGCTGTTGGGGCATGCACGCTCCCAGGAGCGGTGGACAGGGGATAAACGACGCTAAACGACCACATAGACGGGTGTCAAACGCCAGGGGTCTCAGGGCGGGGGCCTGGCGGGACCCAGGTACATTCGGCAGGACGGCCAACGAGAGTGCCCAGTGAGAGTACGGGGGGACGGCGGTGTCAGCCGATGCAGTGTCAGCCGATTATGGGCAGATCCGCGACGAAAACATCGCCAGGTACGGCTGGGACACCGCCGTGCTGGATCTGCTCGGGCAGCTGTACAGCGAGCGCACCCACTTCATCTTCGAGCTGATCCAGAACGCCGAGGACGCGGGCGCGACCGAGCTGGCCTTCGAGCTGTTCGGCGATCGGCTGGAAATGCGGCACGACGGCCGGCCGTTCACCGAGGCGGATGTGCGCGGCGTCTGCGGGGTCGGCCAGAGCGCGAAGTCCGGCGACCTCACCCAGATCGGGAAGTTCGGCATCGGCTTCAAGTCGGTGTACGCGTACACCAAGACGCCGCGCATCTACAGCGGGGGCGAGCAGTTCCGGATCGAGAGCTACGTCCGGCCGTTCCCGGTGGCGCCGCTGGACGAGCCAGGGACCCTGTTCGTCTTTCCCTTTGATCACGACACCGTGTCCGCCGCGGTCGCCGGGCGGGAGATCGCCGCGGCCCTGACCGCGCTTGAGCCCGGCATCGTGCTGTTCCTGACCAGCATCGAGCGCCTGCAGGTCGGCGGCGCGGGGGTCGGCGGCGCGGTTATCGGCAGGTCCGTCACCGGGGAACGCCGCACGGGAGCGCCTCGCCGCGTGCTGCTGGCAAAGGACCTGACCCGGGACGAGTGGCTGGTCTGGGATCGTCAGGTCGAGGGCCTGGGTGACCAGCCCGCCCGCGTCGAGATCGCCTTCCGGGTCGAGGCGGGCCGGGTTGCCGGGTGCGCCGCCTCCCCGCTGACCGTATTCTTCCCCACCGAGAAGGAGACCTTTCTCGGTTTCCTGATCCAGGGTCCGTACCGGACCACGCCCGCGCGCGACAACATTCCCGAGCACGACCCGGCCAACCAGGCGCTGGTGCGCGCGACCGCCGCGCTGCTTACCGATGTGCTCCGGCAGCTTCGCGACGACGGCCTGCTCACCGTGGACGTGCTGCAGACGCTGCCGCTCGACGCCGCGCGATTCCCGCCCGGCTCCATGTTCCGCCCGCTGTTCGACGCGGTTCGCGAGGCGCTGGCCGCCGATCCGCTGATCCCGGTCGCCGAAGGTGGCGGCGGCGCGAAGGCCGGTTACGGCGCGGGAGCCGGTTACGGCGCGGCGGGGGAACTGAAGCTGGCTCACGGCGCTGACCTGCACTCACTTCTGCGCCCTGAGCAGCTCGGCGAGCTCTACGGCGCGGGCCGGCCGGTGCGATTCGCGCACGAATCCATCACCGAGACCCGCACCCCGGTCCTGTGGCGGTATCTGCGGGACGAGATCGGTCTGGACGAGGTCACGCCCGGGGACGTGGTCCGCCGGGCCAGCCGCGGATTTCTCCAGGCGCAGCCGGATGAGTGGATCACGCGCTTGTACGCCTTCCTGTTCGGCCATCCCGCGCTGTGGAGAGCGCCACGACCCGGCGGTGAACCGCCCGGCCCGGCGCGGACCGCGCCGGTCATCCGGCTCGAAGACGGCCGCCACGTCGCGCCCTTCGACGCCGAGGGCCGCCCGGCGGTATACCTGCCCGGGCCGGCCGGCCGCAGCCTGCCCACCGTGCGGCGCGCCATCGCCGACTCCGCCGCGGCCCGGCCGTTCCTGGCGGCGCTGAACCTCACCGAGCCGGACGTCATCACCGAGGTACAGGAGATCATCTTGCCCCGGTACCACGACCTGGACATCGACGAGCTCGACCCGGTCCAGCATGACGCGGACCTTGAATGCGTCGTGCGCGCGCTGGACGAAGCCGCGGCGGGCCAGCGGGCCGAGCTGCTTGAGCAGCTGGGCGAGACGGACTTCCTCATCGGGGAGAACGCCGCTACCGGCGAGCAGCGCCTGATGCGACCGCCCCGGCTCTACCAGCGGAGCAAGGACCTGGAGACCTACTTCGACGGGAATCCCGACGCCTGGTTCGCCGCCGACGGCTACGGGCCATGGCTCGTCCAGCTGCGCGGGATGGGCGTCCGGCCGGACGTCGAGGTGCGGGCGCGCATCCCGAACCAGCACGGGTACGTGGTGATCACCGTCGACTTCGGCCGGAACGAACGCGGCCTGGACGGATTCGACCCGGCCGCGGAGATCGACGGCCTGGACTTCGCACTACGCCATCCCAGCCACGCCCGGTCCGAATACGTCTGGAACGTCCTGCTCGCGCCCAACCGCCGCCTGGTGGCCGGCGTGGTGGAGAGCTCGGTGCTCCAGTCGTTCAGCGACTCCCGCCAGGAAACGGTCACGTCGGCGATCGGAGTGGCCGCCGAACGCGAGGCCTGGCTGCCTGGGCGGGACGAGACCTTCCGCCGCCCGGCCGAGCTCTCGCTCGATGACCTGCCACCGACCTACACCCGAGACGACGGGCTGGCCCAGGCCCTGCACATGCTGCAGCCCGTGGTAGCCGAGGCCGCCCGCCAGCTCGGCATCGCCCCGGAGACCCTCTGGGGCCTGAGCGCCCACCCCGACCTCGTCGCCCTGATCGAACGCGAGCTCGCCACCCGGGCGGCCTCCCCTCCCCCCGCTAAGGGTTGATCCGAACGGAGTCGGTGGCCCCCTGGGTACTGATCCGAACTACAGCGAAGGTCACAGGCGGACGATCATTTTGCCGGTGTTGTGGCCGCGGAGCAGGTTGATGAAGGCGGCGGGGGCCTGGTCCAGGCCTTCGACGACGGTCTCGGCGTGGAAGAGCTTGCCGTCGCGCAGCCAGCCGCTGACGTCAGCGATCATGTCGGGCAGCCGGGCCTGGTGGTCGGAGACGATGAAACCGCGCAGGGTGAGCCGTTTGCCGATGGCCAGCGTGAGGTTATTTGGTCCGGCGGGCAGCTCGGTGGCGTTGTAGTGGGCGATTGCGCCGCACAGGGCCACGCGGCCGTAGGGGTTGAGCACCGCGAGGGCGGCTTGCAGGTGGTCGCCGCCGACGTTGTCGAAGTAGACGTCGATGCCTTCGGGGGCGGCCTCGCGCAGCTGGCCGAACACCGGGGCGGCCTTGTAGTTGAAGGCGGCGTCGAAGCCGATCTCGCGCAGCCAGCGGACCTTCTCCTCGCTACCCGCGCTGCCGATCACCCGCGCGGCGCCCTTGAGCTTGGCGATCTGGCCCACCATGCTGCCCACCGCGCCGGCCGCGCCGGATACGAACACGACGTCACCCGGCTTCAGCGCGGCGATGTCGAGCAGGCCAACGTAGGCGGTCAGCGCGGGCATGCCGAGCACCCCCAGGTACGCCGACGGGGACAGCCCCTCGGCGGCCGGCACCTTCTGCGCGTGCCTGGCCGGCAGCACCGCCTCGTCCCGCCAGCCCAGCATGTGCAGCACCAGGTCACCCTCGGCCAGGTCGGCCGACCGGGACTCAGTGACCGAGCCGATCGCCCCGCCCTGCAGCGGCTCCCCCAGCTGGAACGGCGGGACGTAGGACTTCACGTCGTTCATCCGGCCGCGCATGTACGGGTCCACCGACATGAACAGGTTGCGGACCCGCACCTGCCCGTCGGCGAGATCCGGCCGGTCCGCCTCGGTCACGACGAAGTTGTCCCTGGTCGGCCAGCCGGACGGCCGCGAGGCGAGAACGATCTGACGTGGCACTAAGTCCTCCGCAGCTGGGGACAATTGACGTGGGCGGCTACGCGGTCCTACCGTACCGCCCAGTAAGTACGGCACCGCCCGGTACGTACGGCCGTCAGCGAGGATGGAGCCCGATGATCCGCAGCACCATGCAGGACTACCAGCTCACGATCAGCGCCATCATGCGGCACGGGGCCCAGGTGTACGGCGCCAGCGAGTGCGTCACCTGGACCGGGGCGGGCACCCGCCGGGCTTCGTATGCCCAGGTGGCGCAGAACGCCGGACGGCTGGCCGGCGCCCTGGCCGGGCTGGGCATCGGCCGGGGCGACCCGGTGGCGACCTTCTGCTGGAACAACACCGAGCATCTGGAGGCCTACTTCGGAGTGCCCAGCATGGGCGCGGTGCTGCACACGCTCAACATCCGGCTGCCCGGCAGCCAAATCGCCCAGATCGTCAACCATGCCGAAGACCGGATCATCATCGTGGACGACACCCTCGTCCCGCTGCTGGCCAAGATCGCCGTCGAGCTGCCCACGGTGGAGGCGTTCATCGTCAACGGCCCGGCCTCATCAAGCGACACGAGTGCGACCGCGCTCGGGGACCAGGTGCCGGTGCTGCGCTACCAGGAACTGCTGGCGGCGCAGGACCCCGCGTTCGACTGGCCGGAGCTTGACGAGCGGGACGCGGCGCTGATGTGCTACACCAGCGGCACCACCGGGGACCCCAAGGGCGTGGTGTACTCGCACCGGTCCAGCTACCTGCACGCGATGGCGGTCATGGCCGCGTCGGTGCACGGCATCACCGAGGCGGACCGGGCGCTGGCCATCGTGCCGATGTTCCACGCCAACGCGTGGGGCATGCCGTTCGCGGCCTTCCTGTCCGGCGCCACGCTGCACATGCCCGGCCCGTTCCTGCAGCCTGAGCACCTCACCAAGTTCATCGCCGCGGAAAGGACCACGGTGACGTCCGGGGTGCCGACCATCTGGAACGCGATCCTGGACTACGGGCTGGATCACGAGATCGACCTGTCCTCGCTGCGGATCGGCAACTCGGGCGGTTCGGCCGCACCCCGGGTGCTGCTCGAGCGATTCGGCGAGCGGTACGGGCTGCGCATCATCCAGGGCTGGGGCATGACCGAGATGAGTCCGGTCGGCGGCCTGGCGCTGCCGCCCGCGGGGGTGCCGGAAGGCACCGCAGAGGACCTGGACTGGCGGATGCGCGCGGGCCGGATCCTGCATGGGGTCGAGATGCGGATCATCGGCATGGACGGCGGAGAACTGCCCAGAGACGGAGTGTCGGAAGGTGAGATCGAGGTCCGCGGCCCCTGGGTGAC
>Ga0182030_10013421_pt1 | contig 16300 bp, 16 predicted proteins | sample 812S3MmetaG_FD_121299 | JGI IMG/M metagenome (GOLD analysis project Ga0182030, IMG submission 121299) | Permafrost microbial communities from Stordalen Mire, Sweden - 812S3M metaG (Illumina Assembly) | ecosystem: Environmental > Terrestrial > Soil > Wetlands > Permafrost | place: Sweden...
GTTCTGGTGGTCCTGTGCGGCGGTCCAGTTTGTGGTGTCGACCGCGGTCTCGGCGCAGAGGGCTACGGCGGCGAGGGCGGCGAGAGGCAGGGCGCGGCGGAGGTGCTTGGCGGAAATCATCCTTCAGGAATGATATATCGAAATCCGGGGTTGTTACGCAGGGCGTTATTTCAAGCCGAACACCTGTCGCGCGGTTACCAGCGGCAGGAACAGGCACCGGTCTGAACCCGCTGTCAGCCGAAAACCAAAGTGCCGATAAAAGGCGACAGCGTTTTCGTCCTTTGCGTCGACTGCGAGCATGAAAGCGGCAATGTCAGAGTGAACGGCTCTGGCCGTGGCGTCCGCGAGCATCGCCGCACCGAGGCCGCAGCCCTGGAACCGGGCGTCCACCGCGAGACGGCCGATCCGCACAGCAGGGATGGCTGGATAGCGTGGCAGCCGTCTTGCTTCGTCCGGCGGAAGATCCGTAAGGGCAATAGCTGCCGCTGACAGTGTGTAGTAAGCCGCTACGATATTCGTCGCCGCTTCCACAGCGGCAAAACAATTCGCGATGTGACGCCGAATATCCTGCGTCACCTGTGTTTTGAAGTAGCGATCGAGGGCTTCCTGGCCGCACGAGAATGACGACCTGTCGTGAGCGGAACCGAGCGCCGCGACGCGAAACCGCGATGCGGTCATTTCGTGCCGAGCAGTTCACGACGTCGTTTGACGGCTTTTTTAAGAGCGCGGACCGGCTGGGGAGGGTGGAGGAGGAGCGCCGCCAGTTCCCGCTGGCCCTGGATCGAAAGGCGAATGACTTCCGTTTCGGCAATGGCGCGATGCGCGGCCTCCCGCGCCGCTGCCACGACGAAGTCGCTCACGGAGCGCCCCTGTATCTCCGCGGCGCGCCGTACGACGGCGAGGGCGTCGGGAGCAATACGTGCCTCGAGGCGTGCCGTGCGGGTCTGGTCAGGCCGTTGCATGCCGATTGCAGTGTACGTTAATCTGCCGTACAAGTCAAATGAGGAGTATCGCGCGGAGGACGGCTGCTGGCTGGAACCCCAGCGATACCATTGCGTCACACGAAGCAGCGCCGCTGATCCGGATCTCGATGGTGCCTTCGGATATCTTCAGTCGTTTGGCGGAGCGACTCCCGGTACGCACTGGTCATACCGAACTGCTTTTTCGGTCTTCAGGCCGAACATCCGCAGGAAGAAACGGTCGAAAGCATCGCCTTTCTTCACGGTCATGGTGGCGGGCACCGTCGTGGCATCCACGATTACAAAATGATAGGTCAACGTGACGCCCGGCATCAGCCCAAGCGACCTTGCATTTTCGATAGCCGTCTGGGCGAGCAGCGGAGGCCCTGAGACAAGGGTGATGCCACTCGCGTCCACACGAAGCCGAATCTCTCCCTGCACACGCGCAACCCGCGCCAGCAGTGGATAACGTACGGTGACAATCTTCGGCCGCAGTTCATCCTCGGAAGTCTGCGCAAAGGCCACCTGAGCCAGCACCAGCGCCGCGGCCAGAGTCCCTCTCACCGGCCCCATTCTAACAACGGCCGTCCTTGCTAAACTCGCCGTATGACGCCCTCCCTCGACGTGCGTTACCCCGTAGGACGATTCGATTTCCAGTCGCCATACAGCGCCCAGGATCGTCCGCTTTGGCTCGCGCAGCTGTCCGAAGCGCCCGCGAATCTGCGCGCCGCGGTCGCCGGGCTGTCTGATGCGCAGCTGGATACTCCCTATCGTCTCGGTGGCTGGACCGTGCGCCAGGTGGTGCATCACCTGGCCGACGGGATGGCGAACTGGTACATCCGCCCGAAGCTCGCGGTCACCGAAAACGTGCCGGTGACGAAGACCTTCGAGGAGCAGCTCTGGGCCGAGTTGGCCGATGCGCGTACGTGTCCGGTTGAGCCGTCGCTGCAGATTTTCGAGGGGCTCATCTTGCGCTGGCGGGTTTTCTTCGACTCGCTGCAGCCGGAGGAGTGGTCACGCCGATTTCAGAACGCGCAGTGGGGAGAACTGAGCGTGGAGGACGTGCTGCGGGCCATGGCCTGGCACGCGCGGCATCACACCGCGCATATTACCGAACTTCGGGCGAGAATGAACTGGAGTTGAAGCCGCCGCTTCAGCGATGACCGAACCCGCGCACGGGCGTTCCGATGCGCGGCGCTACGGTAGCCGGGCGCGGCGCGAACACCGTGCGCGAAGGCGATGAAACGCCTGTGTATCCGGTGTATCCCGGGCGCACAGTATAGACCGAGGAGCTGTACCCTGTTCGCGGCGAGTAGAGCAGGACAGACGCCGGACGCCGGTACGCCGGGATCAGCAGCGTCGCCAGAGTCGGGTACGGCGTGAACCCGTAATAGCCGGGATACCCGGGATATCCGTAGCCCGAATAAGTGGGGTAGACACCGGGGGAGCCATAGGTACCCAGACCGCTTGTCGCAGGCGGCAGCCCGGCGTAACCGATGAAAGAAGCAAGATCGTCCGGCACGGCGGCACCGTTGTCGAGCAGAGGGTCGCTGATCGACTGCGAGTTCACCAGGTTGCTGGCGATCAGCGAGCCGCGCTCGTCGGACCAGATGTCCAGCAGACCATCGGCTCCCTGCGTGAAGCGCCTGGCCACAGTCGAGCCATCGAGCGGCATAAGCTGGGCGGCGAGAACTGCGACGGGTTCGCCTTTTTTCGCGGCATCGTTGGGGGAAACTTCAGCTTCCCCTTTGAACACGCGCAACTGCGGCGGGTCGGCATCCATGCGGTAATTGCCGGGCTTCACGGGGCGGATGGTTTCACCTTTGAACACGATTTTCACGAATGAGCCGGCGGGCGCCTGGGCGGAATCGAGGATGGCCGACCCGGAGAGAAGTTCAACCCTCGTGTCGTCGATGTCGGTCGAGAGCATGCGCATGCTGCTGTCGGCGCCGATGCGCAGCCATGTGTCGGGCGTCAGCAGGACCTCGGCGCGGCCGCCCTCGGTAGAAAGCGTGGAGCCTTCCCGGAGACGGACGAAAATACCGGGCTTACGTTCCAGCGGCTGGCCGTCTACAAAAACAATGCCCTCGGAAAAGTTGACGACACCGGAGCGCGCGGCAATCACCGACTGACCGGAGGCGTGAGGAAGGAGCGGGGAAACAACCGCCAGAGCGAAAAGCGCGTAATTCCTGCGCATTGGGAAACCCCCTGCTGTACAGCATAATAGAAACAGAAGCGGCGGAACAAAGTAAATGTCCAGTCCGGAACATAAGACGAGGAGATTGTTTCTGCAGGGCCTTCTGGCGGCGGGCGCACTGGGCGGAACCGCACTGCGGGCCCAGGATGTGGTTTATCAGTGCCCGATGGATCCCGACATCCGGTCGAACAAAGAGGGGGTCTGCTCGCGCTGCGGGATGAAGCTCAAAGCGGGGATTCCGGAGCCGATTGAATTCCCGGTCGATCTGAAAGTCACGCCGCGCGTGCCGAAGCCAGGCGCGAAAACCGAGCTCGAATTCACGGTCCGCGATCCGCAGAACGCGCGCCAGATTGAACACTTCGAGATCGTCCACGAAAAGCTGTTCCACATGTTCGTGGTCAGCCGCGACATGAATTTCTTCGTGCACGATCATCCGGTTTTCGGCGACGACCGGAAATTCCGCTTTGACATGGTATTTCCGCAAGCGGGGCTGTATCGCGTGCTGGCGGATTTCTATCCGGAGGGCGCCACGCCGCAGTTGATTGCGAAAACCGTGATCGTACCGGGTCAGCCGCAACTGCCGGCGCCCGCGCTCATGCGCGATTATTCGGCCAAACAGTCAGAGAACCTGCGTGTCTCGCTGACCACCGATCCTCCCCAGCCGATAGCGGGCCAGAAGACGATGATGTTCTTTCACCTGGAGCCCGCGGACGGGATCGAGAAGTATATCGGCGCGTGGGGCCACATGCTGGCCGCGAGCGACGATTTGATCGACATGATCCACACGCATCCGTTCATCGCCGACGGGGGCCCCGAGATGCAGTTCAACGTGTATTTCCCGCGCGAGAAGATGTATCGGGTCTGGGTGCAGTTCCAGCGCCGCGGCGCGGTGAACACCGCACAGTTCGATATTCCGGTACAGGAACTGAAGTAACCGCTGGTCTTGTATCCCTGAAGTCTCTTGCCTGATGTGGGGTGGGATGGCATCCTGCAGCGGGGTTGTTAACCCCGCTGGCCGCTGGCAACAGAGACGGTGAAGGAACCTCGGAAACACAACGCTAGTTACCGCCGATGACCTGTAAGGTGCTTCCCGCAGGGCGTTCGAGCACAAAGGTGCTGTCCGGAGGAGTGTGGTTGATCTCCAGCTGCGAGATGTCGAGCGTCGCGCCATATTCTTCGAGGTAGCGCATGATCTGAATTTGCGACGGGAAGAAAATGCCGGCGTAATCCTTCCATCCGGCGTATTTCGTCAGGCTGACAATCGAACTGTCGGGGGCGAACTCCCGCTGCTCGATGATCCGCAGATCCACGCGGTCGAATGTGACCGTACGCAGCACCACAAGATCGCTGCCGTCCAGCCTTCGCAGACTCTGCAGGATGTAGTGGGAGTACTGCTCGTTCGTGTCGTCCAGCAGCAGCGTGATGTCGCCTGTCGAATTGAACGGCTTGACGAGCAGGGCCGACAGGAAGGCCCCGGGGCGCATGTTTTCGATCTGGCTGGCCGAAGTTGCCGGCGCATCCTCGTCACCTTCGATGTATCGGTTCTGGTTTGAAATATAAGCGCGGTATTTGCCGCCATTCGACACCATTACGAAAGCCATTGTTTTAAGAACAGGCAGCTTTGTCACAACCCGGATATCGCCGGGTTTTCGGAAATCGATGAGGCCTGTGAAATCGCCGTGGTCGACAATCTCGCCCTTATAGACGCTGCCGCGGGAAAGAGTGAGGTCGGCGATGATTTTGAGTGAATCAATGGAATCGTAGAAAGCGGCGACGCGCTCCAGCAACTCCGTTTTCGACGCGGTCAGAATTGGCAGTCTCGACGCGTGCGGCGCGTTGGCAATCGGACGATTGTGGGCACACGAACTCAGCCCCAGCAGGCAGGCGATGAAAATGACAATCCGGCTTGAATGCCGAAGCGGGGTTTTGAAACTCACGTTTGGCTAAGTCGTCTGTTCCCTTTAGTATCGCAGCTGGCTCATTTCTTTGCATGGGAGGGTTTCCATGGCATGAGCGCGATGCTCGCGTCCGCGGGCACGCCGCGGATGACGGTGCCGGAGGGCAGATCGAGCGGCGTGCGCAGCAGGAACGGGTGCGCAAAGGACTGTTTGTAGTTGCGCAGCCAGAGCAGCGGCTCTACGCTGCCGTCGGGCAGTTCGGCGGTGATCTGAATCGATGCACCGTCGGGTACAGTCTTCGGCAGCAGCCCGTCGAGCCGGAAGGGGCGGGTCAGCTTGAGAGAACCGCTGACGCTGAGTTGTCCGGGGGAATGCGGGGTGACCGGCTCCGGCACAAGCTTCGGCGGCGGGGGCAGATCTTTTTCCTCGCCTTCCGGCGCGCCGCCTTCTTCCCAGTCGACAATCAACTCGAGCTGTTCTTCCGTGAGCCCTTTATCGTTGCGGAAATCACCGAAGCCCTTCACCGCGCCCCACGGGGGCATGCGGCGCTGCAGCACTTCCTCGCCGATGGCTTTGGCCCACGGGCGCGCCATCTTATAGGTTTCGAGCGAAAAGGCGGTGCCGCCTTCGCGATGGCACGCGATGCAGTGCGTGTTGAATAAACGGACGATTTCGCGGTCGAATGTGACTTTGGTGGTGATGATGTCGTGCGCCCAGGCGAGCGGCCCGGCGGCGAGCAGAAGCGTACAGAGCTTACGCACGTCACTATCTTACGTGCAAGGATGGGGATTTGTCGGCTATCTCGATTCGCGATGTGACCAAAACGTATGAGGGCGGGGTGGAGGCGCTGCGCGGGGTTTCGCTCGAGTGCCAGGGCGGGCAGGTGACGGCGCTCGTCGGGCGCAGCGGCTGCGGCAAAACCACGTTGCTCAATCTCTGCGGCGCTATGGATTTTCCCACCACCGGCGAGGTAAGCGTGGCGGGGCAGGTGACCTCGAAGCTCGGGGATGCCGGCTTGACTGAGCTGCGGCGCCGGAAGATCGGCTTCGTTTTCCAGTTTTTTCAGCTGCTGCCTTCGCTCACGGCGCTGGAGAACGTGGAACTGCCGCTGCTGCTGGCGGGCGCGAAGAAGACCGAAGCTACCGCCCTGGAGCGGCTGGGGTGGGTCGGCCTGAGCGAGAAGGCGCGGGCGCTGCCGTATCAGCTTTCGGGCGGGCAGATGCAGCGCGTGGCGATTGCGCGGGCGCTGGTGCACGATCCGGCGGTGCTGATCGCAGACGAACCCACGGGAAATCTCGACAACGCGAGCGGCGATGTCATTTTGAAGCTGATCCGGCGCGCGGCGGATGAGTTCGGGGCGGCCGTCCTGATCGCGACCCACAGCGCGGAAGCTGCCGCCATCGCGGATTTTCGGGTGCGCATGGGCGACGGGCGGATCGAAAGCGTCGAAGCACGATGAAGCAGTTCCGCCGGCTCATCCTGCGGCCGCTGCGGCGTGACCTCACACGCACGCTGCTGACCCTGGTATCGATTGCGCTCGGCGTGGCCGTGGTGATCGCGATCGAGCTTTCGGGGGATGCGGCTACGGGATCGTTCGAATCTTCGCTGACCACGCTGGTGGGCAAGGTGGATTACGAGATCACGGCCAATGGCGGCGTCGATGAGGCGTATATCGCGAAGCTCGCGGCGCTGCCGGTGAATGCGCGGTTCTCGCCGGTCATCGAAGAGCCGGTGGTGATTGCGGGGCGCGGATCGACGACGGTATTCGGCGTCGATTTCATCGCGAACGCCGCAGGCGCGGGTGAGACGTTCGATCCGGAGAAGTTCGAAAATACGGCGATCGTGTCGAACGATCTGGCCGAGCGGCTGCATCTGAAGACCGGCGATCGGCTCGGGCTGAAGGGGCGCGATCAATCGGTTGATTTCACGATTCGGGCGATTGCCCCGAAGCAGAATACCGAGTGGATTGCCATCGATATCGCGGCGGCACAGCGGCTGCTCGATATGTACGGGAAGCTCGACCGCATCGAAGTGTTTCTGGCGGCGGGGGCGGTGGCGGGGGACGCAGCGGGGGAGAATGCGGCCGGCGTTGAGCATCGGATCAAAGCCGTCATTCCCGCCACGTGGGATCTGGAGACGCCCGGCGCACGCAGCGAGGAGAATCGCCGCATGCTGCGCGCGTTCCGATGGAATCTGCGCATCCTCAGCTATATTTCGCTGCTGGTGGGGGCGTTCCTGATCTACAACACGATTGCGGTGAGCGTGGTGCGCCGGCGGACGGAGATCGGCATTCTGCGGGCGCTGGGCACGAGTTCACGCGGCGTGCTGCTGATCTTTCTGGGTGAGGCCGCGATGCTGGGTGTTGTCGGATCGGCGCTCGGAATTCTGCTGGGGCGCGGACTGGCGGCAGCGCTGCTGGGAATGCTCTCCGACACGGTGAACGCGCTGTTCACAACCAGCACGCCCGGACCGATCGTGTTCTCCTCCGCGGCGGTGATCGGAGCGATCGTCACCGGGACAGGGGTGGCATTCGTCTCGGCGCTGATTCCGGCGCGGGAGGCGGCGCGGGTGGCACCGGCGGAGGCGATGCGGCGGTCGATCGTGGAACACGAAACCAGACTTCATGTCCGGCGCGATCTGCTGTTGGCAGGGTGTGCGGCCGCGATGGCGGCGATCCTGTGCAGCTTCGGACCGATCGACGGAAGGCCGGTGATGGGGTATGCGGCCACGCTGTTTGCAGTCGCGGCGGCGGCGATGGTTTCACCCGCGTTCGTCACCGGTTTAACAGGGATGATGCGCGGCCTGCTGCGGCGGATCGCCGGGGCGGAAGGGCTGATTGCGGGGCGAAGCCTGGTGGCGTCGCTCGCGCGCACGTCGATCATCGTCACGGCGCTGGCGACGGCGATTTCGATGATGGTGAGCGTCGGGGTGATGGTCGGGAGTTTTCGCGAAACCGTGCAGGTGTGGCTGGATAACCAGTTGCGCGCCGATATTTTTCTGCGCGCGGCGGGACCGGCGACGGCGGGGATCAATCCGCCGATCGCGACCAGCGTGCCGGCCATTGTGGCGGCGACGCCAGGCGTGGCGGAGACGGATACGCTGCGGGCGTTCGAATTTCGTTACGAGGGCACGCGCGCGACGTTCGCGGCGACGAACATCGACACCGTGCGGCAGCATCGCGCGCTGCGCTTTCTCTCAGGTACGTTTCCGGGACTCAATCAGGCGATGATCACCGAGCCTTTTTCGGACAAACATCATCTGCACACCGGCGATGTGCTGCACATCCCGCTGGGCGGCCGGGTAGCGGACATCGCCGTTTCGGGCGTTTATTACGATTATTCGAGCGATCGCGGCACCGTGCTGGTGGATCAGCCGACGCTGCTGCAGTATCTGCCGGCGCAGCCGGTAACGAATATTGCCGTGTATGTGCAGCCGGGCGCGGACGCGAGCAAGGTGCGGCGCGATCTGGAAGACCGGCTGCGCGATTATCCGCTGATGCTTGCGCCGAACGAAGTGCTGCGCCGCGGTGCGGTGGAAGTATTCGACCGGACGTTCGCCGTGACGTACGCGCTGGAAGCGGTCGCGATCGTGGTGGCGATGCTGGGCGCGGCGAATTCGCTGCTGGCGCTGGTGCTGGATCGCCGGCGCGAGATCGGCCTGATCCGCTATCTGGGCGCCACGACCGCGCAGGTGCGGCGCATGATCCTGGTCGAGGCCGGACTGCTCGGGCTGCTCGCCAGCATACTTGGGGTGACGCTGGGAATGGCGCAGTCGCTCGTGCTGATTTACGTGATCAACAAGCAGAGCTTCGGCTGGACGATTCAGTTCCATCCGCCGGTGCTGCTGCTGGCAGCGGCGCTTCTGTTGGTATGGGGTGTGACGGTGCTGGCGGGCATTTACCCCGCACGCATTGCGACACGGTTACAGCCGGCCGACGTGGTCCACGAAGAATAACCCCAAAAACGGCCCCGATTGCTCCCGGGCGTTGTGCGCGTTCGATAATAAGGATTCCCCCTCATGAGTGAAAACACCCGTAACATCGCCATCATTGCGCACGTGGACCACGGCAAGACCACGCTGGTCGACGCCATGCTCCGCCAGAGCGGTATCTTCGGCGCGCACGAAGAAGTTACCGACCGCGTCATGGATTCAAACGATCTCGAACGCGAGCGCGGCATCACGATTCTCGCGAAAATCACCGGTGTCCGTTTCCACGGCACCAAGATCAATATCGTCGACACCCCCGGCCACAGCGATTTCGGCGGCGAGGTGGAGCGCGCGCTCAAGATCGTCGACGGCGTGATGCTGCTCGTCGATGCCAGTGAAGGTCCGCTGCCGCAGACGCGCTACGTGCTGATGAAGGCCCTCGAGGCGAAGCTGAAGCCCATCGTCGTGATCAACAAAATCGACCGCCCGGATGCGCGCGCCCAGGAAGTGCTCAACGAGATTTACGATTTGTTCATCGATCTCGACGCGCACGAAGATCAGCTGGATTTTCCGGTGCTGTATTCGAACGCCAAGCTGGGCATCGCGAAGACATCGCTCGAAGATCCGTCCGAGGATCTTCGCCCCCTGTTTGAAGCCATTCTGACGACCATCCCGCCGCCCGCGGGCGATCCCGATGCGGTGCTGCAGTCGCTGGTGGCGAATCTCGACTACAGCGATTATCTGGGGCGGCTGGCCATCGGGAGGGTTTTTCAGGGCACGCTGCGGCACGGCGATGAGATCGCGATCTGCCATCTGGACGGCAGGATTCAGAAGACCAGAATCACGAAGCTTTATTCGTTCGAAGGATTGAAGCGCGTGGATGAGACGATCGCGCGGCCGGGCGACCTGATGGCGATCGCGGGGGTGGAGGGCATCACGATCGGCGAGACGATCACCAGCGCCGAAACCCCGCTCCCGATGCCGCCGATTCAGATCGACAAGCCGACGATCGGCATGACTTTCACGGTGAATACGTCGCCGTTCGCGGGCCGCGAGGGGCAGTTTGTCACGTCGCGCAATCTGCGAGATCGGCTCGATAAAGAGCTGCTGACAAACGTGTCGATCCAGGTGGAATCGTCGACGCCGGAAACGTTCAAGGTGATGGGACGCGGCGAACTGCAGCTGGCCATTCTGATCGAAATGATGCGGCGCGAAGGGTACGAGCTGGCGGTGGGCAAGCCGGAGATTCTCACGCACACGGTGGATGGCAAGGTGATGGAGCCGGTCGAGATGCTGGTGATCGATTGCCCCGAGGCATACATCGGCGTCGTGATCGAGAAGCTGGGCAGCCGTAAGGGCAAGATGCTCAAGATGGTGAACCACGGGTCGGGGCGCGTGCGCCTGGAGTTCCACATTCCGTCGCGCGGGCTGATCGGACTGCGCGGGGAAATTCTGACCGACACGCGCGGCACGGCGATTCTCAATTCGCTTTTCCACGGCTATATCGAGTGGCAGGGCGAGATTCCGATGCGTCCGACCGGTTCGCTGGTGGCCGACCGGCCGGGCAAGACCACCGGCAACGCCATCTTCAATCTGCAGGAGCGCGGCGAGATTTTTGTCAGCCCCGGCACGGAGGTCTACGAGGGAATGATCGTGGGCGAGAACGCGAAGACCGCGGACCTCGACGTCAATATCGTTAAGGAAAAGAAGCTGACGAATATGCGCGCGTCGACCGCGGACGAAGCGATTCGGCTGGTGCCCCCGCGACTGCTCAATCTGGAGCAGGCGATTGAGTTCGTCCGCGAAGACGAGATGGTGGAAGTGACGCCCCAGTCGATCCGGCTGCGGAAGAAGGTTCTGAAAGCAAACCAGCGCTAGATTTGTCGTGGGGCGGGATGCCATCCCGCGGGCGGGTTGGTTACCCGCCTCGGCTCTGTTTGGCATGAACGCTGTTCCGCGCCAAAGCCGAAGCCGATCGACAACGCGCCCCACGCACCGGCAGCCCTACCTGCTATGCTCTGAGGCAGGTAGTCGATGAAAAGCCGGAAAGCGCTTGTGCTGATCAGCGCGGGCGCGGCGCTCATGACCGTGGCCTTCGCAGCCAAACGCCCGTTCCGCGTCTTATCCAGCATGGAGCCCTATGACGACGTCGAACTGCCTGCCGATTTCAATGAACAGACCGAGTGGGTATTTGCGCGGCTGATGTATCCGCAGCATCCGCGGGCGCGTTTCGGTTTCCGGCGCTACGCGGGCGACTGGCGCGAAGGCGGCACGAGCTGGACACAGGATTATCCGCGCGCCGACCGGCATTTTTCCCAGGCGCTGCGCAGGCTGAGCCGGATTCATGTGCGGTCGGTTGAGCAGCCCGTGAACCTCGACGATGGCGACGACGCGTTCAACTATCCCTGGATCAACGCCGGCGAAATGGGGGACTGGAAGCTGACCACCGCCCAGGCGGCGGCCCTGCGCGAGTACCTGCTGCGCGGCGGCTTCCTTATGCTCGACGATTTCTGGGGCGCCGACGAATGGGGCCGGTTCGCCGAAAGCATGGAGATGGTTTTCCCCGACCGGCAGATTGTCGAGATCCCGAATGACGACCCGATTTTTCATGTAGTCTACGACCTGGATGACCGTTATCTGATTCCCGGCCAGTGGGGCCTGCGCCGGGAGTGTCTGTGCCGCAACGAGGAAACGGGCGGCCAGACGCCGCACTGGCGCGGCATTTACGACGACAAGGGCCGTGTCATGGTCGCGATGACTTTCAATTCCGATGTGGGCGATTCGTGGGAGTGGGCTGATGATCCGAGTTATCCGGAAAAATTCTCCGCGCTCGGCATACGCATCGGAGTGAATTACGTCATGTATTCCATGACGCACTGAGCGCACATGCGGCGGTTGGCAATCAGTTTCGGCGTCCTCGCGCTGGTCGTCAGCGGCGCCCTGCTGGCGCAAAAGCCTTTCCGCGAATGGCCGGCGATCGAGTACGAAGACTTTCCGCTCCCGGCCGACTACTCGCAGAAAGCCGAATGGACGCGCGCGCGCCTGCGCTATCCGGACATCGTGGGATATCCGGATACGGCGCTCTATCTGCGCGATGGCCGCCCCTTCCCCGGATACTGGACGATGGATTATCCGCGCTCGGACCGGCACCTGCTGGAAGGCGTGCGCCGGCTGACCCGCATTGAATCGAAATCGGTCGAGCAGGTGGTGAGCCTCGACGGCTCCGACGATATCTACAACTACCCGACGCTGTATGCGGTAGAAGTGGGCCACTGGAAGCTGGGGGACCGCCACGCGGCGCAGTTACGCGAGTTTTTGCTGCGCGGCGGATTCCTGATGGTGGACGATTTTCACGGATCGAATGCGGCGGACCATGAAGACGGCATCAATGAGTGGAACAATTTCGTGGCCGGAATGAGTAAGGTTTTTCCGGACCGGGAAATCATCGACATCCCGAACAACGATCCGATCTTTCACACCATCTACGATGTGAGCGACCGCTTTCAGGTACCCGGCGCGCAGTTTTTCGACACCGGGATTACCTACGAAAAGGGACCCACCGGGAAGATTCCCCACTGGCGCGGCATACGGGACGACCAGGGGCGCATCATGGTCGCGATCTGCCACAACATGGATCTGGGCGACGCATGGGAGCACTCCGATGAGGCGCGGTATTTAGAGAAGTGGGCGTCGCTGGCGTACCGGATCGCGATGAATTATTTCGTTTACGATCTGACGCACTAAAACCTTACTGAACCGCGACCTTCATGGTAGGTAATTGTCAAGCGAAGACGCAAAATCCCCGGGGCTTCCGTGAGGAAGACCAGAATGAACAGTTTTTTGATCTTTGCTGAAGGGAACCGGAACAGGCCGGTCACCAGACATTCATTTGCCGGATCGTGTCCGAAGAGCACGTCGCGGAAGATTGAGTCGTAGCTAAACCCTCCAGCCCCGAAACAGTAAGAACAGCAGCATAACAGCGGAACTGTTTGCCGAGTCGCGGTTCGGCGGGGTCTGGAGGGAACCTGTTCACAACGGCTGCGCCATTGTGCGAGTCAAACGCCCGAAGCGCTTCACTCGGATGAGTCTGGCCGGTTATTCCTCAGCGAGTTGGTCGCCACCAGAGCTCGCCTCCGCTTCACCGGCTGGAGAATCCTATTTCACTTGGATAGATCTGCATGCCTGAAAAAACGCACCCTCAGGCCGCCCGGACCGGCTCGCCGGCGGCCGCACCCTCACGCTGGCCGGCGAAGAAAGCGCGGTCGGCCGCCATCAGATAGGCCACCAGTTTGCGCGCCACCGCCAACGTCGCCCGGTTGCGATGCCCGCCTTTTTCAACCGCTTTCCAATGCACCTCTTTCAGCTTCTCGTTGTTCATCGGCGCCAGTTTCGCGGTTTCGATCAGCACGCTCTGCAGATGCGCGTTGCGCTGCTTTGACAGCGGCCCGCGCTTCTGCTGGCCGGCCGATTCGCGCAGGGCACTGGTCAGGCCGCAATAGCTCATGGCGTGTTTGATGGAAGGAAAACGCTCCGGCGTCGCTGCTTCCAGGGCCCAACTCAACGCCGTCACTGTCCCCACTCCGTCAATCCGGCACAGAGCCCTCACACGCGATTCCAGCGCGGGATGACGCGCCAGCATGCCTTTCAATCGCCGGTCCATGGCCTGCAGACTGGCCATCTGGGCACGATTGAACTCAAGCAGCGGCCGCAGTTCCTGGCCGATCCACTCGTTGTCCTTCACCAGACTTTCGAAATAGCGTTTGCCGTGCAGACGACGCCGTTCGTATTCCACCCCGGCGCCCATCAGCAATCCCGCCGTCTTGTTCTTGAACATCACGGTTTCTTCCACCAGCAGACGCCGGAACCGCATCTGCTGGCGCAACGCTCCCAGCTCCGGCGAAATCACGAAACAGGCCGGGAACAGATTACACCGCAGCAGGTCCGCAATGGTGCGCGCATCGACCTTGTCGCTCTTTTTCTTTCCCGCGCAGATCGCCTTCATGCGCGCCGCGTGCCCCATCTCGAGCTTGGCCGCGTGCGGCTTCAGATGCTGGTAAATCCAGTGACTGAACATGGTCGCTTCCATCGCGCCATGCCATGGCCCCGGCAGAGTCCGGACCCATCCATCCAACGCCGCCCGGGTCGCCGGAATGTTGCCTTCCACCACGATTCCGCCCTCTGCCGTCTTAACGCAGAAGGCGATCACTTGCTTGTGAACGTCCAGTCCAACAAAATAGAGGTGCATAGGTTTTCTCCACAATCGGGATTCGGGGACCTTCCGGTCCCCCACCCTCGATTGTGGAGAATCCCGAGCTCCCCTCTACCTACGCATTCAAACAGTAAGGGAGTGGCATACCACAGGCGAGGCTCCCTCACGGTCGCGGTTCGGAATTCGTCGGTGCGTCTCAAGGCTCGGACGAATCGAACTCTACCGTTGACTGCGCATCAGTCTTCAGGAAACCGGTGTTCTCCATCGACAGCGTGATCGTGCGCTTATAGGCCCAGAAGGCCATGATGCCGAACTCGGTCCCATAGGTCGCGGGAAACCACACGCCGGGCGCGACCCGCTGATAGTTCAGCGAGAACCCCAGCTGGCGGATGTTGATGCCCATCAGCACACGGAAGGCCCAGGGAACTCCTTTCGCCAACTGCGTGTCGATTCTGACCGGCTGAAAGTCCTCAGCGTCGATCCACGCTTCGCCTTTCCAGGGGCTGCAGCCATGTTCATCGATGTCGATGCAGGTGGCTTTCAAGTCGATAGGCTCGAACAGAATGTCGTAGGCGCGGCGGTTCTTGATTGTCGAGTCGCCTTTGAGCCTGAATTGGTAGCGCGAAATCTCCGCGCCGCTCAGAGGAAACAACTGGCGTGGAATGCCATCACGGGATTTTGGATCGGTGGCCAGGTCGTCAATCACGCCGGTGATGCTCTCGCGATCGGAAGTCACCTGGGCGGCCAGGCGGTCGCCGGCTGTGGCAGGCTTCTCGCGCATTCCCGGTTGCACCTGACCGGGTGGAGAGTACGGAACCATTTTGTTCCCCTTGCGGCATTCCCCGTCGAAGGAGACCAGCTTCCTTTCTGTGGTGCTTGCCTGCGGGATGACGGTGTACTCGCGCGACTCTTTGCAAATGATCTGACTGTTGGTTTTCGACAAACCTGAACGGACGTGCTGGTGGTAGATGTACTGACGCCGGGCTTCGGCAGCGGCATCTGTGTTGGCCGCCATTTTTTGCATGATGGCGAGGGCGTCGGGCGCGTCGGGCGCGTCGGGCGAACGTTCAGCCCCCCAAGCCGCGATCGCGACGAATAAGAGCGCTGCCAGCCGCATCTCCTGTTAATACGCGCGGGAGGGCGCCCGCGTTTGCAGAGTTTTTCAGGCCGGCCCGATGCCCAGCAGTTCGACTTCAAAAACGAGCGTTGCGCCGCCGGGGATGGCAGGCGGGCTTCCTTCTTCACGGTAAGCGATGCTCGACGGGCACACCAGCTGCGCCTTGCCGCCGACCTTCATCTTCTGCACGCCCTCGGTCCAGCAGGGGATTACGTGGTCCAGCTGAAATGAAATCGGCTCGTTGCGCTTATAGGAGCTGTCGAATTCGGTGCCGTCGGTGAGCGTGCCGCGGTAATTGACCTTCACGGTGTCGGTGGCTGCAGGCGACCGGCCTGTACCGGGCCTCAATTCGCGATAAATGAGACCGCTCGAGGTCTTGACGGCGCCGGGTTCTTTGGCGGCTTTCTCGAGGTAGTTTTCAGAGCATGAAACCATCAAAACCGAGGCAGATAACAGAGCCGCGAGCGGCAGGGCGAGACGCATATGTCCACGGTACCATCGCCGAAAACGCAGATTAAATCATCCTCATTCACAATTGTTTCGTAAGCTGATCACCGATTTGTAACGGCCCGCGGTTTACAACGGTGGCATGAGGTGCGACCTCCACGTTCACACAGTTCACTCGGGCATGTGCACGATTCCGGTGCTCGACCGCGTATGTCGGGAGTCTTATAACCAGCCCCAGGCGCTGTATGCACAGCTGAAACAGCGCGGCATGGACCTTGTCACGGTCACGGATCACGATTCGATTGACGCCGCCGAGGAGTTGCGGCGGTATCCGGATTTCTTTCTGAGCGAAGAAGTCACCTGCACCATGCCGAGCGGCACGGAAATGCATGCCGGCGTCTACGGAGTCAGCGAACACGACCACATCGAACTGCAGCGGCGGCGCAGGGATATCGAGAGCCTGCTCGCCTATGCGGTGGAGAATCAGCTGTTCGTAACGGTTAATCATCTTTATTCGAGTCTGACGGGGCCGCGCGCGGAAGAAGA
>Ga0182030_10013422_pt1 | contig 16300 bp, 18 predicted proteins | sample 812S3MmetaG_FD_121299 | JGI IMG/M metagenome (GOLD analysis project Ga0182030, IMG submission 121299) | Permafrost microbial communities from Stordalen Mire, Sweden - 812S3M metaG (Illumina Assembly) | ecosystem: Environmental > Terrestrial > Soil > Wetlands > Permafrost | place: Sweden...
AATGCAAATCCACTACTACAACACTAAAAGAATACACACTGCCCTAAAAACTACACCAGAAGATTACGCTAATATATTAATAGAGGCTAAAGACAAGGTGTTCGTAGAAAGGAGAGGTTGACAGTAGTCAATAAACATGTACCACTGTGACATGTTACGAACAAATTTCTACATTGCGATGATTAGTATTGCTAAGAAAGCAGAGTTATCTAAACAAATACCAAAAATAGGCCAAGGAATTAAATGCTCTACTATCCGATATCTTCGTCTAGTAAGTCAATTTCGCTTGCTTTTTTTATCAAATCATCAGTCAGAGAATTAGCTAAATGTTCATCAGCGTGTACAACATTATTATAATCTAACATCTGGGTATCGACCCAATTTAGTTGACTATCTGACTTAGCGTTATCATGCAACATACTAAAGGTGCCATTTGCTTCTAATTGTATGCAGATACCATACCTTTTTGAATAATTAATATAGAGTTACATATATTTAGCTTATTACAAAAAGCTTGAGCAGATTTGCTAGATATACTATGTAAACTTAATTTATAGACAATTTGTGAAATATAGGTATTAAAACTGGTACGCCCGGAGGGATTCGAACCCCCGACTTTCTGTTCCGAAGACAGACGCTCTAATCCACTGAGCTACGGGCGCTAATATAGCAGAGGCTATTTTAACAGATTAGAGTAACTATATAAATAAAACTTTTTTTAAAGTTTGATTGATTTAGCTGGTTTTATAACTTGAGTTTTCGTATGGAGTGCCATTGCATGTAGTTCTTTGAATAACTTTTCGGTAGTCATAGTGTTTACGATCCTTTTAATTTTTTGAAACCACGTTTCTAATATTATTACTTTTAAATCAAGTTTTCAGTAATTTATATTACTTTTTATTATCTGTTGACGGTGGAAGCAACTTTTTATTATTGACATATTTTGCTCTTAGTAAAGCGCTTTCTAAAGTTTTTAATACATTTTCAGCTTGATTTTGACTCATACCTACTCTTGCTACAGTAGTTGACTGATTCTTATTCTTACCTGATACCGATTGAGTGAAATTTAGTGTAAAACCAGATTCGTTCCATGAGATTTCTATTCCATCAGAATACATAGTTCTTACGTCCATAGATAAAATCATAAGCATAGGTTTGGCAACCATTTGAGTTAATTCTTCTGAGCTACTAGTAACTTCATTTAAATCTAAATGTTCACTTATGTCTGATTCATAGTTTGCTAATTGCCAAAGTTGATGAGCTTGCTTATCTTCAACATTAAAATAACTAATTAGAAGTAGCATGATATCTTCTGTTGGTCGCTTTAAGCCAGCTTCAAATTGTTTGAGCTGTATTTCGTCTATTTCTACAGCACCTGAAACTTCTTCAATACTACGATTAGCAACTACTCTAAAATTCTTTAGTTGCTTACCCAAAATTTGATAAGGCTTGTCCTTGCTACTCATATATATTTATTCTAATGTTGTGAATCAATGAGCGCAAGCACAAGCATAAGACATTTTATGTTTATAATAAGGTAATGGAAATAAAAGAAAGCGTCAGTTTAAGTAATTATTCCACAATGGCTTTAGGTGGAACTACGAAGTATTTAACTACTGTAAATAATAAAAATGAGCTTGTTGAAGCCCTTAAATTTGCAAAAGAAAAGTCAATTCCATTTATCGTAGTTGGAAATGGCAGTAATATTATTTGGAAAGATGAAGGATTTAGTGGATTATTAATTGTAAATAATATATTACAATATGATGTTTTTCAGGAAGATGAAACTAATTTTTATATTACTATTGGAGCCGGTGAAAATTGGGATTCTGTAGTTGAGCGTACAGTTTCTATGGGATTAACGGGAATTGAGGCACTTAGTTTAATTCCAGGCAAAGCTGGCGCAACGCCCATACAAAACGTAGGAGCTTATGGTCAAGATATTTCTCAAACCTTAACTACAATTGAAGCACTGGACAGTCAATCATCTGATTATGTACTAATTCCTGGAAGTGATTGTAGTTTTGGATATAGAACAAGTCGTTTTAAAACAGTCGATAAAAATAGATTCTTAATATCTAGTATTACACTACATCTAATTAAGGGTGATCCTGCCCCACCGTTTTATATAAGTCTGCAATCTTATTTAGATGAACACCATGTAACTACATATACGCCGTCTACAATTAGACAGGCAGTTATAGATATTAGAAGCTCAAAACTTCCAAATGTTAATGAAGTGCATAATTGTGGTTCTTTTTTTGCAAATCCTATAGTTAGCGAAAGCGAATTCTATCTTATAAATCAAGAATATGACATGATACCTAATTGGCAATTAGAAAATAACTACGTAAAATTATCGGCTGCTTGGTTAATAGAACAATGTGGTTTTAAAGATAATCATGATAATGAAACTGGTATGGCAACTTGGCACAATCATTCATTAGTATTGGTCAATGAATTTGCAAAGAATACGGCTGATCTACTAGTTTTTAAAAATAAGATTGTTGACGCTGTTAAAGAAAAATTTAATATTACTTTAGAACAAGAACCGGAATTATTACCTTAATTTAGTTATCACTTGGTAGCGGAAATTTTCTAGCAAATGCCGTTACTTCTTCTCTTAACATGTTAAGCTTGTCTTGATCATCTCTATTGTCGATAGCAAGTTTCATCCATTTAGCAATTTGAGCCATATCTTTTTCTTTAAGTCCTCTGGTTGTAATAGCAGGAGTTCCAAGTCTTATGCCACTTGGTCTAAATGGAGGTAGTTTATCATCTGCGATTGCATTTTTATTTAAGGTTAAATTAATTTTATCTAGTGCTTTTTCAACTACATCTCCGTCTAAATTAAAACTAGAATATACATCAGCCAAAATTAAATGATTACTAGTACCATTGGTGATTAAATTGAAATCTTCATCTTGTAGGGCTTTAGCTAGAGCTTTGGCATTTATTACTATCTGCTTTGCATAATCTTTAAAACTTGGTTGTAGGGCCTCATAAAATGCAACTGCTTTAGCGGCAATTATATGCTCGTGTGGACCACCTTGCATACCAGGGAATACCGCTCTGTCGATTAAAGTTGGTATATTTTCTAATGTTTTTTCAGGAGCTTTTAGCGGTGTAGACACTGTTCCTTTTGAAAGAATTAGTCCACCGCGAGGACCACGTAAGGTTTTATGGGTAGTTGAAGTTATAACGTGGAATCCGTGATCGAACGGATTGTCGGCGACCCCACCTGCAATTAAACCTGCTATGTGAGCCATATCTGCCATAAGTAGTGAATTTACTTCATTTCCTATTTCAGCAAATTTTGAATAATCTAGCTCTCTTGGGTATGCACTAAATCCGGCTAAGATAATTTTTGGCTTATGTTTTAGAGCTAACTGCCTTAAGTTATCATAATCTATCTCGCCTGTTTCTGGATCTTTCATTTTATACCTAATGAAGTTATATAAATGAGCAGATCGTGTAACTGGTGCGCCGTGCGTTAAATGCCCACCATGACTAAGATCCATAGCTAGTACTGTGTCGCCTGGCTCTAACCACGCACTATAAACAGCTTCATTGGCCGGAGCTCCGGAGTGAGGTTGAACGTTGGCATGATCAGCTTTAAATAGTTGCTTTGCCCTATCTATAGCTAATTGTTCAATTTTGTCAGTGTTTTCTTGTCCGCCATAATATCTTTTGCCAGGATAGCCTTCTGAGTATTTGTTAGTTAAAACGCTACCCATAGCATTTAATACTTCACGGCTTACATAGTTTTCTGAAGGAATTAATTCAAGACCATTTCTTTGTCTTTCCTCTTCTGCCTTTATTAGATCAAATATAATTTGGTCGTTCATTTTTTGTTAACCTCCAGACTATTAACTTATAATTATATAGTAATAAATCTATTTAAGAATATATTGCTAAATAAACACCACTTATGATATGATTGTCTACCTATGACCTCAACTAATACTAAGATTGGTCAACTTATTGCTCAAATAAGAGTTGACAAAGGTTTAACTCAAGCTGAGTTTGCTAGAAGATTAAATACCTCACAATCGGCTGTTAATCGTATGGAGCATGGCAGGCAAAACCTAAGTCTTGAAATACTAGGTAGAGTCAGTGATGTGCTTAATAAACCAATTATTAGCTTAAATAACGGAGCTATTAATTTACTGATTGAAGGTGGCAAAGAACTTAAAGGCGAGATTACTCTAAAAACAAGTAAAAATGCTACGGTTGCTTTACTTTGTGCCAGTTTACTTAACAAAGGTACAACTAGACTTAAAAATGTCGCTAAAATTGAGGAAGTAAATCGTTTAATTGAGGTTCTGCTAAGTATAGGTGTCCAGGTAAAGTGGGTTGGAGATAGTGACTTAGAAATAAAACCGCCAGCTAAACTTAACTTGGCTAATATGAATAAAGAAGCAGCTAAAAAAACCCGAAGTGTCTTAATGTTTATTGGCCCGATAATGCACATGGAAAGAGAGTTTAAAATTCCCTATGCTGGTGGTTGTGATTTAGGACGAAGAACAGTTTTGCCTCACTTGTACGGCTTAGAAGAATTTGGTGTTGAGGTCTTAACTCAATCTGGTCATTATGAAGTTACGTCAAAGCCAAAATTGCCAAGTCGTCACGTAGTTTTATATGAATCAGGTGATACTACAACTGAAAATATTCTTATGGCGGCTGCAGCAACACCGGGAGAAACAATAATTAAAATGGCTAGTGCTAATTATATGGTGCAAGATCTTTGTTTTTACTTAAGAAAGTTAGGTGTAAAAATTGAAGGAGTCGGCACTAGTACTTTAAAAGTTACAGGTATAAAAGATATAAGAAAAAATGTTACTTATAGTCCGGCCGAGGATCCAGTTGAAGCTATGACATTTATATCTGCCGCTATTACTACAAATTCTTCTATTACTATTAAGCGCGCACCTATTGAGTTTCTTGAACTGGAACTACTTAAACTAGAAAAAATGGGACTTAAATATGACATTAGCGAAAACTATAAGTCGGATAATGGCCAAACAGATTTAGTAGACATTAAAATTCATAAGCATAACGGAACATTAAAAGCGCCCGCAGAAAAGATACATCCTAATATATTCCCAGGTCTTAATATTGATCATTTGCCTTACTTTGTGCCAATTGTAGCCGTAGCTAAAGGTAGAACATTAATACACGACTGGGTATATGAAGACCGGGCACTAATGTATACAGAGATGAAAAAAATAGGAGTAAATCTAGAACTTGCCGACCCGCATAGAATATATATTGAAGGACCTACGAAATTTAAGCCAGCTGATTTAGTTTGTCCAAGTGGCATAAGACCAGCTGTAATGTTATTAATTGGTATGCTGGCTGCTAATGGTAAATCTATTCTTAGAAACGTTTATACTATTAATAGGGGCTACGAAGATTTAGCAGAACGCTTAAATAGTCTGGGTGCTGAAATTACAGTACTGCACGATATTTAGCTAAATATGTTATAATCTCATCCGTTAGAACAGATAATAAGCGGGTGTAGTGAAATGGCTCTCACGTTAGCCTTCCAAGCTGGAATTGCGGGTTCGATCCCCGCCACCCGCACCAAAAATGTATCCGCCCCGGTAGCTCAGTTGGATAGAGCAGAAGACTTCTAAGCTTAAGGTCGGGGGTTCGAATCCCTCCCGGGGTACCAATATGATTGTGCTTGGGTTAGCGCCTATAAATATCTTTACGATGGCCAACTTTTATTATTAAGATGATGAGTTTTTGATCTAAAATATCATAAACTACTCTATAGGGGCCTACTCTCAAGCGCCAACTTTTTGAGCCTACCATAGGACGTACATTACCCTTTTTTGGGTCAACTTCTAATTTATAGATCGCCTTGGCTAAGCGAAGTCTCAGTTGAGGAGAAAGTTTACGAAACTCCTTTTGCGCACTTTTTGTGAATTCAATGGCGTAAGTCATCGTAGGTAAGCCCTAGTTCTTTTAGCACCATCTCAAATGGTACGCTAGGTTCATTTCTACGTTTTTCAACTTCTTTTAGGTCCTCTAAATCCTCAAGCATATCAGCAAATTCTTCATTAATTATCTCTGAAACAGAACGATCTTCAGCAATAGCTTTGTGCTGTAAGAACTTCTTTACAGTAGGGTTTAGGTAAACAGTTGTTTTGTCGCTTAAATTACTCATGTGTGACATTATAGCGTTATAGCGTTATAAAGTCAACAAACGGATCAGTTTAGTTTTCTAAAACCCGTCTCAGTTGATCTAGCCAGGCTAGAAGGTGTTCGAAAGAAAGCCGACCCGGGGTACCATACCAAGCCATGATTTGATAATCTTTAAAATTATAGTATGATAATTTTATTTATCAGAGGATTTTAATGGAAATTGGAAGCATAGATCGTAGTAACAATTCTTTTACAGTAGTTCCAAGTACAGAGTCTGGCGGTTTTATAGCTGATCAAAGGTAGGTGGAGAGTGAACAGATTGCTAAATGTATCATAGTAAAAGGGGTTAAGCCAATAGCGGAGATATCTGAAGAAGAATTTGATTCGCTTGAATCCGGCGATAAAGAGGTTATTCATAGATATTTGATTCCCAGTGAAGATATTGTAGGACATTACGCACTTGCACAGTGGGTTTCTGCAGAATTAAACGTTGGACCAGAACGAAATTACATTTGTTGTGGAGGTTTTACAGAATATGCACCAGTCCAAGCAAAGTTAGACAATTAACAATTACTAAATAAATATTTCTATATGAGGTTTTATGTGTATGCAAAAGCATTTTACATATTTAGATATTTAGTCTAAGTTATCTCTATGGAACAATTAGAATGTGTTAACACTAGACGAATTATTTCTACAAATATAGATTGGTTGAATGGGCTGGGAGTAAGGTTAGATATATCCGAAGAGGGATATTGGGAACAAACTGATCAGCTTGATCTAGCGCTAAGTGCAGCAGAGCAAGCATTTTTAGAAAAACCCAGTTCGTGCCAAATGGTATGTAAGGACGATGATAATTATGTATGTCAAGAATGTAATTTTAATGTAGCTGCTAATCTTGGTGGCGTATAAATAATTTATAGTCTTCTTCTTAGCAAGTTATGTCTGATAATTTAAAGTGGTGTTAAGTTAGCGTTTAGAGTATAGACACCAATTGGCCAGGTTTCACTTGTACTATAGGCGTCGTACCCATTAGCCGTAAAATAGAAATCATGTGTTTTGTTAGGTACCAGATTTGTAAGGGTATATTGGCCAGTAGCATTTGTAGTAGCTGTAGCAGCACCATTTGATGTTCCATACACACCAGTTGTTACATAAACTCCTGCAATCGGTGCGTGTGTAGTTGCATTATAAACAGTACCTTGCACTGTTGTAGTGTTAAGTATAGGTGTCATGCTTACATTTAAAACTGCCGTTTCAGCTGGATAAGTCTCAGATGTCGTATATTCGTTGTATCCACCAGCGGTGTAATAGAAGCTATGAGATGTATTAGGAATCAAATTTGTAAGAGTATACTGGCCTTTCGAATTGGTGTAGGTAGTAGCTGCACCATTAGCTGTAGCATGAATTCCAGTCGTTACATAAGCGCCGGAAATTGGCTGATTTGTTGACGCATTGATTACAGTTCCAGTTACAGTTGTTAAGACTGGGCTAGATGCTGGCGTTGTTACTGAAGCAGACGGTGATTGAGCAGAAACGTTGGGAGGATTATCTGAATCATAGGCTGCTACAGTGTAATTGTAAGTAGTACTTGCTGCAACAGTGTTGTCTACATAAGAAGTTGTAGTTGAGTTACCTATCATAGTTCCGTTTCGGTAAATATAGTAACCTGCTAAGCCTGGTCCTCCTGTATCGGTGCTTGCAGTCCATTTTACTGTCACACTCGTGGAGTTACTAGCAGTGGCTGAAACGTTTGTTGGAATACTTGGTGGAGGAACCGTGGTAGATGATCCTAATATTGCTAAAGCTTGTGACCAGGTAAATATTTCATCGCTAGGTGCAGGTCCACAGCCCCCTGCAAAAATTTCGTCGTACTGGGAATTGCTGTTTGCGGTTCCCATATATAGACTGGGGTTATTACTGCACTCACTCGAGCTTATAAATGTACCGAGAATATTGTCCCTGTGTCCCCAGCAGCCAGGTGCATTAGCAGTCTGACAATCTCCATTATCTGAAGGGTAACCGTCATCATATACCCAGTAATAATCTGAACCTAGCGGATTTATTGTACCTTCAGCCCAGTTAGAACCCCATGAATAAACTTGTGTTCCGCCTGTTAATGTCCAGCCATTAAGAATTGGATCGGTGCTGTCTGCTATACCAGTGCTAGCTACACTGTTGAGTTGAGTGGTTAAAGCTACAGCTGGAGGCAAGCCTCTCTGAACTCTTTCAAGATTAGTAATTACAAAAATTTGTTCTGGTGTAGACAATGACTCGTAGGCCGAAACATTTAAGTTAAGCCCGGACATTGACTCTAGAGTACTACGTGCAGAATTAATATCGTTAACAATTAGATTATTGCATTGTGTAGCGTTGTCATTCTGATTATAACTACATTGAGAAGTAAATGCTGGGTTAGGGACTAAGCTTTTGGAGGGATTATTAGGTGGAAGAATTCCTGATTGAGCTACCTGAGTCACTGCGTGCTCTTGCTCAAGAGTTTTTTTAGCTAACCCTCGGTCTTGATTAATCTTATAGTCTGCTTTACCAGTAGATATATTTAAGTTTGACGCATGAGAAGGATAAAGAAGTAAAACGCCCTCTATAATTGCAATTAATAAAACTATGGTTAAAGCTATTAAATGAGTTCTTTTATTCATTTTTATTTACTTTATCTAAAAATAATTATATATAAGCATAATTATTTTACAAGTTTTAGCTTTAATGTAATTAAAAGTATATTTTGATAAATAAAGAGAATACTATACTTGCTTATTTAATAGTTTTATGTTATTAATGTAGTTATGTATGTACCTGTATACAAAGAAGCGATCTCCGAGATTGAGAACTATGGAAAAAGACTAGACAGTAGCCTTAAAGGTGAACGTTATTTATTATGTCGTCAAAGAAGACTGCTACATGTATTTGGTGCCACTGTATTGCGGGCTAGTAGTGCGCCTGTTGTAGCTGCAGCTAGATTAGCAGTTTATAAAGAAGATGGTGGACCTACTATTGTTAAATTACCAAGAGTTGGGAAAAACGGTGAAATAATTGATCAGCTAAAGATTAGAACTATGGAAAAAGGATCAGAGAATGAAGTGAAATTTCTTGAGAAGAAGGATCCAGAAGATCCTCGAATAACAGATGTAGGTAAAAAACTTAGAAGATATTCTATAGATGAGCTAACTCAACTCAAAAATGTTTTAAAGGGTGAAATGTCACTAATTAATACTAGACCTGTTAACGAAGAAGAGTTTCGGCATTATAGTAGCCCAGGGGTTGGCGGCGATGCTTTCGCAAATGGATATATATTAGATGCTCCAGGCTTAACCGGTCCAGATCAGATTATGGGCAGAGGAACATTAACTCCCTATGAAAGAGCTCAATTAGCATTAGAGTATTTTGAAGAAGCTTCCTTTAAACGAGATATTGATATCCTTCGTAAAACTGTTAGTGTTGTTTGGTCTCAAGAAGGCGCACATTAGTTTTTATTTTCTATACTTTTTTAAACATAGCTGTAAAATAATATAAAAGCTCAGGAGTAAAAAATAATGGCTGAAACTGTCGAAGAGAAGATAAGAAGCTTCTTTACCAAATATCCCAAAAGATCTTATCCTAAAGGTCAAATCCTATTATTTGCAGATGAAAAACCTAGTCATGTTTTTTTCCTAAGTAGCGGTAAGGTTAGAAAATATTCAATTACTGATAACGGCGACGAGGTCATAATAAATATATTTAAAAAAGGATCTTTTTTCCCAATGTCTTATGCCATAAATGGGACAAAAAATAGTTTTTTTTATAAGACTGAAACAGAAACTGAAGTACACGTTGTGCCACCAAGAGATGCACTGCAATTTATTAAGGATAATCCTGATGTAATATTAGATTTACTTAGTAGAATATATAGAGGAATCGATGGGATGTATGGTCGTTTAGTTCACTTGATGTCTGGCTCAGCTAGGTCTAGACTAGCATATGAATTAGTAATAGAAGCCAGAAGATTTGGTCAAACAGATAGCACTGGAAAAATTAGTCTGGAAGTAAATGAAGTTGATCTAGCTGCGAGAACAGGATTATCTAGAGAAACAGTTAGTAGAGAAATACAAAAATTAAAAGAAAATAATCTAGTCAATTTAACCGGTAAAGTACTTATTATAAATAATTTAGTCGACCTACAAGCACTTTCAGCTATATAGCAAATTTAATTTAAAAAGTTGTAAAAGTCCTTAATTTAAAGTATAATCACCTCTGTTATTATGGCGGGTGTAGCTCAGTAGGTTAGAGCGTCGGTTTGTGGTCCCGAAGGTCGTGGGTTCAAGACCCATCACTCGCCCCAATTAAATATTTCAGATTTGACATCTTTTAAGTTAAACCTTTAGACTAAGTAATATGTTATATGTAGTGGACAGCGTAATACACAAAGCAAAAAGAACATTATCTAAGGGACTTCTTTTTATATTCCAGTAAAGTTTTACTTGATCTTAATTACAACTTTACCTTTGGGATGAGATACTTTTAGATATTCTAGTGCTTCTGGTGCTTCATCTAATGGAAAAACTTTTGCAATACTAATATTTATTTTATTTTGATTAATTAAGTTAGATAAATAGTCTAACTTTTCAGTAGTTACCTTGGTTTGTAGCGAAGTATATTTAATTTTATATTTATTTACTAAATCTTCGTTTGGTTGATCAACCATAGATACTAAATAACCACCTTCTTTTAGTACTTGGTAGGATTTTTGGTTTACTTCTCCTCCAACAGTATCAAAAACTGCATCATATTCATTAATTAAATTAGTAAAATCTTCTTTCTCGTAATCAATTACTAAATCGGCTCTTAATGCTTTTAGATTAGCTTCATCATTTTTATTTGCTGTTGTTGCAATGTAAGCACCTACATTTTTAGCAAATTGGATAGCAAAACTTCCTATACCTCCAGCTCCGCCTTGAATTAATATTTTTTGCCCACTTGTTAATTTAATAGTTTCGATAATAGCTTGGTAAGCACTTATGGCTGCTAAAGGTAGGGCTGCTGCTTGATTAAAATCAATTGATCTAGGTTTTTTAGCAAGTTGATCTGCATTAACGGCTGCGTATTCTGCAAATGAACCTTTTCCGACAGCATTTGCTTGACCATAAACTTCATCACCAATGACTATTTTATTTACACTAGCTCCCACTTCAACAACTTTACCGGCAATATCTCCACCTAAGGTAGCGGGAAATTGTAAGGGGACATAGTCTTTTAAATAACCTTCTCTAAGTTTGTAATCAAACGGATTAGCGCTTGCTGAATATACTTCCACTAAAACTTGGTTTTCGTTTATTACTGGTTTATCTACGTCGATATTAACAACTAATGCATCTTTACCGCCATAACTACTTAATTGTGCTGCTTTCATAAATACTACCCTTCAATTTATATATTACTATACTTAGTATAGTATCAATGCTTATTATGTCAAACTTTGATATACTAATTTAAGTTTAAATAGACTATTGAATGAAAAAAATATTAAAGTTTTTCGGTGATTACCGATTGTTCAGCGTTGCACTTCTAGGATTAATAATTGGTTTAATCTTATTTTTTAGTGGCTTTCATACTGCTGCTAAATGGCTTGTAAGCATAGTAGCTATTATTGAAACATTGCCTTTACTATGGGATATGTGGCAAGACGTAAGAATCGGTCGTTACGGTATTGATATATTAGCCGCCACAGCAATTATAGTGTCAGTTATTTTAGGACAATACTGGGCAGCTATAGTAGTTGTACTTATGCTAACCGGTGGACAATCTTTAGAAGATTTCGCCGAAAAGAAAGCTCAAAGCGAGCTAGACGCATTACTAAAAATTGCACCGCAAACCGCCAATGTAATAAGAAAGAATAAAGAAATTAATGTACCGATAGATGAGATTAGGGTTGGTGATAAATTTATTGTTAAAGCCGGCGAAGTTGTTCCGGTAGATGGTCTAATTATTGACGGTAGGGCTAACTTTAACGAGGCGACTTTAACTGGTGAGAGTTTGCCGCAAATTAAAGAACTTAGTAATGATATTTTAAGTGGCTCAATTAATATTGACGGAGTTGTAACGGCTAAAGCTACGGCTACGGCAGAAGATAGTCAGTATCAGCAGATAATAAAGTTGGTTAGAACTGCTGCGGCGACTGAAGCCCCTTTTGTAAGACTAGCCGATCACTATAGCTTACCTTTTACTATTGCAGCGTATGCTATTGCTCTTAGTGTATGGGTTTTAACTGGGCAAGCAATTAGATTTTTAGAAGTAATTATAGTTGCCACCCCTTGCCCGTTACTCCTAGCAGCACCTATCGCTTTAATAAGTGGAATGGCAAGAGCCAGTCGCTACGGAATTATAGTAAAGTCTGGTACATCTTTAGAAAAATTAGCCCAGTCAAAAGTTATCGCTTTTGATAAAACGGGCACATTAACTAAGGGAGAGTTATCAGTTAAATCTATTACTAGTTTCAATAACTTTACAAAAAATGAGATACTAAAGTACGCTGTAAGTTTAGAGCAAAATTCAAATCATGTTTTGGCTCAGGCTATCGTAGCTGATGCTAAGTTAAATAATATTAAATCACTTAAATCCAAGCATTTAGAGGAAATATCTGGTTTAGGAGTAAGTGCAAATATTAAAAGTGATGAAGTAAATGTTGGAAGTTTTGGACTAATGAAAGAAAAGGATATAAAAATTCCAAGTAATTATAAACATGGCTCAATACATGAAACATCCGTTTTTGTAGCTGTTAATGGTCGACTTGCCGGTATTATTACTTTTGTTGATGAGCTAAGACCTGAAGCTAAAAAAACTCTAGAATTTTTACACGCTCATGGTATTAAAAACGTATCAATGATTACTGGTGATAATAAGACTACTGCAAATGATATAGCTAAACAGCTAGGAATAGATAATGTTTATGCCGAAGCATTGCCGGCAGATAAGTTACATATTTTAAGTAAGCTTAAACCAAGACCAATTATCTATGTTGGAGACGGTGTTAATGACGCGCCGGTGCTTACTGCAGCTGATATAGGAATAGCAATGGGCGCTAAAGGCTCTACCGCAGCCAGTGAATCGGCAGATATGGTTGTTATGTTAAATGATATTAGCCGAGTTGCAACTGGCGTAGAAATAGCTAAAAGAACTTTTCAAATTGCTAGGCAAAGTATACTTATTGGTATTGGACTCAGTCTTATATTAATGCTGGTATTTGCTACTGGGAAGTTCCCACCTTTACTAGGAGCTTTACTACAAGAAGTAGTTGATGTATTTGTCATCTTTAACGCTCTAAGAGCACATATTATTAAACCTTTAATGATTAATTAGTAATAGTGTAATTAGAATCGGAACGATAATATTATCTAGCCCGAATACCGCAATGTTTTCAAAGGCACATGATATTAGGCTAACTATTAATATAAATGCCACGCTTAAATGTATATGAGCAAAATGCGCATAACCAGTTAAAATTACAGCTGATACTAAAAAGAAAGTTAATGTACCGATAAGACTTTTTGTATGACTAAAAATTAAGTAACTATATTTTTTACCATATCTAACTCCGACTAATGCTGCTAGGCCATCAGCAATACTCATTTGTAATAATGCGGTAGCATAAATCCATTTATTATTTGTCATTAGGGCAATTACAATTATTGAAAGTGCGAAGGTAGCTTCACCCCAGGTAGCTCGTTGGATACTATTGATAGCTTGGAATATTTTTAGATACTTAGTAGCAAGAACTACTAGGAACATAATGGCACCTAATATTTTTATCTGATCCCAAGTTAAAAAGAAGGGCCAAAAAGCTACAAATGTTCCTACGCTAATATGTACAAATTTTCTACTAAATTCACCGTGAACATCTTTTTTCCGCCAAAGTACTTCATTTAATACCAAGACTATGAAAATTGCTAAAAGTGAAAATAATATATACATATGTTTGTGTTACCTAATAACTAATGTTTATTGTTTATTTAAGATTGTAAAAGTATTAACATATAAACTAAACATTAGTATAACACCGTATTATTTTATTCTGTGCAAGCTCTAGGATCCCATGCAGATAAACCTTGGTTGTTTGGACTAACAACTCCAATACTAGAAGTGCTTGCAGAGGTTGAAGAATTTGTCGTAGGCGAATTAGCCGTGCTAGTAGCAGTTTTTGAAATTGAAGAGCTACTAGGACTATTAACAGTAGCGTCCGTACCTGTTAGAACTGTAACTTCAGAACCATTAGTAACCATATTAGCGTCCTGGGCAAGTATTACGTAGCCAGATAATTGCCTAGCGACAGTAATGGCATCTGCTTCTGTTTTAGGACCTGAATAATATACAACTGTTTCATTAGCTTCTTCGCTTAATGGGGTGCTGTCTGTAGGTTGACCGACCATATTAAAGCCTAGACTTTGTAGTCCTGTTGTTACTTGTGAAGCTTGATCGGCCGTTCCACTTCCATTTACTACATTGACATTTATGGTACTTGGTTTAGGTAGAGTCTTACCAGTCATTGAGTTAATGGAGTTGCTTACTCCAAGGAATTGATTAATAGTTTGTTGATCATTAGCTTCAATAGGAAATACCACGTCGCCATAATCATTGTCGTTATACACATAATCACCAAAGTTAGTAGTAACAATTGGCAAAGTATACTGTGGGACTTTATTAACATTCACACCGTGAAATTCTTGTAAAAGTGAAATCATTTCTGAAGTAGATAAACCAGAATCTACTTGAATTTGTGGAGCAATCGCATCTACTAATTTTTGATCTGTTACTGGATCCTTTATTCCTTTAGCAGAAACTGTGCTAGCAAGCACCCTTATAAATTCATGCGTTCTAACAATTCTAGCAATATCACTTTCATTCTCTTGAGGCCAATAATATGTGTCATTGGTAGTAATGCCAGGCGCTTTATACTGTAAATGTCTGGCTCGAACTACTTGAAGAGCTTCAACCCCATTTAATGTTTTACAGCCTGCGGTTTGAATATTTAAATAAGACTCTGAATCATAAACCGGCATTGGGAAATCCATCTTAATCCCACCGATAGCATTAACAATATTAACAAATCCATCAAACCCAACTTCTGCATAGTGTTGAATTGGTATTCCAAAATCTTCTTGTACGGCGTTAACTAGTTGCGATGGACCCTGATAAAGTGCTGCGTCTATTTTATAAGCTTGAGCCCCAGATCTAGCATTAGGTACAAAAGTGTCTCTAGGAATAGAGAGTAAGCTAATGGTGTGTGTCTTTGGTACTAAATGAACTATAAAAATTATGTCACTGTTTACGCCAGTTACACCTTCTGAACAAAAACCCCATTGAGCATTTTGAACCTTTAAATTACATCTATTAGTTGAACCGGCAACTAATATATTCTCCGCTCCTCCAACTGACGCGGTTAAGTTATGCACTTCGACATGGTGAAGTTTGTGATAAAGCTGCCAAGCATCCCATCCAACTGCAGCAATTATTAAAACTAGTAATATTCCAATTGTGGAGAATATTATTTTCTTTTTACTTCTTTTTTTTCTCCTAGTTCTATTATTTAATTTGGCCGGAATAGATTTGTTTAAAATAGAATCGTCAGAACTTGTAGATTTTTGATTTTTTAATGGTGTAGATTTGGGTCGAGACGGCATAGTTTTAATATTATTTGGTTTGACTGAGTCTTGGCTGAACTGATTGTTTCTAAGTTTTAAATTATTATCTAAGTGTATTTTTTTAGGTAAATTATTGACACTTATTCCGTCGATACTTTTTGCTTGTATAGGTCTTCTTCGAGGTCTGTCTTTTTCCATAAATATTTTCCTATTTTATAATAAGTAACCTACAATTCATACATGGAGTTTAATATAATTTATAGTTGAGAAAATTGTTAAAACTGGCGTCTGACAAGATGAAGGCGGTTCGGCGGTACAAAAAGACACCTATTATCGGATTTTGTTCTTGAACTTGCGTGTAGACAATGAAAAAGTGGCTTCCTACCTCTGGCGAGAACCTTTTGCCAGCCTGGTGAAAGCCACCGAAATCTTGCCTGGTCGGGGTGAGAGGACTTGAACCTCCGACCTCCGCGTCCCAAACGCGGCGCGCTAGCCAACTGCGCCACACCCCGAAAACA
>Ga0182030_10013423_pt1 | contig 16299 bp, 9 predicted proteins | sample 812S3MmetaG_FD_121299 | JGI IMG/M metagenome (GOLD analysis project Ga0182030, IMG submission 121299) | Permafrost microbial communities from Stordalen Mire, Sweden - 812S3M metaG (Illumina Assembly) | ecosystem: Environmental > Terrestrial > Soil > Wetlands > Permafrost | place: Sweden...
GCCGGATTCCGGTGGACCGCTTGCGGTAGACCGCTTCCGGTAGACCGTCGTAAGAGTATACATGGAGAAAGCCGGAAGAGAAAGCGGCGGAGGGAGCGCGGTTTAGCGGCCGCCGCGTCCGCGTCCGGCTGGCTTGGTGTCGGGTTTGCCGCCGGTGAAGGTGAGTGTGACGTCGGCGGTGTGGTCCTGCTCATTGATTTTGGTATCGGCTTTGGTCTTGCCGAGATTATCGAATAAGCCTTGTTCGCGGACGCGGTTCAGGAACAGATCGGGGTAATCCGGATTGAAGGGGTGGCCCGGTTTCATGGTCCAGATGCGATTGATCTCCGCTTCCGAATCCAGATCCAAGCCCACGATGGTGAGTTTCCGCATGGAGTATTGCGGCCCCGCGGCAATCAGGACCGTGAGGTTGATCAGATGCTTGTCCTCATCCACCTGTCGCGAGAGAGTGGCGGCGGCCTGCATATAGCCGGCGTGCCGCAAGGTCTTGCGGATGCGTTCCAGGCCTTCGTTGACATGGTCGAAGTTTGCCAGGTCGCCGGTCTTGAAGTCTCCGGACTTCAGCAACTCTTCGGGCTTGACGGGCGTCGGCAGATCGACGGTCACTTTTCCCAGGTTGTAGGTCTCGCCTTCGTCGACGGTAACGGTCACGTTGAGGCCCTGCACGTCTTTGGCAGGCTCGGTCTTGATGGTGGGGAAGGCCACGCGGACGCGGCCGCGAGCCTCATAAACGGGGCGCACAGCGCTGTTGAGCAATTCGCGGAAGCGGTCTTCGGTATAGGGAGTGCCGACGGCCACTCCCATGATGGCTTCCTTCAGGACTTCCTGCGTGACCACGCGGTTTCCCTCGAAGGAGACCAACGCGACGGCCGGCAGCGCGCGGGCGGGGTAGAAGACGATGGTGAATTCGCCGGGCCGGTCCGGCATCACTGTGCCCACAATCTTCTCCTGAATTCCCTTGGCCTTCAGGTATTCTTCCACCCACGCGGAGTAGCGCTGAAAAACCGGTTGAGTGGCGGGAAGAATTCCTTTCGCGAAGAGTGGGTCCTTTTCTTTCAGGGCAGCCACCAGGTCCTTTTCGGAAACATGCAGTTCCTCAAACCGCACCGGGTAAACCTGTTCGATTTCGGTGACCTGCCAGGTGGCGTCATACCCGCCGCCGGCGCCGGCGACAAACTTATAGCTGACGGTTTCAAAGGCTCCGGTGGCGGTGAGGCGGTCGCGCGCGGCGTCAAACTCGGGGCGGCCGGCCACCTGTCCGATCTTCAAACCGGCGATGGCCAGCACCTGCTCGCGGGTAAAATTGTGAGTGCCTTCCACGACAAGGCTGGCGATGGGCCATTTCGCCGGCGCCGGCGTGGATTTCTTCTGCGCCGCAGGGCGCGTCTGCGCGAATCCTGGACCCGCCGCCAGCATCACACTAATGAGCAGCCAACTCATATCCTTATGGTAGACGCATGCGCGCTGCCAGCGGTGTCATGGGAGAATGATAAAAGTGCCTTACGACCTGATTGTGATTGGAAGTGGTCCCGGCGGCTACTCCGCAGCCATCCGCGCCGGCCAATATGGATTGAAAACCGCGCTGGTCGAGAAGCAGGCCAGGCTGGGGGGCACCTGCCTGCTGGTGGGTTGCATCCCGACCAAGTCCCTGTTGCAGACGGCGGACGTCTGGCAGCGTTTCGTGCATGCGGACGCGGAAGGCATTGTCTGCGAGAATCCGAAACTGGACTACCCGAAGGTGAAGGACCGCAAAGACGGCATTGTCACCAAGCATTCCAAAGGCGTGGAGATGCTGTTGAAGCGCGCCAAGGTGGAGCGGTTTACTGGCTATGCCACGCTGAAGGGCGGCGGCAAGGTGGAGGTGAAAAGCGATTCCGGCGTGTCCACGCTGGAGGCGAAGAACATCATCATCGCCACGGGATCGGAAGCGCGCATGATTCCGGGCCTGGAACCCGACGCCGAATTCATCCTCACCAATGTTGAGATTCTGAATCTGACGGCCGTGCCGAAGAGCCTGATCATTATCGGCGCCGGCGCGGTGGGTGTGGAATTTGCGTCCATCTTTAACCGGTTCGGCACGGAAGTGACGGTGGTGGAGATGCTGCCGCGCGTGGTGCCGGTGGAAGACGAGGACATTTCGAAGGAACTGGAACGCAACTTTAAGAAGCAGAAGATTCGCGTGGAGACCGGCGCGCGCGCTGAAAATATTCGCAAGACCGGAACCGGCGTGGCTCTCAAGCTGGTCACCAAAGACGGCAAAGAGGAAGAGCTGCAGGCGGAGAAACTGCTGGTGGCGGTGGGGCGCAAACCCAATACCGAAAAAATCGGCCTGGAGAATACCAAAGTCAAGCTGGACCGCGGGTTCATTGTGGTGGATGAGCACCAGCAGACGGCTGAGCCAGGGGTTTATGCGATTGGCGATGTGGTGGCGGGGACGCCGCAACTGGCGCACGTGGCGACGCGCGAAGGCATGATCGCGGTGGCGCATATGGCCGGCAAGGCGGCCGTGCCCATCAACAAAAACCGCATTCCGGGCTGCACGTATACGGAACCGGGCATCGGCAGCGTAGGGATGACCGAGGCGCAGGCCCGCGCCGCGGGCCGCCAGGTGAAGATCGGCCGTTTCCCGTTCGCGGGAGACAGCCGCGCGACCATTCTGGGACATCACGAAGGTTTCATCAAAGTGGTGGCGGACGAAAAGTACGGCGAGATTCTGGGCGTCCACATCATCGGGCCGGAAGGATTCGAGCTGATTGGCGAGGCGGTGGCCGCCATGGAGGCCGAGGCCACGGTGGACGTCATGATGCAGACCATCCACGCGCACCCTACGTTGTACGAAGCCATGGGCGAGGCCTTCAACGCAGTCTACGGTCTTTCCATCAATGCGTAAGTGCAGCGTACGCGAACTCGGGCGCATCGATTACGGCGAAGCTTTGGAATTGCAGCGGCAGATAGCCGACCATCGTAAGCAGGGCGCGGTGGGCGACCATTTGCTGCTGCTGGAGCATCCGCACGTGATCACGCTGGGCCGCAACGGGCACATGGAGAATCTGCTGGCCTCGGAGGAAATTATGACCCGCGCGGGGATTTCCTTTTATCCCACCGACCGCGGCGGCGACGTGACGTATCACGGGCCGGGGCAACTGGTGGGCTATCCCATTTTGGACTTGCGGGATTGGAAGCGCGACGTGGGCGCGTACGTGCGGGCGGTGGAGCAGAGTCTGATCGACAGCCTGGCCGAATTTGGAATTGCAGCGGGGCGCATTCCGAAGCTGACTGGAGTCTGGGTGGGGGATCGCAAAATCGCAGCGATTGGTGTGCATCTGAGCCGGTGGGTGACGTCCCACGGGTTCGCGCTGAACGTGAGTACGGATTTGAGCTACTTTCAATACATTGTGCCGTGCGGGCTCACCAAGCCTGTAACTTCCATGGCGCAACAGGGAGTGCGCGCCACGCTGACGGAAGTGGCGCACGTCTTGGCCGGCCATTTCGGCCGCGTTTTTGATTGTGAGATGCTGTTCGAGGCACCCGTCCTCACGGCTACGGAAAGAGAGAACTGAGATGACCGACGTAGTGATGCCCCAGATGGGCGAGAGCATTGTCGAAGGCACGCTGACCAAGTGGCTCAAGAAGCCCGGCGAAAAAGTGGAGCGCGACGAGCCGCTGTTCGAAATTTCGACCGACAAAGTGGACACGGAGATTCCCTCGCCGGCTGCCGGAACGTTGGCGGAAGTGTTAGTGCAAGAGGGCGCGACGGTAGGTATCAACACGGTGGTGGCGCGGATTTCCGAAGAAGGTGAAGCGGCGGCGGCCAAGCCCGCGGCTACAGAGCCCGCCCAGAAGGCGCCCGACGCGTCAGCGCCGGTCGTGGCCACGCCCGTCGCGACGCCCGCGCCTCCGGCGGCCGAAGTCCCGGCGCCTCCGGCGGAAGAGCCGTCCGGGGAAGTGACCGGCCCGTTATCTCCGCTGGTGCGCAAGATGGCGCGGGAGAACAATATCGACCTCAGCCGCGTGAAAGGCACCGGAGCCGGCGGCCGCATTACGAAGCAGGATGTGGAGGGTTACCTGGCGCAAGGCGCGCCGGCTGCGGCTGCGCCTGTTGCTGCTGCGCCGGCAGCGGCTGCTCCCGCCGCCGCCAAGACGGTGGGGGCGCCACCACCGGTGACTTTCGGGCCCGGTGCGAAGACCAAAATCGAGCCGCTCAGCACCATGCGGAGCAAGATCGCCGAGCACATGCTGCTTTCGAAGCGCACGTCCGCGCACGTCACCACCATCCATCGCGTGGATATGACGAAAGTGGCAAAGCTGCGGGAGCGATCGAAGGGCCAGTTCCAGACCAACCACGGGTTCTCGCTGACCTATCTGCCGTTCATCACGGCGGCATCCGCGGTGGCCCTAAGGCATTTCCCGCTGCTGAACGCGTCGCTCGACGGCAACAACATTGTCTATCACAATGAGATTCATATCGGCATCGCGGTGGCGCTGGAGAACGGGCTCATCGTACCGGTGATCCGCGGCGCAGACGAAAAGAACGTGCTGGGATTGCAGCGCGCCATTGTCGACCTGGCGGCGCGCGCCCGTTCGCGCCAACTGAAGGCGGATGAGGTGTTGGGCGGTACGTTCTCGATCACGAATTTTGGCAGCTTCGGAAGCCTGGTGGGGACGCCGATTATTAATCAGCCGCAGGTGGCGATTCTGGGTGTGGGCACGGTGGACAAGACGCCAGTGGTGATCGACGATGCGATTGCCATTCGATCCATTTGCCATTTATCGCTAAGTTTCGACCACCGGTTGATCGACGGTGCGCTGGCCGACCAGTTCATGACGAAGGTGAAGCAAGTGCTGGAAGGCTGGGCGGAGGAAGTGCTGTAGGGGGGCCGCCGGCCAGCGCGTGGTTGCTCGAGACTGGCTTCGCCAGGCGGGGCGGGCGGAAATTCGGAAAAGACCAGAGGCGCGCGGGCGGCACCGCCCACGCCACCCAAGACTTAGTTAGGCCTGCGGCGCTCGGCTTTCAGTGAGATGCTTGATTCATGCGGAGTACTCTGGCGTTCTGGTTTGTCCTGGTTCTGATTGGTGTGCAACTGGTGGCGGCTCCCCATCCGCTGACTCCGCTGACGGCTGACGAGATCCGGCAGGCGGCGCGGCTGATTCGAGACTCGGGGCGATTTCCGGCGGGGGCTGAGTTCAGTTCCCTGACGCTCGATGAGCCGGCCAAGGAAATGGTACTGGCGAAGGCGTCGGTTCCGCGGCGGGCGTTTGCGGTGATTTACGACCGCAAGCGGAATCAGACCTTTGAGGCGATCGCCAACCTGTCGACCAACGCTATCGATTCCTGGAGGTTGATTCCGGGAGTGCAGCCCTCCATCAATTCCGAGGATTCCGACCGTGCGGACGAAATTGTCCACGCCGACCCGCGCTGGGCGCAGGCCATGACGGAACGCGGCATCCGCGACGTGCAGGACGTTCTTTCCATGTCCTGGAGCTCCGGCTATTTCGGCAAGGGAGGCGATGCGCGCATGGTGAGTGTGGTGCCGTATTATGCGGGCGCCGGCGCCAACCTCTACGCGCATCCGGTGGAAGGCGTGGTGGCGCACGTGGACCTGACCAGCGGCAAAGTCGTCGACTTCTTGGATATCGACCGCAACGTTCCCGTCTCCCGCGAGAATGCCGACCTGGGGCCGCGGCCGGGCGGACTTCCGGTTACGCCGCTGGTGCTGACGCAGCCGAACGGACCCGGCTTCCAGATTGAAGACGGCGAAGTGCACTGGCAGAAATGGCGTTTCCGCTATGCGCTGAATCCGCGCGAAGGACTGGTGGTGTATGCCGCCGGTTATGAAGATGGCGGACGCGTGCGGCCGGTGATGTATCGCGGATCGCTGTCTGAAATGGTGGTGCCTTACGGAGATCCTTCGGCCGGCTGGTATTTCCGCAACAGCTTCGATGCCGGCGAACTGGGACTGGGCGCGATGGCCAGCCCGCTGCGGCCCGGCGTGGATTGCCCGGCGAATTGCAGCGTGTTCGATGCGGTGATGGCGTCGAATTCCGGCGAGCCCAACGTGCTTCACAACGCCGTGGCGATTTACGAGCAGGACGCGGGCGTGGCGTGGAAGCATGAGAACAATACGCGGCGCGAGCGCCAGTTGGTGCTTTCGTATTTCAGCCAGCCGGGCAATTATGAGTATGGGTTTGACTGGGTGTTTCATCAAAACGGAACGATCGAAGTGAAGGTCTACCTGACGGGCATCATGGCGGCCAAGGGAGTGGCCGGCAGTTCCGACGAACACAGCCACGCCATCGCGAAGAACCTGGCGGCGCCGCACCATCAACATTTTTTCACTTTTCGGCTGGACATGGATGTGGACGGCACACCCAACCGCGTGGTGGAAATGAATAGCGTGCCGATGGCCACCGGCAAGCAGAATCCGTATGGCGGCGGCTTCATGATGCAGGAGACGACGCTGCGCACGGAACGCGAAGCCGAGCGCAAATTGAATCTGGACAGCAGCCGCCGCTGGATTGTGGAAAGCGCCACGGCGAAGAACGCGCTGGGACTGCCGACCGGCTATGCGCTGTTGCCCGGCGAAAATTCCGTGCCGTTTGCGCAGCCCGACTCGTGGGTGCGGAAGCGCGCCGGTTTTCTCAACGCGCACTTGTGGGTGACGCCTTACAACGCCGCGGAGCGCTACGCGGGCGGCGATTATCCGAACCAGTCGAAGGGCGGTGACGGGCTGGCGAAATGGACCGCGGCCAACCGTCCGGTGGATGGCAAAGACCTGGTGGTGTGGTACACCATGGGGATCACGCACAATCCGCGGCCGGAGGATTGGCCGGTGATGCCGGTGTATGAAGCAGGTTTCAAGCTGGTGCCGTGGGGATTTTTCGCGAGCAATCCGGTGATGGACCTGCCGCCGGGACGGTAGGCGGCGGTTGACGAGCGACCTTCCACCTGCTCGGTCATGAGTGGGTGGAGCATCGAAGTTGACAGACCACGAAGGCGATGGTCTGTCCTACGGTTAGTTTTCGATGGGCACTTTCTCGGCGTGGTCAATTACAAAAATGTCGATTGACGTTTTGGCGGGCTCCAGCTTGAGGCCGAGTTGTTTTTCCAGGGCGGCGAAGATGGTGAGTCCCGGAGCGGCATCGACGGCGGACACGCTTGTGCCGGATGCCAGGCTCTCCACGGTGAAGGTCGCGGTGAAATCGTATTTTGCGGTCAGGCCGGTGGTGTCAATTACCGGCCGCCCCACATTGCCAGGTAAGTAATTGACCAACGCCGCGATGGCAACGTCGCGGGCCACAATGCGCTGAAGCCCGTTTGCCCGCGACCCTCGCTGTTCACCCGGCCGAAGGGTATAGATTGGAAAACCGTCGGCGTCTTTGGGCAACTGGCTCTCGGGCAGGGAAGGCCGGGGCGTTCCGTCGGCGGGCTCAGGTAACGCCTCCTTCATCTTCAGGCCACCTTTAGCAATGACCAGATTATAAACCTGAGTCTCTTTCTTTTCGTAATGAAAGGCCAGCTTGAAACGCTCGGCCAGCAGAGTTCGCAGCATCATCTTGACTTGATCGGCGGTGGCTTCCGGCGGCACTTTCGCGTTGATGTTGAATTCGGCCTTATCGGCGTAATAGCGTGGGCCGATCTGTTCCCGCTTCAGGCCGTAGGCCTGGAACGCCATCAGAGAAACCGTAGCGTTGAAGCAGGTGTAAAGACTGGGATCCGGCGATCCTGGACCGGCTCCCCGGAAACACCCGGTGATGCGTCCGCCGGGTGCGGCGGGTGGCGGGGCGGGCTTGACTGAAGCCACTTCAAAAGCCTGCGGAGGATCGGGAGTTTGGCCAGATGCTCCGCGGAAGGCAAGAAGCAGGAGCGCCGCTACGGGTGTTCGCTGAATCAGGGTGAACATTGCAGATCTCGCATGGATGACGGCGGGCACAAGGAAAACGTGCAGGAATGAAGGGTCTATACACCATGCGGGCCGACCGGCTGTTGATCGGCAAAAATGGCGCAACCATTACAATTTGCAGCTACTTGAGTCTAATTTCGGAGTCCAGCCCCCCTCTAAACCGGCGCCGCTGACCCCGCTATTTCTCCCATTCCGACTGGAAAGTCGCCATTCAATGGATATCTATTTCTTTGAATCGGTTAAACGGGCAAACTGGCCTCAATCTGGGAAGGTTGCACAACTATGAGCACTCAGTCATTCGAACCGAAAGCCCTATCACCCGCCAATCTGGTACAGATCGGCTCCCCTGTTGAGGACGTGATCCAGCAACGACTTGCGGAGGAACGCGCCCGCCTGGAACAGGAAGCGGGGATCCCCAAACGCGATCTTCATCACTTTAAGAGGCCGGTGGAGAAGCCGTTCACCCGCAGCCAGCGCGGCACCACCACGCTGCTGTTCGGCGGGCTGACCTGGAAACACGAGAAGCTGGTGCACGGCGCTCTGGAAGGGCTCGGCTATAAAGCTCGCGCCGTACCGACGCCTGACGTGAGGGCGTTCCAGGCCGGCAAGGAATACGGCAACAACGGGCAGTGCAACCCGACCTATTTCACCGTGGGCAACCTGGTGACGTATCTGCAGAGCCTGGAAGAGCAGGGCATGTCGAAGCAGGAAATCATCGACACGCACGTCTTCTTCACCGCCGGCGCTTGCGGGCCGTGCCGCTTCGGCATGTATGAAGCTGAGTACCGGCTGGCGCTGCGCAACTCCGGGTTCGATGGCTTCCGCGTGCTGCTGTTCCAGCAGTCGGGCGGGCTGAACCAATCGGACGCCGAAGCCGGGATGGAGATGAATCTCGACTTCTTCCTGGGCATTCTCAACGCGCTGAACTGCGGCGACGTGATGAACGAAGTGGCGTACGCGATCCGTCCGTTTGAAGTTGAGGCCGGCAAGACCGACCAGGTGCTCGACCAGACCATGGACTACATGCACGAAGTGTTCGTGCAGAAGCGGCCCTGGAAGCTGGAAGGCGGCATGGCGAAGTACCTGAAGGGCTTCTCCGACACGGCGGAATACGTGGGCAAGTTCGTCAACCAGTTGAAGGGCGACGATTACGTGGGCCCGCTGGAACATTGCCGTGACAGGTTTAACGAAATCGATATCGACCGCCTGCGCATAAAGCCGATCGTGAAAATCACCGGTGAGTTCTGGGCGCAGACCACCGAGGGCGACGGCAACTTCAATATGTTCAAGTTCCTGGAGCGCGAAGGGGCGCAAGTGCTGGTGGAGCCGATCGGCACCTGGATCATGTACATGATCCACCAGGTGGTGCAGAAGTACAAAGACTTCAAGGGTCTGGAAGAAGGCGCCGTGCTGCCTCCTATTTGGAAGGTGGGGTCGCGCGCCAAGATCGAGATCAACTATCGCCAGAAGGTGGCCAAGCTGAAGCTGGCCGAAGCGATCTTCAAGGGCGAGTATCACAAGATCGTCAAGGCGCTGGGCGGCATTGCGCATCATCTGGCCGACCAGTACGAACTGCAGCGGCTGGGCCATCCGTTCTACAATTCGCGCGCCGGCGGCGGCGAAGGCCACCTGGAAGTGGCTAAGAATATTTACTACTCGAACAAAGACCTGGCTCACATGGTCTTGTCGTTGAAGCCCTTCGGCTGCATGCCTTCGACGCAATCGGATGGCGCGCAATCGGCCGTGGTTTCGAATTTCAAGGACATGATTTATCTGCCGGTGGAAACATCGGGCGAAGGCGAAATCAACGCGCATTCGCGCGTGCAGATGGCGCTGGGCGAAGCTAAGAACAAGGCTAAGAAGGAATTCGCCGAGGTGTTGGAGAAGACCGGCCTGACGCTGGCTGAATGTCGCGTGTGGGTGGAACGGCATCCGGAAACCAAGCGGCCCATGTATCACGTGCCGCACGCGAAGGGTTATATCGGGGGTGCGGCCAACTTCGTTCTGCACATTGCGGAGCGCATGAAGGCCGAAGGCGAAGTGAAGCCCGAACGCGAACTGGCAGCGGTAGCGAATTAACTGGATCACCATGGAAAAACACTTCCTGATTGGCATGGACGTCGGTTCGACCACGGTGAAAGCCGTGGTGCAGGACGCCGCGACTGATGAAATTCTCTGGAGCGATTACCAGCGGCACGATACCAAGCAACCGGAGAAGGTCCTCGAGTTCTGCAAGCGGTTCGAAACCGAGATTGAGGGCTTCGACGCGAAGCGGTCCCGGATGTTCATCACCGGCTCCGGCGGCAACGGGCTGGGCAAGCATCTGGGCGCGAAGTTCGTGCAGGAAGTCAACGCGGTTTCGCTGGCCGTGGAGAAGTTGTATCCGGAATGCGGGTCGGTGATTGAACTGGGTGGCCAGGACGCCAAGATCATCATCTTCAAAACGGACCCGGAAACGGGCCGCAAGAAGAAGATTCCGTCGATGAACGATAAGTGCGCGGGCGGCACGGGCGCGGTGATCGACAAGATCAACGCGAAGCTGCGCATTCCCTCGTCACAGCTCTGCGAGATGGGCTACAAGGGAGTGAAGCTGCACCCGGTAGCCGGCAAGTGCGGAGTGTTCGCGGAGACCGATATCAACGGCCTGCAAAAGATGGGCGTACCGCCGGATGAGTTGATGGCATCGCTGTTTGAAGCCATCGTGATGCAGAATCTCTCTGTGCTGACGCGGGGCAATACGCTGCTGCCGGTAGTGCTGCTGCTGGGCGGCCCGAATTGCTACATCAAGGGCATGCGGGATTGCTGGAAGAGCAACATCCCGAAGATCTGGGAAGAGCGCAACACGCCGCTGCCCGAGGGTGTGCCGCCGGAAGACCTGATCAAGACGCCGGACAACGCGCAGTATTTCGCGGCCATCGGGTCAGTGGAATTCGGCAAGACGGAAGACGACGAAGTTGGGCAGTATATCGGGTACGACAAGCTGGAATGGTACGTCACGGTAGGCCGTGAGCAGGAAAAAGCCAAGAAGGGCGGCACCGGCGGACTGGCGAAGGACGCGGCGGAACTAGCTGCGTTCAAAGCCAAATACCGCACCAAGAAATTCACTCCCGTCACGTTCAAGCCGGGCGATGTGGTGGAAGGCTTTGTGGGCCTGGATGGCGGATCGACATCCACCAAGGCCGTGCTGCTTTCGAAGGACCACAAGCGCCGGATTCTGGCGAAGACCTACCAGCTTTCCAAGGGCAATCCGATTGAAGACACCATTGAGGTGCTGCAGAAACTGGACGCGCAGATTCGCGATCAAGGCGCGGAGCTGAAGATTCTGGGTGTCGGCACTACCGGGTATGCCAAGGATATTCTGAAGGACGTGATTGGCGCGGACGCGGCGCTGGTGGAAACGGTGGCGCACACCGAAGCCGGCCTGCACTTCTACGACGATGTGGATGTGATCTGCGACGTGGGCGGGCAGGATATCAAGATCATCATCCTGAAGAACGGCCGCGTGAAGGATTTCAAGCTGAACACGCAATGTTCGGCGGGCAACGGCTACTTCCTGCAATCCACGGCGCAAGGCTTCAACGTTCCGGTGGAGGAGTATGCCGATACGGCTTTCGGGGCGAACGGATATCCCTCGTTCGGTTATGGCTGCGCGGTGTTCATGCAGAGCGACATTGTGGATTTCCAGCGGCAAGGCTGGAAGCCGGAAGAAATCATGGCCGGGCTGTGCAACGTGCTGCCGAAGAATATCTGGCTGTACGTTTCGCAGATTCCGAATCTCTCGGCCATCGGCAAGCGCTTCCTGCTGCAGGGCGGCACGCAATACAACCTGGCGGCGGTGAAGGCGCAAGTGGACTTCATTGAATCGCGCTTCAAGGGCAAGGATGTGGAAGCCGACGTAATTGTTCACGAGCATTGCGGCGAAGCGGGCGCGATTGGCGCGGGCCTGGAAGCCGGGCGTCTGTGGGACAACGGCCGGCAATCCACCTTCATCGGTTTGGATGCCTGCGCGCACATTCAATACAAGACCACGCGCGAAGAAGCCACGCGCTGCTACTTCTGCAAGAACAAGTGCCTGCGTACGTTCATCGACGTCAAGACCAACATCATCAACATCGGTTACACTCCGCCCAAGAAGACCAAGGTGCCGCTGGAAGCCGGCGCGCAGCGGCTGATTATCGCCACCTGCGAAAAGGGCACGGTGGAAAACATCGAGGAGATGCGCGGCATCAAGGGCGACCTCGACAAGATCAAGAAGGCCAATCCGAACTTCGTGGAACTGGCGGCTAAGGCCGTATTCCGCGTGCCGGAGGTGCCGCTTGTCGCGGACGCGATCCCTAAGTTCCAGATTACCGCCGCGCAGAAAAAGCGCGCTACGTTGATCAAGAAGCGGGCTGAGATCCGCATTGGCATGCCGCGCGTGCTCAACATGTACTCGCAGACGCCGGTTTTCACCGGGTATTTTGCGGCGCTGGGCATCAAGGCCGAGAACATCGTGTACTCGGATTTCACCAGCGAGGAATTGTACAAGGAAGGCGCCAAGCGCGGCGCCATCGATCCTTGTTTTCCCTCGAAGCTCGGCATTCCGCACGTGCACAACCTGCTTTACAAGGTGCACGCCAAGAAGCCGCTGGATATCATCTTTTTCCCGATGATCGATTGCCTGACCACGGACTTATATAAGGTTCAGGCGAGCCGCAGTTGCCCGACGGTAGCGGCGACGCCTGAAGCGGTGAAAGCGGCGTTCATCAAGGAAGGCGATCTTTTTGCGGAGAAGGGCGTCCTGTTCCTGGACACCTTTGTGAACCTCTCCAAACCCGATCTGCTGGAGCGGCAACTCTTCGAACAGTTCAAGGACATTTTCGGACTGTCGCCGGAAGAGAACAAGAAGGCCGTTGAGCAGGGCTACCGCTCACTCAGCTATTTCGACAACGTGACCATGCGCGGCGCGGCCCGCGAGGTGTTGGAGCAACTGGAACGCGATGACCGGTTGGGCGTGGTGCTGCTGGGCCGTCCGTATCACAACGACCCGGGCGTGAACCACGAAATTCTGGAAGAGTTCCAGAAACTGGGCTATCCGGTATTCGCGCAGGATTGTCTGCCGATTGACGACGACATCATCTGGCGTCTGTTCGGCGACGACGTGGCTTCGGGCGAGTGTCCGCATCCCATGTCCATTGCGGACGTCTGGAAGAACTCTTATTCGGAAAACACCAGCCGCAAAGTATGGGCCGCGAAGTATGTAGCGCGCCATCCGAACCTGGTTGCGCTGGAGTTATCCAGTTTCAAGTGCGGCCATGACGCTCCTATTTACACCGTGGTGGAAGAGATTGTGGAGCACTCCGGCACGCCTTACTTCTGCTTCAAGGATATCGACGAGAACAAGCCGACGGGATCGATCCGGATTCGCGTCGAGACCATCGGCTACTTCCTGAAGCGCTACCGCGAAGACATGATTCGCAACAAGAATAAGGTCAAGACCATTGAGCAGCAACTGGCCGAGTTCGAGGCGCGGCTGCGTCGTGAAATGCTGCGTTCGAAGGCTGATGAAAACAACGACGCGTTGGTGCGGCAGTCCTTTGAGACCGGCTCCATGCCGCAGATCCACGTGAGTCTGGGCGCGCTGCAGGCATCGAAGCCGGCGGCGAGGGAATACGAATCGGTGTCGGGAGACTAGCGCAGGCCGGGCAGGCTAAGCATGTTCCACGGTTTACTGCGTTTGCTGGCATTGCGGGGTAGCCCTCCCTAACGGTCGCGGATAGGGTCGCGCTCTTGTCCGAGCCGCGGAGAAAAAACACCGAGGCTCTACCGCCTCTTCCATTCGCTCGGCTAGCCCTCCCTAACGGTCGCGGATTGGGACGTCAACAAATGTTGCGGTCAGGGTGCTAGGGCTGCAGGGCGCAGCCATACCGCTGAGCGGCGGTTTCTCTCCAGCGGCGCGCTTCCTCGGGTTGGCGCGCGTCGGTGAAGGCACTCACCAACTCGGAACCGGCCTGGCATAAGTCGGTCCGCACGCGCGGACACGCCATGTTGAGCTGTAATTGCCCGCCTTGCTCGACGAAGGCGCAGGCGCCGTCGGGCATCTTCTGGTAAATCTCGCGAATGGCTCGCACGGTGGCGGGTTGAAACCCGTCCACTTGCGCCTTGGCCTCCAGCGTAACAGCCACCATGGGCAGTTGGCCCAGCGCGTGGTAGGCGATGCTCAGACCGTCATAGGCGTCCAACTGCAGCGGATTCAGGCCGCGGGCGTAACGCAAGGCCTCTACGGCATCCGCGTAGTCCTCCAGATGCATCTCGGTTTCGGCCAGGTGCAGATACAAATAGTCCGGGGCGGCACGCGCGGTGAGTCGGCCCCGCTGCGCGCGCTGCTGCTCATCATAAGCCTTCTCCAGGGCACGAGAAATCTCTCGCGCGCGGAGCAACATTTGGAGCGACTTCTGGTACCAGCTTTTGCGCTCGGCCGGGCTCACGAAATCGGTTTTTGTGGCGTAGTAAATTCCCAGGAACGTGGGAGGCGCTGAAGTGGATCGATCGGGCGGCAGCGCTGAGAGAATCGCCCAGGAAGCTTCCTGTTCCTGGATGATGCGGTCGATATTGGCGCGGGCATCCTTCACATACAGGGCCTTGGCGAGCATGTCGTGCAGGCGGAAACTGCGCGGCGCGGTGGAAACGTCGGTTGTGGCCAACGTCAGATCGTCGTTCCACGCCGCGTTGCGCACTGCGGTACGGCCCGCGTAAAGGACCAGCAGCACTGCGAAGGCGGCAGTGGCATGGCGGCTCTCCATGCGGTCAAGCAGCGCGACAATCGCCACGGCGAATGCCACCGACGGCAAATAGAGGAAACGTTCGGCCATGGTGGCGCCAATCACAATCAGCAGGTTGGACGTGGGCAATATAGTGATGGCGAAGAAACCGGTGAGCCAGAAAAACAACCGGTCCTGGCGGAAGCGTATCAGGGCAACTGCCAGGATCGACAGGATTACCAGCAACGACAGCCAGGCCCACGGATCGCCCGGCGTGGCGAGCGGGATCTGGTCGAACGAGCGGTCGCAGGAAAGGCCCACCGGCCACAGCAGCAGGCAAAGATCGATGCCGATCGCCTTAAGCGCAGTACCGCGCGCGCTCCAGAACCCGGCGCCGCGCAGCGGGTTATCCACATATACCAGTTGAGGCAGCGGCAGGCTGCCCAGCACCTCATGGCGCACGCCCCACAGCACCAGCAGCGACGCCGCCACCGCGGCATAGGATGGCCAGCGCCGCTGGACAGTGGACTTTCCTTCGGCGAAACAGACGTCCCAAAGCAGCATCAAGCCAAGCAGGACGGCGGCATTCTCCTTCGCGAAAACGCCGGCAGTGGCAATGGCGAAAAGGGCGGCCGGCGCCCATCGGTTTTCGCTCCGGATGTACAACAGGAGGCCGCCTAGAACCGCCATGGCCGCTAACAGATCGGCTCTCCCGATGATGTTGGTGACCGCTTCCGTGGCAATCGGATGCACGGCCCATAAGGCGGCGGCAAAGAAAGCCGGCGATCGGCGCCCGAACAACAGCAGCGCCAATTCAAACAAGAGCCACACATTGAGCACGTGCAGCATGAAATTGACGGCGTGGTATCCGGATGCCTGCGGGCCATTTCCGAGCACCGCGTAGTTGAAGAGCAGCGACAGCGTGGTGACGGGGCGGTAGAGGCCGTCGCCGGAGGTGGGCCACCAGTAGTTTTTTTCGAGGATCAGTTTGACGTTGTCTAGGGAAACGGTCTGCACGCGCGCGTCCTGGGTGACGATGGGGACGGAGTCCTGCGCCAGGCCCAAACCGAAAGAGGTAGCGTAGGCGGCCAGCGCAAGCAGCAGCAGGCCCGCGCGGGCGCGCCACTTGGAAGAGGGGGCCGGTGGAACGGGGCGGCGTGGATTCTCGGGGCTTCGGGAGCGTGCCAAACCCGCCATTATGGCACAGGATCAAAGGCAGGCGTCGCGGGTAGAATATTCAGAGGTGCAAACGATGAAACACTTCTTGGCTAAGACGGATCCGGAAACTTATTCCATCGACGATCTGGAACGGGAGGAGAAGACCACCTGGGACGGCGTCACCAATGCGCAGGCCGTTCGCGCCATCCGCGAGATGCGTCCAGGGGACCACATTTTCATCTATCACAGCGGCGGTGTTTCGGGAGTCGTTGGGCTGGCAGTCGTGCGGTCTGAGCCGCGCGACGATCCAAAGAATCCGAAATCGGCGGTGGTCGATTTGGAGTTCGCGGGGCGGTTGGAGCCACCCACGACGCTGACGGAAATCAAGCAGTCGAAGAAGTTCGAAGACTGGGCGCTGGTGCGCCAGGGAAGGCTCTCCACCATGGTGGCGCCGGAGAAGTTTGTCCAGTGGATGAAGGGGCGGTATCCGAAGGCGAAGA
>Ga0182030_10013424_pt1 | contig 16299 bp, 13 predicted proteins | sample 812S3MmetaG_FD_121299 | JGI IMG/M metagenome (GOLD analysis project Ga0182030, IMG submission 121299) | Permafrost microbial communities from Stordalen Mire, Sweden - 812S3M metaG (Illumina Assembly) | ecosystem: Environmental > Terrestrial > Soil > Wetlands > Permafrost | place: Sweden...
ACCAGCGGCAGCGCCGACAGCGCGCTCGTCGTCAACCTGCAGCCGGGCGCCTACACGATGCAGATCTCCGGGGTGGGAGGCACGACGGGAGTCGGCCTGGCGGAGGTCTACGAGGTGCCTTGACGTCTTCCGCGGCGCCCCGGGATTGACCCCGGGGCGCCGGCCGGGGCCGACCCATCAGGCAACCAGGCGCTCGGACTCGTCCCAAAGGCGGCCCGCATTGCTGCCGTCCAAAGCATAGGCCGCGACGCCGCGCATGGGCTCGCTTTCCTCGCCGAGCGGATTGGCCTCGTTGCAGTCCTCGAAATACCTGCCGCCGATCCCTTCGAGGACCGGGGACGCCGCGAGGAGCACGGAGGTGGCCGCCCCCTGCTCGGGCGTCTTCCGCCGCTCGGGGGGCGTCTTGATGCCCCCGTTGAAGCGCTGAAGGTTCGTGGCGATGGCGCCGGGCATGAGCGCGTTCGAGGTGATGCCGTCACGGCCCCAGCGCGCCGTGGCCCCGACCGCGAAAAGCACGTTTGCGGTCTTGGACTGGCCGTAGGCCAGCAGCGGGTCGTAGGGGCGCCTGATGAAATGGATGTCGTCGAACACAACCGGCGAGAGCAGATGCGCGCTTGAGCTGACCGACACGATCCGCGCGGCCCCGTCGGCGGCCAGGGCGCCGTGAAGGCGCGCAGCCAGCGCAAAATGCCCGAGATGGTTGATCGCAAACTGCATCTCCCATCCCTGCGCCGTGCGCTGCTCAGGCAGGGCCATGACGCCCGCGTTGCACACCAGCACATGCAGCGGTCCCTCCCATGTGCCGGCGAACGCGCGGACCGAGTCCAAATCTGACAGGTCGAGCCTCGCGGCGCGGACGTTCCGGTTCCCCGTGGTCGCGGAGATGTCACCGGCGACCCGTGAGCCGAGGTCCACGTTGCGCACGGCGAGAGTCACCTGGGCACCGGTCAGCGCCATTGCGCGCGCCGTCTCGACACCGATCCCCGACGACGCCCCGGTCACGATCACCCGCCGCCCCGACAGGTCGACACCTCGCGCCACCTCGGCGGCGGTCGACTTGGGTCCAAAGGGTGTCGTTATCCGGGCCATGGACCTCAATCCGAGCAGGGTTGCCCGGGGGCCGCAAACCAAGTCCGCGCCCAGTCCGCCCGCGGACGCTGCGCCGCCAAGCCGGCGTCATCCGTCCTTAGACGTGTAGAGCGCGACAAGCGCGGCCCCGATCGCCTGGGAGAGTTCGCCGAGCTCGGAGGCCGCGAACTTGATGGTCGCGCGCTGGGCCGGCCATAGGAAGGGCTGCGCCGCCTCGCGAAGGACCCTGATGTAGCGTTCGCGGAACTTTGGAGTCGTGGACTCGTGGTCCATGAGGCCGCCGCCGACGACGACGAAGCCGGGATCGAGCGCGAGGCAGAGCGAGGCGGCGTGCAGGCCGAGCGCCCGGGCCTGGAAGTCAAAGATCTCCGTGGCCAGCGGGTCGCCCTTCTGGGCCAGGCCGCGGATCGACAGGGCCCTCTCCTTCGGGGTGAGCGTGGAGCGCGAGAGATCATGGTCCGGGTGCCTCTTGAGCATCTCCTCGACCAGGTGCGACATGCCGGAAAGGGTCGTGTAGGCCTCGATGCAGCCCCAGGTCCGGCCGCAGCCGCAGGGCAGGGGCTTCATCCCGAGCAAGTGGAGCGGCGCGGGCATGTGCGCCGCCTCCATGCCGGCGAGCGTCTCGCCGTCAAGGGGAAGGCCGTTCGGGTCGATGTAGGCGCATCCGAGCCCCGATCCCGGAGCCAGCATGAGTACGGAGGCCTTCTTGCCCGCACGGACGAGCTTGGCCTCGGCGACCCCGCCGAACTTCCCGTCGTTGCCCACCACGAGCGGGATCTTCCGGCCCGCGGCCGCCTCCAGGGCGCGGCTGTAGTCAGCGTGGAAGTTCCATCCATCAAAGCTCGCGGGGAGGTTGGCGGCGCGCCCGAGCACCCCGTAGCGTCGGTACGGTCCGGGGATCGCAAGGCCGACGCCCCGCACCTGCCCCCAGGTGAGGTTGTTTTCCGCGAGGAACCCCGCGACGCCCTCGACCCATCCCTTGACGACGGCCTCCGTCCCGGCCTGCGCGTTGGTCGAACTCTGCAGGAGCTTCATCGAAACCATGGAGCCGTCGGCCCACACGCCTCCGGTCTTCGAGGTCGTGGCGCCGCTGTCCGATCCTATGAATACGTGCTTTTGAGAGGTCATTTGGGGCGCAGGAAATCAGAACGACCCGGGGAACAACTGCAAGTCCTCAGGCATCCGCCGCGCCATGATCGGGAAACAATTTGCTGGGGAGCCCGCAAGGGTGCACCGTTGGGGCATCATGGTCCCGAAAGACGTCCCGCCGCAGTTCGACCTCACGGTGCGCGTGGGCTGCAGCCTGGCCTACGAGGTGACCGGGACGGCCACGCTCCTCCTCAACGTGAGGCCCCGGAGCGACGGCCGGCACCATGTGATCGCCGAGGCGCTGACGCTCGGCAACGACCTGCCGGCCGAGGAGTTCACCGACAGCCACGGGAACCACTGCTACCGGGTGGCCCTCGCCAAGGGGAGCAACCTCTTCAGGCACGACGCGATTGTCGCGGTGTCGTCGAAGCCGGACAACCACCACCTCGGCGACGCCTTGGCGCATTCGCCCGGGGACCTGCCCCCCTCTGTCCTGCGCTACACGCTTCCGAGCCGGTACTGCGACTCCGACAAGCTGGTCAATTTCGCGTGGGAGAAGTTCGGCAAGGTCGAGCACGGCTGGCCCCGGGTCCAGGCGATCAGCCGGTGGCTGCACGAGAACCTCGAGTACCGCTACTTTTCCGGACGGCCCGACCTCTCCGCGTGGGACGTCCTGCAGCGCGGCTACGGGGTCTGCCGCGACTTCGCCCACCTTGCGATCGCGCTCAACCGCACCTTCAACGTCCCGTCCCGCTATGTCACCGGCCACCTGCCGGACATCGGCTGCCCGGACCCCGAGGGCCACATGGACTTCCACGCCTACGCCGAGGTCTACCTCGGAAAGAGCTGGTTCACGACCGACGCCCGGTTCCACACGCCGCGCATAGGCCGGATCATGGTCTCGTGCGGCCTCGACGCCGTGGATGGGGCGTTCTCCACCATCTACGGGGGGGCGAACCTCACGTACTTCGAGGTCTGGGCCTACCAGGTGGCCCGCGGCGCCGTGGGCGTCGGCGACCCGCTGGACCTGTCCCTGCGCCTCGACAACCAGTGGGCGGTCCAGCTGGACCCCGTGCGCTGAGGAAGTGCTGGTCTTTGTGCCGGTGAATCACCAAGTGTGGCGGCGGGTGAACCCTATTGCATGAGGCCGCGAATTGTTACGACCCGATGAACATCGTCTATGGCGTCTCCGGCGAGGGACTCGGGCACGTGTTCGAGGCGATAGAGATAACAGCGCGGCTGCGCCAGGAGGGGCACAACGTGAAGGTGCTCACCTACGGGGAACGTGCGTGCCGCTGCCTGAGCGCCTTCGATCCCACCCCGATCGAGGGGATCCACCTCTACTTCGACCCGAAGGGGATGTCGCTTGCCGCCACGGTGTTCAAGAACCTGCGCATCTTCCCGTATTACCTGAGAAACTGGCGCCGGCTCAGGCGCGAGCTTGAGGCCTTCAAGCCGGACGTGTTTGTCACGGCCTACGAACCCTTCAGCATGGTGGCCGCCCACGTCATGCACAAGCCGCTCATCAGCATGGACAACCAGAACGAGCTTCTCCACATCCGTGCGCCCAATGGGACGAACATGTTCGCCTTCTGGGTGGCGCAGCTGGCGACCCGGATCTGCACCTTCGGAGCGGCCAATTACATCGTCAAGACGTTCAACAGGCGGGGGAGCATCGGCGACCGCGTGCGGTTCGTCTCCCCCATCATCCAGAACGAGATCCGGAGGGAGAAGCCGGTGTCCGGAAGCCATGTCCTCGTCTACCTGACGAAGCCCAATCCCGAACTGATCAATGTCCTCAAGTCCATGGACGAGAGCTTTGTCGTCTACTGCAACAACCGGGTGGGCGAGGACGGGAACATCACTTACCGCGCGCAGGGCCCGACCTACGTGCGCGACCTGACCACCTGCAAGGCCATCATCGGCACGACGGGATTCTCGCTCATCGCCGACTCGATCTTCCTCAAGAAGCCCTATTTCGGCGTGCCGCTGCGCAAGCAGTTTGAGCAGACCCACAACGCCCACTTCCTGGCCGACTCCGGGCTCGGGGAATACTCCGAGGCGATTACGAGGGAACAGCTGGAGAAGTTTCTCGCCAACCTGCCTTGCTACAGGAAACGCCTTGAGGCCTACAACCTCGACCCGGCGCAGCAAGAGGAGACGCTTCTCGAGTTCCTGCGCGGGATCGAGTCTAGGACGCGCGTTCCGGTCGGCGCCCCTGCCCCATAGGGTCGCCTCTGCGAATCCGGCGCGCATAGACCGTGCTGGCGCGCACGATGTGCCCGCCCCGGTCCGACATCGGTGACCCCCTGCCCGCGAAATAGCGCACCCGAATCTCTTCCGGGCCAAGATCCTCCATGTTGCGGTACCCGAGCTCCGCAAGCCTGGCCAGGAGCGCACCCGTCTCAAAATGGGACCTGAGCTCCTCGCCGATCAAGGCGACGCGGGACGCGAGGGCCTGCCGGCCCTCGGCGTACGCGTCCTGGCCCGGGCCTTGGCCCGCGGGATTGCCGTAGTCGAACACGACGTGGGCGCCCCCGGGCAGCCCCGCAATGTAGCTGAGCGTCGAGAACACGGCCTGCTCCGTAAGGTAGGGAACGACGCCCAGCCACGTGAAGAACGTCTGCAGAGCCGGGTCAAGGCCCGCCGCGGCGAGACCCTCCGACAGGCTCTCCCGCTCGAAATCGACGGGCGCAAAGGTGAGGGAGCCGGGCACCGGGATCGAGGCCTCGGCGAGGCGCCGGCGCTTCCATGCCTGGGTCGCCGGGTGATCCACCTCGAAGATGCGCAGGCCGCTCCCCTCGGGCGCCCGGTAGGCGTAGGTGTCCAGCCCCGCCCCGAGCACCACCAGCTGGCGGTCGCCGCGCGCGACCGCTTCTGCCAGGGCGTCCTCCGCGAAACGGGTCCTTGCGGCGATGAACAGGCGAAGCCTTCGCCTTGACGGATCGGCCTGCGCGTCCCGGATGGCGGCCTCGGCGTCCGGGCCCAGGATGCGCGCGGCCAGCGGATCGGCGAAGATCGCGCCCCGCTCCAGCACCTGATGGGCGGCCCGGTGGGACGCGGCTCCCAGGGCGGTGCGGCTCGGCAATCCTTCCTGCATGGGGAACAGGTAATTGGACGCTCCGGCCGCGTCAACCGGGGCCCGGTCCGTGGCGCCGATCAGGCGCAGGCGGCCCCTGGTGGAGGGTCCTGGCGAAGGCTCAGCCTGTAGGCCGAGCTCCAGCTGCCGCCGGGCCCCGCCCTGAGCAGCAGCTCGAACGAGCCGCAACCCGCCTTCGGAAGAACGGCCTGGACGCTCGGGCCCTGGAGGTTCCTTCCCGCGGCGACCGCCGGGTAGGCCCACTGAAGGAGCCTTTCCGCAGCTACGCCCGCAGAAAGGGTCACCTCCACCTCGCCCGAAGGGATTTCGGCGGGAGAATCGTTGAGGAGCCAGATCTCGGCGGTGAAGGTCTCGCCCTCACTCCACTGGAACTTCGAAATGCGCGCGCTGGCGAGCACCGGCCTGCACGCGGCCTGCGCGGCCAGGTAGCCGGCGTTCGGCCGCGCGGGCCAGTGGACGAGGGCGTTTCCCGCGGCGGTGGGCCAGGCCTCGTTGAAGCACCAGTTGAGCGCCATCGAGCAGTGCGGCTTCTGGCGGCGGGCCTCCTCGAAGATCGCTTGGTAGCCCGCGGCCTGGAGCCACGAGCCCTGCGCGGCCAGGGTCTCGAGGTCCCGGACGGGCCCGAAATAGTGCTCCTGGTTCCTGACGTACAGGTGCGATTGGACATCGGCGTCCCAGGCCCTGAACGCGTGGTGGGTCTGCCAGCTCGTCCCCTCGCGCGGCGGCCAGAGCTCGGACTCGGGGATGAAGGCCCTCAGGCAGTCGGCGGGTGCGGGCCCCGGGCAGCCGAACTCCGAGTAGGCGGTGTTCCGGGCCCTCTGGAATATCTCGAACACCTCGCGCCCCTTGTCGTCGCGGAACCGGTAGTCCCCGTGCCCCATCCCCTCGACGGGCGCCGTCGGCAGGAACGGCGTGCCCGGGTCGAGGTCGTAGCAGTTGCGGTTGAGGAGCCGCAGCGCGAGCGACTGGTCCGTCATTCCCGACCACGAGTTGAAGAGCTCGTTTCCGCCGCACCAGAGCGCGAGGCACGGGTGCTGGCGCACCCGGCGGATGATGGAGCGCGACTCCTGGTCGAGCACGCGCAGGTAGCCCGGGTCGTCGGGGTAGTTGTTGCAGGCCAGCGGGAACTCCTGCCACACGAGGAGGCCGAGCTCGTCGCACTGGTCAAAGAAGCTCTCGGGGTTGACGATCGCCCCGCCCCAGCAGCGCAGGAGGTTGAAGTTAGCCTCCTTTGCGAGGCGCAGGAGCGGCCGGAGCACCTCCGGCGTCACCCGTGCGGGGAACAGGTCCGCGCTCACCCAGTTCGAGCCCTTGGCAAAGATGACCCGGCCGTTCAGTTCGACCGTGATGGGCGGATGGCTGCGCGACGTGGGAAAGCCCTGCGGAAGGGCCCAGCCGTCCTCCGCCATGACGAGGCGCACCCGCTTGAATCCCACCTTCGAGCGGAACACGTCGCCCTCGGCCAGGGTGACCTCGAGCGTGTAGAGGGCCGGTTCCCCGTGGTCGTGGGTCCACCAGAGCCTCGGGTGGGACAGCGTGGCGCGGGCCGATGCGCTTTCGAGCACGGGCCTCGAATCCGCGTCGAGGAGCCGCCAGGTCGGCTGGGCCGCGCCGGTCGCCTCCGCGGTGACGGTGATGTCGGCGCGGGTGAAGTCGGCGCTGAGCGCGTAGGCGAAGTCCACGTGGCGCAGGTGCGCCTCGGGCCGCACGACGAAGGCGGCCCCTGCCCAGAGCCCGAGCGGTATCAGGCGCGGGTGCCAGTCCCACCCGTAGCTGACGGCGGGCTTGCAGACATGATCGGCCTGGGTGCGGTCGTCGGCGGCTCCCGGCCTCTTCGGCGCCGGAAACACCAGGATATCGAGCTCCGTGCCCGCCGGGCAGTCCGACACGTCGACCTCGAAGCCCGAGAACAGGCCCTTGTGCCGCAGGACGCTCCGTCCCGCGAGGCGGACCTCGCAGGCGTAGTCGACGCCCTCGCACGCGAACACCAGCCGCTCACCCCGCGCACGACGCGCTTCGGGCACGCGCGTTCGGTAGAGCCAGTGGCTGTCCTCCAGGCCGTCATAGGCGCGGACGTTCTGGCCGAAGCCGATTTCGGGCAGCCCGCGGGCGCGGGCCCAGTCGAGCTGGACCGCCCCGGGGACCGTGGCGGCGACCCACTCCGAGGGCTCCGCGTCCGGCCGGTCCAGCCGGGCCAGCTGCCAGTCCGTCGCGACCCGGCGCCAGAGCGGGTGCCGCGCGTTCGCCGGGGCGCCCTTCATGGGAGGCTTGCGAACCCGCGGTCGCGGCCGAAGGCCAGACAGTCCTCGAGCGGAAGCAGGCCCTCCGAGCACGTGGGGTGGAGCAGCGAGGCGGCCGCGGCGCAGGCTCCGAGCTCGAGCGAGCGCTCCATGGGCCAGTCCTCGTGCACGCCGAAGAGGATGCCGGCGGCGAGGGCGTCGCCGGCGCCCGCGGAGCCCAGGATCTGCTCGGGCGGGACCCGCACCGAGGGCTGCCAGACCACCGCTCCCTTGGCCGAGCAGGCGCACGCGCCCTCGGGGAAGTGCACGACGGCCCAGCCGCGCACCCCCATGGCGATCAGGGCGCGGCCGCCGGCCTCGACCGCCCCGCGCCGCAGGAGCGCGCCGCGGCCGAGCGAAAGCCCCGTGATCTGCTCCGTCTCGTAATCGTTCGCGAACAGCACGTCCACCTCGGGGAGGACCGGCGCCACCGTGGTGCGGAACCTGCCGCTTGCGGCGCTCACGCAGTCGACCGACGTGAGCAGGCCGGCGGCGCGCGCCCTACGCAGGACGTCCCGGGCGTTCGGGGCGCCGTCCGGTCCTGGCGCCTCGAGGCCGTCCAGGAGCAGCAGGTAGCCGAGGTAGAAGATGCGCTCGCGCGACTCCGTGAAGTCGAAATGCTGCGGCCCCAGGCGGGCGTTCGCGCCGCGATCGTGGAAGAACGTCCGCCGGCCCGTTCCCCGCACGGTCATCACGTCGGTGTAGCTCGTCCAGAGCCCGTCCACGGTCCACAGGCTCACGGTGTCGATGCCGTGGACGCGGCAGTCGGCGAGGATCGAGCGCCCGTCGTCGTCGTCGCCGACAAGCCCGATTCCGGCGAGCCGGAAGGGGGCGCGCAGCTTCGCGAGGTCCATGAGGACGTTGTAGGGGCCGCCCCCGTTGCCCTCGGCGTGCTCGAGGATGTTGGCGAGGGCCTCCTCGGCGGGCCATGCGTCCACGGTCTTCACGTGGTCGCGTATCCAGTTGCCGGCGGCTAGGATTCCGGAGCGCATTCGCCTCTAGTCGCCCAGCAGCCGGACGGCCGCGGGCTCGTCCTCCTCTATCCCCGGGAAACGGCCCACGGCCGGGTCGAGGAAGAAGTTGTCGTGGGCGTCGTCGTTTGCCGTGGACACCTCGCCGATGATGCACTCCTCGGTCGCCGGCCAGAACGAGTGCCAGACGCCCGGCTCTATGGTCGCGCGCGAGCCGGCGGGCAGGTCAAAGGGTTCGCCGGTGTGCACCTGCCGCGGCTCGCCGTCGATCCGCGCGAGGAGCGTCTCGGCAAGGGCGGCGCCCGGGCTCGGCTTCGCGGGCCACAGGACAAGCGTGAGCGCGCCCGCGCGGCAGATGATGTCCTCCTTCTTCCGGGCGTGCGTATGGCAGGGCGTCGCCTGCCCCCGGCGCGCGTACATCAGCTTCTCGGTGTACTCGGGCTCGGAGGTCAGGTTGACGAGGGCAAGCCCCACGCGGTCAAAGTCGCCGAGGCCGAAGTCGGTGATGTCCCATTTGGGGCTGGGCGGCAGGGCCCAGTGGTGGAGGCCGAAGCACGCGAGCGCGTCGCGGTGGGCCCTGTTGACGGAGGAGCGCTTCATGAGGGGGTGCGGTTCAAAGGTCCACGACGCGCTGCCCGCGCTGGCTTGCGAGCGCCGCCGCCCAGAGCTCGTGCTGCGCCACGGCCTCCTCGGGCGTCGCGCAGCCGAAGCGGCCGCCGAGGGCGCCCGCCCGCTCGGCGAGGAACGCCGCCCACATCTGCATGATCAGGTCGGGGAAGCCCGGCTCAAAGATGGATCCGGTGACGGTCTTGAACGGCGTGTCGAAGCCGAGGTCGGTGCGCTCCCAGAGCTGCTCCTTGTCCCTGCGGTACGTCCAGAGGGTCTTCGGCTCCTTGGTCGAGTAGCGCACGCCGCGGTCCGTGCCCACCGCCTCGAACTGCCATGTGTTGGTCTCGCCCGGGGCCATGCGCTTCATCTCTAGGGCCATGGGAACGGGCTCGCCCGAAAGGTCAACGGTTGCGTGGACGAGCGCGTTGTCCCAGGTGTCGCAGGGCACCGTCCCGCCCCTGCCGTCGGGGCGCTCGCGGTAGATCTTCTGGAGCTGCGCGTAGAGGCGCCTGGGCCTCCAGCCCAGGCGCAGCGGCAGGTGGGCCACGTGGAGGCCGAGGTCGTTCATGACGCCGGCCTCGCCGCAGCGGGCGCTCTGGCGCTTCCAGTTGATGGGCTTCGCCGGGTCGAGGTCGCTTGAGTGGAGGAACGCCGAGCGCACGCCGATGATCCGCCCGAGGGCGCCCGACGCGGCGAGCCGGAACGCGCGCTGCGCCCCGGGCAGGAAGGGGAACTCCGAGGACACCCGGACGAACCGCCCGAGGCGGACGGCCTCGTCCCGTATCCGCCGGGCGGCGGCCAGGTCGATGCCGAAGGGCTTCTCGGCCAGGAGGTCCTTGCCCGCGCGCAGCACCTCCAGGTACAGGGCCTCGTGCTGGTCGTGGGGAACCGCGACGTAGACGACATCGATGTCGGGGCGCGCGAGCAGCGCCCGGGGATCCGTCTCGAAGTGCCGCACGGTCGGCACCTGGCGGAACCAGTCGAGCGCCTCCGCCCTCACGTCGCAGACCCCGGTGAGCTCCGGGCGGACCGGGCAGTCGAGGAGCGCGAACCACCGGCCGAAGGCGCTGGCGACCTCGCGGCCCATGAGGCCTGCGCCGATGACGGCGACGCGGATGGCGGGCGACGGTGCGGGCTGCGCGCTCACGTGAGGAAGGCGAGGGCCTCGGAAGGGCTCGCGCCGTCGTGGACAACCGCCATCAGGGCGCGCGTCATCGCCGCGGGTTTCGGGTGCTGGATAATGTTGCGCCCGTATACGATGCCGCGGGCGCCCTGCTTTATCAGGGCGGCGGTCCGCGCGAGGATCTCGGCCTCCGGGGCCCGGCCGCCGCCGCGCACGAGGACGGGGATCCCGCCCGCCGTCTCCACCACCCGGTGGTAGACCGAGACGTCGTCGGTCGGGTCCGCCTTGATGATGTCGGCGCCGAGCTCCACGGCCTGGCGGACGAGCGGGATGATCTTCGCCGGGTCCCCGTCCACCATGTACCCGCCCGCCTTCGCGTTCGGCTGGAACACGAGGGGCTCCACCATGAGGGGCATGGCGAAGCGGTCGCAGGCGGGCTTCAGGAGCAGGATGTTGCGGATGCACGCCTCGGCCAGCTCCGGCTGGTCGGGGATGTTGAAGAGGTTCACGACAACGCAGGCGGCGTCGAGGCGCAGGGCCTGCTCGACGGGTTCCTCGATCATGCGCGAGAAGAGGGTGCGCGGCAGGCGCGTGCCGTAGACGTTTGCGACGTCCGTGCGCAGGACGAGGGCGGGCTTGCCGCGCACGGGCAGCCCCTGGAGGTGGGGCGCCTGGCCGACCGCGAGCTGGATGGCGTCGGGCGCCGCGGCGACCAAGGTCGCGACGGCCCGCGGCAGGTCCTCGATGCCCGCCAGGAACGATCCCTCGTTGAAGAAGCCGTGGTCGATGGCGACATCGAAGCAGCGGCCGGTGCGCGGATTGAAGAGGCGGTTAAGGCGGGCGGATTTCATCGGCTGGGGACGGTGTGGAGGCGCACGTGGGCCGCGGCGAGCGCGGCCCGTTCGTCGCGGGAAAGGATCCGGTCGGTCACGAGGTCGGTGAAGGCCCCCCACGGCGCGAAGCGCACCGCCGACGGGCGGCCCCACTTCTCGGCGTGCGCGACCAGGATACGGCGGCGGGACCGACGCAGCGCCTCGGCCTTCACCGCCGCCTCGGCCACCTCGGTCGTCGACGCGCCCGCGCAGGCGTCGAGCCCCGACGCCCCGATGACGACGGCGTCGAAGCGCAGGTTCTCAAGCCAGCTCTGCGCCAGCGCCCCGGTCAGGGCGAGGCTCACCGGGCGCGCCTCCCCGCCGATCGAACTCAGGGTGGCCCTGGACTCCCCAACGAGGGCGAGGAGCGGCACCGAGTTCGTGAAGATGCGCAGGGCGGGGCGCTCGAGGAGCGCGCGGCCGACCTCGAGGCAGGTCGTGCCCCCGTCGACGAAGACGGTGCCGACCTCGGGAAGGAGCGCCGCGGCCGCGCGCCCGAGGCGCGCCTTCGCGTTCACGGCCCGCTCGCTCTTGCGCGGGTAGGGCGGCTCGACGAGCGAGAAATCGTGCGGGAGCAGGGCGCCGCGTGCGCGCACCGCGAGGCCGGCGCCCGCGATCATGCCAAAGTCGCGCCGGGCGGTGGCCGGGGACACGCCGAGGCGCGACCGCGCCTCGGCGGACGTCAGGCGCCCCCGTTCGCCGAGCAGGCGAAGGATCTGGCGGTGGCGTTCCGGGCCGAGCATGGGGGAACCATAACGCCGCGCGAAGGGGCGACGCAATTATAATGATCGCAATCGCTCAAAACGCTCACAATCGCTACACCCCGCCGACGCGGGCCGGGACGTAGCGCAGCTCCTTGACGGTGATGGCGCCGGAGACGACCTGCACGAACGGCTTGCCGTCCGTCACCCCGACGGTGCCGTAGCCGGTGGCGGTGGAGAGGAAGCAGCGGAAGTCGCCGCGCACGGCCGGCTCCAGGTGGAGGATCCCCTCCACCGCATCGAAGCGCGCGCCGCCGAGCGCCTGGAGCAGCGCGTAGGAGGCCATGGCCCGCGCGTACCAGTGCCCCCACTCATACTCGTCAAAGGGGTTGCGGGTCTTCCCGTCGTAGCGGGCGCGGCAGGCCCCGACGACCTCGAGGCCCTCGGCCACGAGCCCCATCATGATCATGTGCGAGGCGGCCTGGTACTCGATTCCGGTCCACACCTCGTTGGAGTACACGAAGGGCAGGGACGGCATCCCGCCCCGCGGCCACGAGCAGAGGAGGAGCCCCCCCTCGCCGCCGTTGGCGTAGGTCGGGCGCTGGGGGTTTGTGTGCGCCGTCAGGTCGGCCCTGAAGTTGTGCCGGTGGACGGCCGCCAGGTGGCTGCGGACCTTGTCGGGCTCGAGCACGTGGCCGAGGCCGCTGACGAGCGCAAGCCACGACCCGAGGACCCCGTCCGACAGGCATCCGGTCCCGTACTGGTACTTGGGGCCCTCCTTCTCGAGGAGCTGCGCGGCCTCCTTGGAGTAGGCCCCGCCGAAGGAGCGGGCGTCCTCCCCGGCCTTGGCCCTGAGGCCCTTCCACTCGACGCGCTGGATGAAGTACTCGCCGTTGAAGAGCTCAGAGCCGATCCGGGACTTCGCCTTTGCGAGCAGCTCCTCGTAGGGCGCCACGTCGTCGCCGAGCGCCCGCCCCATCGCGACCGCGGCCGCGAGCGCGCCCGCGTAGAAACTCGCGATCATCCCGCCCGGCCCCCAGAACTCGATGTCGTACGTGTTGTGCTGCGGCTCCTCGGGCAGACCCTTGCGCCCGGGGTCCCAGGTCTCGATGCCGTAGTCGAGGCTCGCGCGGACTCGCGGCCAGAGCTTGCGGAGCCACTCCCGGTCGCCGCTGACGCGCCACTCGCGGTAGACCTTAATGATGCCGCCCAGCTGGCCGTCGGCCGCCGCGTGAAAGTCGTGCACGGACGGCTGGATCGGAAGGGCGACGCGGAAGTTCTGGTGGCCGCGCTCGTCCTGTCCCGCGGTGAATTCCGTCTCGCGCAGGGTGCGCTCGAGCGACGGGAACAGGTTCGCGATCGCCTGGGCGTAGTTCCAGACATGGGTGCAGCTCCCGGGCCCCTGGGCGTTCTCCTCGTCGCAGCCCTCCCAGCCCCAGAGGCGCCCGTCGGACTGGCGCAGCACCGTCGGCGACTTGAGGATGCTCAGGTTGGCGGCGGCGGCCTCGACCGCCACCGCGGGCAGCGTCGTGTCGAAAAAGCAGTCCGAGAAGCGTCGGGTGCGGCGCAAGAGGTCCGCGTACTGGTCGCCCCAGAAGGCCGTCAGCTCGTCGATGCTCGAGAAGCGGCCGCCGTACCACGGCTGGTAGTAGTCCGACGCCGAGCCGCCCTTCTGCGGGGGCGGGGCGATGTCGCGGATGCGTGTCTTCGGCGAATACCAGGCGAGCCGCAGCCGGATGGTCTTGCTCGCCCCGGGGACCAGGTGGAAGGGGACGAAGAGCGAGGCGCCGGTCGGCGGCTTGCCCTCGGCCGGCGCCGGCCGGTCGTAGGCGGCGCCCTGCTCCACGTCGCGCCAGAGCATCGTCAGCGGGTCGAACCAGCCCCCCCGGAACCACGCGAGGTTCACCTTGACCGCAGGATCGTCGACCGCCGCGGAGAACCAGGCCTCCTCCTGGCGTGCCTCGGGCCACGCCCCCCCGTAGAGGATGAAGCCGCCGGGGGTGCCGCGCGCCCCGCGCTCCGGCTCCGGGCCGCCTTCCCACTCGTCCATCCGCGCGGGCAGGAAGTTCCTGACGTTGAAGGAGAACACGGCGTCGAGCTCCTCGTGCCCGTTGTGCGTGAAGGTGTATTCAAGGCCCGCGACGGGCAGGCTCGACATGTCGGCGTCTCCGGGCTCGAACGGGCTCCAGCCGGTGATGCGGGCCGAGATCGGCAGCGTGTCGTCCTCGAGTTCGACGCGCCCGAACGGGAAGTGCGCCCTGAAGGCCGCCCGCTGGAAGCGGGGCAGCCCGGAGCCCAGGGGGGCGCTTCCGGTCGCCGCGTGCCGGCGCTCGTAGAGCTTCCACTTGGGTACCTGGCCCTCGACCACGCGGGCCAGCTTCCCGGGGCCGCCGACCGAGATGGCCGCGAAGAGGCCCGGCTGGTTCTGGACCATGGGCTGGCTGCGGACGGAGACGTTCGTCAGGGCGCCGGCGCCCTCGAGGCAGATCATCCCGGCCCCGATGCCCCCCATCGGGAACGCCACCTGGTCCAGGTGCTCCCCAGAGAATCGTTCGTCGGGCCCCCGGGGGGCCGCAGCCTCCGGCGCCGGGGCGCCCCCGTCGGCGGCCCCGGAAAGGGAGGCGGCCGCCGCGATCGCGCCCAGCGTGCCGACCGAGGCGCGGACGAATTCACGGCGGGCGATGAGGCGCTGGGGCACGGGTCGGATGGGGTTGTCCTTGGGCGTGTGAAGGCATCGGGCCGCCCCTGGGGCGGCCTACGGCGTCTTCGAGAGGAGGAGGGCGTCGATGCCCACGTCGAAGCCCTTCGACTGCGGGTTGATCCCGGTGGAGGTGATCGAGAGGGGAACCGGGCCCGCCTTCAGGTCGAAGGTCCCGAGGGCGACCTCCCGCGGGGTAACCTGGGACGCGTAGAGGTCCGCGGGCTCTCCCGCGGGCCGGCCGCCCAACGCGAAGCGGACGGTTCCGAATCCCGGGCCCGAGACCATCCGCGCGACGACCGTGTAGGTACCGTCGGCGGGGCAGGGCACCTGGAGGATCAGCTCCGGGCCGGCCGAGCCCGCCTGCCAGAAGAGCGCGCCCCGGTTGGACCAGGCCTCACCGTATTCCCACTGGCCCATGTCCTGCGCCCAGAATCCGCCCGCACTGGCCTTGGCGGACGAGACGAGGCCCTCCGCCTCGATGGCCCCCGGGATGGAGAAGCCGGTCATCTGAGGCAGGTTCGATGGGAGCAGGTCCTCTGGCAGCGGGTGCGGGGCGGGGGAGGGACCGGCCAGGTAGTAGTAGGCGACCGACGCGTAGTCGGCCGTGGTGGAATTGCCGGTTCCGTGCTCGATCGTGAACCGGATCGACTTCGTGAACGGGATCGCATCCTCGATATGCCAGCGGTAGGCGGACACCCTCGAGCGCTTCTCGTCCTTGATGACCACGCCGTGGTAGGGCGCCGAATAGACCCCCCTGTCGAAATACCACCCCGAGCAGAAGTAGTCCTCGGTCCCCGTGCCCTCGATGGCGGGCTTCGTCCCGCCGTCGATGTAGACCATCTCGTTGCCCTCGAGGAAATACAGCGCCTTCCCCGCCATGAACAGGGCCGTGCCGACGTAGTGGCCCTCGCCGGCCGTGTCCAGGATCGTGTAGTTCCTTCCGGGAGTCGTCGGGTTCTCCCGGCGGAACTGCGCGTGGAAATGGCGCGTGCCGGCGGCCAGCGAGTCCAGGGCCGTGAAGTCGATGTTGTAGTAGAAGGAGTCGATGGGCCTTCCCGAGCCGTTGGTCAGCGTCCACCGCGCGGACCGGTGGAATGGCATCGGCCAGAAACAGTTGTATCCCCCGGACGTCTCGTTCAGGGGAAGCGAGATGTAGTCCTTCTGCTCGCCGAAGCCGACGCCGAAGAAGGCCCCGATCGGGCACTCGACGCTGGGGTTCGCGTCCCCGTCCCAGTACATCCGCAGGATCGCCTGGCTCAGGACGCCCACGTCCTCCCTCGGCGCGATCGTGACCCAGAAGCGGTGCACGCAGCCTGCGCCCTCGTGCGAGAAGAGGGTCACGGTCTCGCCCGCCTTCAGGTGCAGCGCATCGTCGTTCTGGTGCTTGCGGTCCCACGAGCCCTCGTGCAGGGCCCTGCCGGCCCTGGGGCTCGCGAGGTTCGACAGGGGCGAGGAATAGGAATCCGCCTGGGCAACGGCCAGCGCGGGGAGTGCCAGGGCCGCGGCTAGGATCATCCGCAGACCGATCCGAAGGGCGCCGGGCTCGGTCGCCGGGCGGGTCGACAGGGGTTTCATCGGTCCGGGCAATATCCCCCTTTCGAACGGCATAGCCAAGCAAAAGAGCAGGCCGGGAGTCTCCGGCGCACGGTCTTCTGCTAAGCAGGGGCTAAGTGATTGGGTGATAGATTTTGCACTTTGTGCTGGACACTTTTGGCATCCCCGGGTTGAAGTACCTTGGGATGAACTCAATACCAAGCGCGATAAA
>Ga0182030_10013428_pt1 | contig 16294 bp, 13 predicted proteins | sample 812S3MmetaG_FD_121299 | JGI IMG/M metagenome (GOLD analysis project Ga0182030, IMG submission 121299) | Permafrost microbial communities from Stordalen Mire, Sweden - 812S3M metaG (Illumina Assembly) | ecosystem: Environmental > Terrestrial > Soil > Wetlands > Permafrost | place: Sweden...
CATCGCCGCCTCCATCATGACGGTGGTGTCGATCGTGTTCGCCATCCTGTTGATGACGCTCACCCTGGCGTCGATGCAGTTCTCCCCGCGCATCATCGTCAGCTTTTCCCGCGACCGCGTGACGCAATGGACACTCGGTATCTTCCTCGGCACCTTCTCGTACTGCATGGCGGCGCTTCCGGCGGCGCGCTCGCTGCCTCACCCATTCGCGCCAGTGGGTACCGTCCTGGGCGCGATGGTGCTGGCGCTGGTCTGCGTCGGCTGGCTGCTCTTTTTCATTCACCACATCTCCCAGGCCATCAGTGTCAATCACATCGTCGACCGGATCGCGGTAGAAACCGAGGCCATGATCGATGCGATGATGCCCTCGCCGCATCGGCTCAACCCGTTGAAGGACGCGGAACCGCTCAGACCCAACCCGAGTGAGGTGGCCTTCTTGAGCGATGCTTCCGGCTACATCCGCTTCATCGATACGCGAAGCCTGGTCGCACTTGCGAAGCACTACCACGTCAGCATCCGCGTTCTGCGCCGGGTCGGCCACTTCGTTCCGGCGGGAATCCCGCTGGTGATGGTGTCCAAGGGGAACCGCCTGCCCCCCGAAGGAGCCGCCGAGATGCTTGCCGCGTTCGATTTCGGCCCGACCAGAACGTTGCAGCAGGATGTGGAGTTTGGCGTTCTGCAGATTGTCGATATTGCGTTGAAGGCGATCTCGCCCGCCGTCAACGACCCCAGCACCGCCATCAGTTGCGTCGATCAATTGAGCCGCATTCTGATCCGCTTCGCGTCCCGGGAGCCGCCGGCAGAGTTGCTCTACGATCCGCCGGGCGTTGTTCGCGCCAGCATGGGATGGGTCCACTTCGAGCGCTTGCTGGACGCAGCCTTTGAGCAGATCCGCATGTATTCGAAGACGGATGTCGCCGTCAGCCTGCGGTTGCTGCGCGCCCTCGGCGACATCGCTACCTCGACGCCCGATCCGGCCTTCCGCCGGATACTGGTCGAGCGCGGAATGCGGATCGTGGCAGGCTGCGCCGAAAAACTCGGCGAAGAGGATCTGAAAGAGTTGCGCGCTCGCCAGGCCGCGCTGGAGGAGTTCCGCAATCTCGCAGCCGTAGATTAGATCGCTTTTGCAACCGGGTGCGAACCGTCCGGTACGGTGTGTCTGGTAACGATCTATCCCGCGAAGCGATAGCCTACCCAGGGTTCGGTGAGGATGTATTTAGGCTTGGCCGATTGAATAAGCGGGGGCGCTTGCAGCACGAGAGATTCGATTCACCGCAGAGACGCGGAGAACGCAGAGGAAGCGCAGAGAAGACACTTGGGGCGGATATACGGTACGCTGGAAGAGAAGGCGCTATGGCAACCCAGAACAGCATCCACGTCTCGGACGAACTGCTGGCCGAACTGCGAGTGAAGGCGCAAGCCCAGGGCAAGACGGTAGATGAACTGGCCGAGGCCGCTCTACGTAAAGGACTCGAGGAACAATCCTGGCAAGACCTGCTCGCGTATGGTCTCGAACGCGGTCGAGCTTCCGGCTACACCGAGGACGATGTCCCAGAGGTCGTACGCGAAAACCGCAGACGGCATCGCTAGATGGAGCGAGTCACGCTCGACACGAACATCTACGTTTCCGCGTTGAACTTCGGCGGTAAGCCGGCGCAGCTATTGGGCATGGCGCAGGCGGGCGCCATCCGTATCGACATCTCAGACGCCATCATGGCGGAACTGATGCGAGTGCTGCGGGAGGATTTCGCCTGGGATGGGTACCGGCTTCATTTCATGCGGCAGGGGCTGTCAGAGATTACCAATCGCGTTGAGCCAAAACGGACATTGAAGGTCGTAGACGATCCCGACGATGACCGAATCCTGGAATGTGCAGTCGAAGCCGGGTCGGAATTCATCGTAACGAACGACAATGCGATCCTGCGCCTCGGCAAGTACGGCGAGATAACGATGATTCGCGTGGTCGATTTCCTGCAACGGGTGCTGGGGCGGCAGCTACCGGCACAATAGGTTGTTGGCACTGGCTCAACGCTACTTCTTTGGGGCGAGGTAGGCGATCAGGCCGAGGAGGGCCGTGGGCTGGGTGGTGGCCCCGTTGGGTTGGTTGTTTTTTTCGAAGATGGGGCGATTCGACCAGTCGGTGCGGAACTCGGCGCGTGTCATCAACCAGTCCGTGAGCTTGTATTCGCCGGTCAGCGTGAATTCCTTCACGGTCTGCGCGGTTCCGGTAACAAGGCCGGCCCTGTCGTCGAAGAATTCGAGGCGCGCGGCGACGGCATACTTTTTGCCGATGGCATAGCGGGCCGCGCCGGCCAAACCTTCCCATTGACTAGCTCCGGCGCCGATGTTCTTGTCCCTGCCGTAATCGAAGTTCAGATACCAACTGAGATTGCCGGTGGGGTTGACCACGACGCTGGTGTCATAGAGATTGCGCCATCCCATGGTGGTGCGGACGTGCTCGGGGCCGACGTAGTAGTTATGGTTCCAGGTCACCTTTTTCCAGGCGTAGGCGCCGGTGAAACCGTAGGTCTTTCCACTGTTAATGGGCTCCACGTTGCTCCAACCGTTGACCACCTGAAAACTGCCGGTAAAGTGGGCGCCGATGGGGTATTGCAGGCGGAATCCGGTGTGGGAGTAGGGGACCGCCCAGGCGAAGAGCAGGGAGCGCGAATAGTTGTAGTTCTGGTTGGTTTCGATGACTTCCGCCCCGGCGGAGCTGGCAAACTCCCCCGCATCGATTTCGACGCCGTGCCACGATTTTGGCTTGAAGTCGACATAAGCCTGCTTGAAGTACTTCCACGCTCCCGGATCGCGGTTGCCGGCGTGCATGATGTCGAAGGCCTCGCCGAAGCCGACGTCGAGATGAAAGCCGAAGGGGGCCGGTGAATGGTCGATCGCGACCAAGCCCATGTTGACGTGCGGCGTATTGGAGCGCACGTCGAAACTGCGCAGTCCGTTGAAGCCGGAAGGGGGATCGTTGAAGTCCTTCTCCACGTACCCGTCAAACAGGAAGCTGAACTCGGTGCCCCATTGCCTGAGGGGTGAAGGGGGCGGCACAGTTGGCGTCGGCGTGGCAGCGGGTGTTGGTGGGGACGGGTTATTGTCGGGCGTCTGCGCCGGAACGGCGGCCGCGCCTGCCAGGAGAAATCCAACGATCAGCGCGGTGCCATACTTTCCCCGCATGATTGAGCGTATCCATTGACTCCTAAAGAAGTCGTAGAAAAGACATGAGGAACTTATAAAGATCTATCCCGCGAAGCGGTAGCCTACCCAGGGTTCGGTGAGGATGTATTTAGGCTTGGCCGGATTGGCCTCGATCTTCTTGCGCAGTTGGTTGATGAAGACGCGCAGGTATTCGGGTTCGTCGCCGTAGTCGGGGCCCCACACGGCCTGCAGGAGTTCACGATGGGTGACGGGGCGGCCGGTGTGCGCGACCAGATAGCGCAGGGTTTCGAACTCCTTGGGCGTGAGGCGGACGTCCTTGCCGTTGGCGCGCACCTTGCGGGTGTCGAAATCGATCTCCAGATCGGAAGAGGTGTAACCGCGCGGGCCGCCTTCGGATGAGGACGGGGAGCGGCGCATAGCGGCGCGAATGCGGGCGAGCAATTCCTCGATGCCGAAGGGCTTGGTGACGTAATCATCGGCGCCGGCATCGAGCGCGGCCACTTTATCTTTTTCGGTATTGCGCACGGAGAGGATGATGACCGGAATATCCGAGCCGGAACGGATGGAGCGGCAGGTTTCCAGGCCTCCCATGCCGGGCATGTTCATATCGAGCAGCACCAGGGCGGGCATTTCCTGGGGGAACTTCTCGAGCGCGTCTTCGCCGGTGCGGGCTTCGACCACTTCGTAGCCGTGGCCGACGAGCGTGGCCTTCATGACGCGGCGGATTTGCGGATCGTCGTCCACCACCAGGATTTTGCCTGCGCTCAACTGTCACCTCTCCGGGCCGGTGGAAGCGAAAAGTAAAAGGCCGAACCTTGACCCGGCTCGCTCTCCACCCAGATTTTCTCACCGTGCGCTTCCACAATCCCCTTGGCGATGGCCAATCCCATACCAGTGCCCTTGGTTTCGAAACGGTAGCGGCGGCCGCGGAAGAACTTCTCGAAGATGTGGGCGCGCTCGTCTTCGTCGATGCCGGCGCCGCGGTCGGCAACCCCAATCACGATCTTCTCACCTTTGCGCACGGCGGAAACGGTGAGCGGCGAGGCTTCGGGGGAATATTTGAAGGCATTTTCGATCAATTGCTTGACCACCTGCTGCACGAGTTCGGGGTCGCACTCCACGCGCGGCAGGCCAGGCGCCACGAGGATGGTCACGGGCCGTCCCTGGCGCAGGCCGGCGAGGTCGGCGAGAGCGGACTCAAGGAGTTCCGCCGCGGTCACGGGGAATTTCTCCAGGTGCAATTTGCCGGCCTCGACGCGCGCCATGGCGATGACCTCGGCGGCCAACTGGTTCAAGCGGTCGGCTTCCTCGTTGATGATGGTGAGCAACTCGCAATCCGCGGGGGCGGTCGTACCCAGCAAGCTGGTGACGGCGGCTTTAATGGAAGTGAGCGGGGTTTTGATATCGTGCGCCAGGGAATCGAGCAGGGCCGATTTCAGCACCTCGCTCTGGCGCGCGGCTTCGGCGTGGCTGGCGTCTTCGATGGCGCGCGCCTTCTGGATGGTGATGGCGATCAGGTTGACGATGGCGCGCAGGGTCTGGTCGGAGGGCAGCGGCCCGAGGAGCGCCATGGCGCCGAGGGGATGGCCGCCCAAACGGACGGGCGCGGTGGCGCGCATGCGCGCGGCGTCCACGGAGAGTTCGTCGATTTCGGCGGCGACCAGGAGATCGTGGTCGGTGACCGGGCTGCTCTCCGGCCCGGAACGGAAGAACTCCTCGCCGGGGCGGTAATAGAAGGCGGCGGCCTCACAGCCGAAGACCCGCACCACGCGCTGTACGAACTCGCGGATGGTGCGCCGCGCACTGCCGCTCAGCATCATGGCCTGCACCAGTTCGTAGAGGCGCTCGATTTCGAGGCGGCGCTCCTCGGCCTCGGCGGCGCGGCGGCGGACGCGGGCGGAGAGCTGGCTGGCGGTGACGGCGGTGACCAGGAAAGCGCCCAGCGCCACCCAATTCTGGGGATCCTCGATGGTGAAGGTGCCGATGGGTTCCAGGAAATAGTAATTCAGCCCGAGCACGGCGACGATCGACGCTATGGTGGCTTCGGCCAGCCCCCAGCGCGCGGAGACGCCGAGAATCACCAGGAGCAGGGAGAGCGACACGGTCGTATTGTTGACGGAGAGCACCGAGCGGTAGAGCGCGAAGACGGCTCCCACGGCGAGGACGGAGACCAGGAAGCGGGAGAGTTTCAGGCGCGGCATGGGACCTCTGGAGAAAGAGTCCGAGCTTCGCTGGGATGCACAAGGCGGAGCCTCATGCCACGCATCAGGCGCCTCCGAAGAGGCGCTGGAAGAACTCGCGGGTGCGGCGGCGGATTTCGGCGAGGGTGATATCCAAGGGCTGCACGTGGAGGCGATCGGGAGTCCAGCGCTTGACCAGGTCGGTGAGCACCTCAAACTGGGCCGGGGAGGTGGGCAAGCTGCCTTCGGAGTGCCCGGTGGAGAGGCGCTGGCCGTGATCGAGGGCGCGATAGAAGGTGGAAGCGTCGCGCAGAAAGTTGGCGTCTTCGGGGGTGAGGTGTCCCATTTTCTCGATGACTTCGATGCGCTCCGGGGTGTTCAGCACCTTGTAGAAAATGCCGGCCCCGCGGAGGCGGAGATACATCAGGGCGAAGTCGATATCATAATAACCCCCGACGCCCGCCTTGAGGGGATTGCGGGCGCCCTGCTCGCGCTCCAGGCGGGCGCGCATCTCGCCGAGCTCGTGGCGGGAGCGCATGCTCTGGCCATAGCGGCGCCAGTCGACGTCCTGAAGCTCGTGCAGAAACACGGTGGCGCGCTCGCTATTGCCGGCGATAGCGCGCGATTTCATGTAGGCGACGCCTTCCCATGCCTCGGCCTTTTCGGCGAAGTAAGTCTTGTAGGCGCCCTCGGTCTGCACCAGGTCGCCGGCGCGTCCGTTGGGTTTGAGGCGGGTATCGATGGCGAACATGACGCCTTCGCCGGTGTAGGAGCTGAGGGTCTGGATGATGCGCTCGGCGACGCCCGTCCAGTAGACCTGTTCGGCGGCGTCGTCATCGGGTATGACGAAGTTGACATCGGCGTCGCTGCCCAGGTCGAACTCGCGCACGCCGAGGCGGCCGAGGGAGATCACCATCATCTGGTCGTCGGCGCGATAACCGGCGCCGGAAGGCGGTGGCGCTTCGGCCAGGGCGATGCGGTAGGCGGCGGCGATGACAGAATCGGCGAGCACGCTGGTCTTGCCGAGCGTCTCGAAGATGGGCGCGTGCCCCAGCATGCTTTCGCACTGGATGCGGAGCATCTGGCGGCGGTAGAAACGGCGCAGCGCGGCGCCGTTTTGGAGCGGACCGCCTTCCAGTTGGAACGGCTCGCCGATCTCCTCCAGCAGCTCGGGGTAGCGCAGGAGCTGGTCGGCGAAATGGGCGCTGTGTTCGAAGATGTCGAGCACCTCGGCGGGCGAGGCTTCCAGGCGCGCCAGCAGCTCCGGGGTGGCCGTCGCCTCTTCCAGAAAATGCTCGAAGCGCGCCCGTCCGCGCCGCAAATAGGCGGCGGCGAGGGCGGCGGCGAGGCGCGGAGCACGTTCGCCGAGCACGCGTTCCAGGTTACTGTCCGGCGGCGAGACCTCCGCCTCTTCGGGCCGCGGCTGGCGCTCCTCGAAGCCGGGCGCCGGCGGCTGGCGGAAGCCGTGCACTACGCGATGGTAAATCTCGCGCACCGCCGAGAGGTGTTCCTGGAGACGCCGGGTGAGGGCCTCGCCGTCCGGCGTGGCGCCGGCGCCATCGTCGGGCATCTTGCGGGCCAGCAGGTCCAGCCGCGCGGGGCTGGTGGGCAGGGTGTGGGTCTGGCGGTCTTCCTCCATTTGCAGGCGGTGCTCCAGGTGGCGCAGGAAGGAGTACGCGGCGGACAGGCGGGCGTATTCGACGTCGGAAAGAAAGCCCTTGTCGCGCAGGCGGAAGAGGGCGAAGACGGTGCCGCCGTGGCGCACCCACTGCTCGCGGCCGCCGTGCAGGCGTTGCAGGCACTGCACCAGGAACTCGATGTCGCGGATGCCGCCGGGTGTGAGTTTGACGTCCAGGCCGCCGCGCTTGCCACGCCGGGCGGCCAGTCTCTCGCTGATACGCTGGCGGGTTTCGCTGACCGCCTCGACGGCGCGGAAATCGAGCGAGCTTTGATAGATGAGCGGCTCCACAAACTCGAGGAGAGCGGCGCCGGGCTCGCATTCTCCGGCCGAGATGCGGGCCTTGATCAACATCTGCTTCTCCCAGTCGCGGGCGCGTTCGCTGTAGTACACGCGCGCGCCTTCCTCGGAGACGGCGATCTCACCCAGGGTTCCATCGGGGCGCAGGCGCAGGTCCACGCGATAGCACTGGCCCTCGGCGGTGTAGGAGGAGAGAAGCGCGGTGTACTGGTTGGCCACCTTCTTATAGAATTCCTTGTTGGTGAGGACGGCGGGACCGTCGGTTTCGCCGTTGCCGCCGTAGACGAACATAAGGTCGATATCGGAAGAGTAGTTGAGCTCTTTGCCGCCCAGCTTGCCGAGCGAGATAACGCTGAAGCCGCAGAGCGCGCCGTCTTCCAGGCGGGGTTCGCCGTGGCGCGCGACGAGCTCGGCGCGGATGCGCCGGTAGGCGACGTCGAGGATGGCGTCGGCGAGGTTGGACAATTCCTCGGTGACGTCCGTGAGGGTGGCCGCGCCGAGCACATCGCGGAGGAGAATGCGCGCCACGTGGCGGCGCCGGAAGCGCGCGAAATCGACCGCCGAAGGCACGCCCGTGCCCAGGAAATTGTAGAGGTCCTCGCGGTAGTCCTCCAGCGTGAGGACGCGATTGAAAGTGGGGGAAGCGGCGACCTGCGGGATGCGTTCCGGGTCGCGCAGCGCGGACTCGGAGAGAAAGCGGCTATAGGAGAAGAGGCTGACGGCGCAGCGCAGGGCGGCGGGGTTGGCCACGATGCGGCGGTACGCCGAGGGGAAGAGCTGGCGCAGGCGTTCCAGGAAATCGCGGGCGCGTTCGGGGTTGGGCGCGGCCGCGGTCAGTTCAGTGGCAATCATGGGTCAGGCCAGGGCGGAGACCAGCGACACGGCATCTCCGGCGCGCACCGGGCCGGGGGTCAGGACGCTCGCGTAGAAGCCGCTCATCCCCCAACGGGCGGAGGAGAAATCGCGCTGCTTCACTTTCTGGTCGTAGATTTCGAGCTTGAGCGATTCCCCGTAGACATCGAGCGCCGAGCAAGGGCCGCGGGGCTGGGTGATTTCCAGGTGCGCGCCGCCCACGCGAATCCGGTCGCCGAGGCGGATCTGGCGGATATCGATGCCGCGGGTGGTGAGGTTCTCACCCATGGCGCCGTAGAACAGCGGGTAGCCGCGCGCCGAAAGGGCGTCGACCACTTCCGACGCGATGAGGAGGATGGCCTTGAGCGGACCGCCGTGGATGTTGGGGTGGGCGTGCAGGTCCCCCTCGATGCCGAGCGGCGTGATCCAGCCCTCGGCGACGGCGCGCTTGGGCAGCCCGCCGGGTGAGATGTTGACCTGCACGATGGCGCCTTGCAACAGTCCCCCTGAAAAGTGGTCCGAGCTGCGCTCGGATGCACAAGGCGGAGCCTTATGCCACTAGATGTCGTAATAGAGCGCGAACTCGTAGGGATGCGGGCGCAAGCGGACCGCCTCCGCCTCGTTCTTGCGCTTGTAATCGATGAAGGTTTCGATCAACTCCTCGGTGAAGACGTCGCCGCGCATGAGGAAGCCGTGGTCGTCCTCCAGGCAGTTCAGGGCCTCGTCGAGCGACCCGGGCATGGAGGGCACGCTCTTCATCTCTTCGGGCGAAAGGTCGTAGATATCCTTGTCCAGCGGTTCCCCCGGATTGATGCGGTTGGTGACGCCGTCCAGGCCGGCCATCAGCATGGCGGCGAAGGCCAGATACGGGTTCGCCGAGGGATCGGGCGGGCGGAACTCCACGCGCTTGGCCTTGGGGCTGGCCGAGTACATCGGAATGCGGCAGGCGGCCGAACGGTTGCGGCGCGAGTAGGCGAGGTTGACGGGAGCTTCGTAGCCCGGCACCAGGCGCTTATAGCTGTTGGTGGTGGGCGCGATGATGGCGGAAAGCGCGCGGGCGTGCTTCAGCAGGCCACCGATATAGTGCAGCGCCATCTGGCTGAGGCCCGCGTAGCAATCGCCGGCAAACAGCGGCTTGCCGGCATTCCACAGGCTCTGGTGGCAGTGCATGCCGCTGCCGTTGTCGCCGAAAAGCGGTTTGGGCATGAAGGTGACAGTTTTGCCGTATTGGTTGGCGACATTGCGAATGATGTACTTGTACAACATCATGTTGTCGGCGCTCTTCACCAGAGTGTCGAACTTCTGATCGATCTCGCACTGGCCGCCGGTGGCGACCTCATGGTGGTGGCACTCGATATCGAGGCCGCAGGCGATCATGGTCTGCACCATTTCGCTGCGCAGGTCCTGGTAGTGATCGGTGGGCGGGACGGGGAAGTAGCCTTCCTTGTAGCGCGGACGGTAACCGAGATTATTCTCCAGCCGGCTGGAGTTCCAGCGGCCTTCCTCGGCGTCGATGTGATAAAAGCCCTCGTGCTGGTTCTGGTCGAAGCTGATGTTGTCGAAGATGAAAAACTCCGCTTCCGCGCCGAAATACGAGGTATCGGCGACGCCGCTGTTCTTGAGGTACAACTCGGCCTTCTGGGCGATCCAGCGCGGGTCGCGCTCGTAGCGCTGCTTGGTAATGGGGTCCTTGACGTCGCCGTACATCACCAGCGTCTTCACCTCGGCGAAGGGATCCATGAAGGCGGTGGTGGGGTCGGGAATCAGCAGCATGTCACTTTCGTGGATCGCCGCCCAGCCGCGGATGCTCGACCCGTCCATGCCGAAGCCTTCTTCAAAGCTGGATTCATCCAACTGATTGATGGGGTAAGACACGTGATGTTGCAGGCTGGGGATATCCGTGAATCTCAGGTCCAACTGCTTGGCATCGTTTGTTTTTGCGTATTCGAGTACTTCCTGCGGTGTCATCGATCCTCCTCAAATGCGGTGCGTAACCAGTGTTTCACCTCATCGTCGATCTCCGCGAGCGAGGAAATCGGAATGCGGTGGGTAATACGGTCCTTTTTGGCGTATCCGCCCGTATCGATCAGCCTGCCCTCGGCGGGGCGCGCTCCGAGGGCGAATCCCAGGTCGATGCGCGTGCGTGTGGCGGGCTTGATTTGCGCGAACACGTGCTGGCGATAGAGCGGCACCATGGTCTGGCAGGGGCAGGCCTTGACGTCCTTGCCGAGACCAAAGCCGAGTTTCAGGAGCGCGTCGTAGATGGGCCGCAGCGCGGCCTTGCCGCTGAACATGGTATCGACGTATCGCTCCGCCGCGCGGAGGTAGGCTTCGGGACTGCTGAAATCGCCGCCTTCGCCGCCGGCGCGCGCCAAGATCCACCCCGCATAGTTCATGCCCAGACCGTGCGCGCTCTTGAGCCACGCACGGCGCTCTTTTTCAGTGGGCGGTCCGGACTTTTCGAGCAGTTTCAGCCACTCCTCGAGGGAGCGCCGGGTCTTCTCTTTCAGGGAGGCAACGCCTTTCTGGGCCATCGCCACGCTGGGGTGAACGCGGTAGAGAGACTTTGTGGGCACGACATTACAGTATAAGCGAGCGGGGCCGCAATCAGAATTGCCAGGTTGCACGCCATTGGTCTGGTGGGCCTTTTGTGCTCGAAGTCGACCGAGTGGTATTCTTTTCGATGGCATGGCGAGGATCACTTGTAGCGTCGGCGTCTCTACGCCCGCATCGTCACAGGTTGTGCCGGTGTGATTCCGCCTGAAGGTACCGAAGAATTGTCAGATCTCCAACCTGCGGTTACCGGCGGTACGACACCGTCTTACAAGGGAAGCGACCGGTTATACCGGTTTGCGCTTTGGCTCGCGTTCGCCCTGTGCGTCGCTCAGGCCATCAGCCTGCCAGTCCTCATCACGTTCGATGGATACTGGTATGCCAGGTTGGCCGAGGTATTGGGAACGCCGCGGTTTACGGCGGAATGGGACTACTTGCGGACACCTCTCTTCCCGATGCTCCTCAAGCTGTCTTTTTGGCTGTTCGGACGGCAGCCTCTCGCGGTATGCGCCCTTCAGTCCGCTTTCGGGTTTGGGGGCATCTGCCTGCTCGGCGCCACGCTGAAACGATCGGGGCGGCCGGTAGAGGCGGCAATAGTCGTAGTATTGCTCAGTTGCTTCCCTACCCTGGTGACTTACGAGCATGCCCTGCTGACGGAGGCGGGAACCTTCTTTTTCCTTGCCTTTCTGCTGTACGTGGCGGTTTTGCCCCAGTCGCATCCACAAAGGCAGGTAGCCATCCTGGTGGGCGCGCTCGCGTTGGGGTTCTACTACAGATCGTCACTGCTCTACATCTCGCCGGCCCTGGCACTGGTGTACGCGGTGGCCAGGTGGACGCGCCGCGAAACAGACCATGCCTGGCAATGGCGGACCAGCCGCCGGATCCTCGCTGAGACGCTGGCTGTGCTCCTGGTGCCGTTTCTCTTTGCCTACCCCTGGCAGCACAATCCCCGCGTGACGGAGCGGACAGGCCAATCCGTGTTGCTCTACGGGCTCGTCAAACAGGCGGTGATCCCCCCGGACGACGCTCTCTGGGCGAACGCCTCGGCGCTTTACAGGGACGCCCTGGATCGATCGATGGTTCAGGGCCGGCTTCCGCTCAGCGGTGTGCGAGATCAATTGGTGTACCCGCCTCTAGACTCGATCCACGCGTACGCACCGCAAGCCGGCTCCGTTTTTGTACGGAGTATTTTCCGCTACCCCCGGCGATATGCGAGTGGCTTTGTGCGCACATCGGTGTTGTTTGCCGGAACGGGGTCCCCTGCAAGCGACAGTGCAGCCTTTCGGGCAGCGGTTCTGTCGGGCTCCGCCGCGATTTCGCCTCATCCGGACGGGTTTCCACCGCTTGATACCGAGATGGCTTGGAGCACCGGGCCCGCATTTGTCGCGCGTGTTTTGACGTGGGCTTCCCCGGTCTATGACCTGCTGGTGTTTTTCGGGGTGCCGGCGACCCTTCTAATCCTCGCGATTGCTCTATTCCGGAAAGATCCCCTCGGGCTCGCGCTCGGGACTATCCCATTGACGTTCCTGCTGCTGAATGCGCTGGTGTTGTCCTCTCAAGACCGCGTTGTAGTCCCGGCTTATCCCCTGCTCCTGGCTAATCTTGTGTTGCTACCGGGCTGGCTCTGGGCTAACTCGCCTCATCGGAGGGCAGTCGGATTGACGGTCGGGCTGATTGGTCTGGTCTTGTACCCCTTTGTCGTTCGGCTGGCCGAACGATCTGGCGATATCGCGAGCACGCCTGCGCCGCCAACCAGGGTTCTCATGGAGGACTTGGGCAACCGAAAGCGTATCGGCCATGAGCTGCTCGGCAACGTGGATCGAGTGGGGGAGAAGGCTCCGCAAAATGGGCGCGCCGTACTGTCCCTCGACGGCAAATCGGAAATCGAGGTGGAGGGTTGGGCTGTCGATCCGGTTGGCGCAGGCGTTGGGAGCGGCATGATGATCACGGTCAACGGCCGAACGGTCGGTTGCGACAATGGAATGCCCCGCCCGGATGTTGCTGCCGCGCTGCACAACAATATATACACGAATTCGGGCTATCTCTGCCACCTGCCGGTAACTATGTTCCAGGTTGGGGGAAACGCGTTACAGCCCGTTCTGGCGGTGGGTGACGCTTCATATTATGCGGCCTCCCCTTTAGTGGCCGCCGCTACGCGGTAAGGGATTGTCGGTTTTGCGTAAGCCGGGCAACGCAACCGCCGCGCGGACCGGCGCCCGGCGCAGCATCTTTGCGGCGCCGGTGGCCCGGTCCTCTCTCGCCCCCTTACGCGCGCGAAGTACCCGGAAATTCAGATAATCGGGTGCGCCGGGTTTGCTCGCTTATGCGCTCAAGCCAGCAGGGCGTTGACATGGCGCATGACTTCGAAGGCGTCGGCGACGTAGAGGACGTCGGCCTTGCCGCGCGCCCAGCCGCAGCCGGCATCCAGGTTGATGGCCCGGCGCTGATTGACGAAGCGCCAGCCGACCACGTGCGGCTCCTCGCCGTGGCAACAGGTGGAGAGGCCCTTGGCGTGGCGCGGAGTGGAGCCCGTCTGGCCCACCTGGTTCATGTGGGTCATGCAGTGCAGGACGGCTTCGCCTTCGCCGCTCAAATCCACCACGCTCTTGCTGCCGCCGAGCGAGGCCTGCGCCTGGCGCAGGAAGGCGAGGATCAATTGCTCCGCTTCGGCGGCGTGGACCGCGCCATCGGCCTGCTTCTTGGTCCAGCCGGCGCCGGCCACGAGGAGGACCTTGGCATCGGGGCGAATGGTCTGCTCGTCGGCCTTCGGCGACTGGTAGCCGGTGACCGTGGTGCGCGTGGCGGGAGGCTCGACGGTCACCGCTTCCACGGTGGGGCAGGCGGGGTACCCTCCGGGTCCGCCTGCCAACCCCATCCCATTCCAGGGGACGACGCAACCGGGATCGAGCAGCACCACCCAGGGACGCTGGGTGCGCGCGAGCACGCCTTCCATGCGCTGCCGGTAGAACCAGCGCGTCACCGCCAAAACGCCGCCGGCCGCCGGCGCCAGGCTGGTGGCGTGGGTGTCCACACGCCCACCCAGGCGGTAGGCCACGCCGGGCAGGGCGCGCGCCCAACGCGAGGTGCCCGCCGCGATCACTATAGGGCAATCCGCCGCGCGGCAGAGGGCTTCGGCGGCGGCCGCATCGGTGGCGTAGCGCGGTTGGCCGAAGGCTTCGCCGGTGACGGCGAGGAATCGCCCCGCGCCGCAGCCCGCGATCTGGTTAGCCGCCGCATCGGTGGCCGCGCCCACCAGTCCGACGGTCAGCGTGCCGCCGAGAGAGAGCGCCGTGGCGAGAGATTCCAGCGCCGGTTTGGCGAGCGATCCATCGGCTTCGGTGTGAGCCAGCAAGAGAATGTTTTCCACGTTATTCCTCCCCCATCCAGGCGACGATTTCGCGCGCGATTTCTTCCGCCGGCATGTCCTTGACGATGCGCGTCTGGCGCTGCTGTTTGGGCAGCGTCACGCTACTGAACGTCAGCCCCGCGTTGCTTACGGGCGCGGCTTTGGCGCGTTGCAGCGCGGGCATCACGGTGCGCATGTTGGCCATGCCGACCTGCGGATTGTTGCGCGGCTCGGGCAGGTTGCCGGTGGCCCATCCGAGCAACGCCGGAGGCGCGGTGCAGACCGAAACCTGGTGGCGGCCGCCTTCCACGCGCTCCAGCACTTCGAAGCTGCCGTCGTCGCGCACGGCGATCTGGTCCACGCCCTGGAATTGCTCGGTGATGCCCAATCGCTCGGCCACCATCTGCATGGTGCAGCCGGCGCCGCGCGAGGCGGATTCCCAGCCGCCGAAGAGCAGCAACCGGGCGCGATCCAGCCCCGCGATGCCTTCGATGCCCGTGGCCAGCGCCGCCGCCGTTTCGAAGGAATCGGCGAAGCCCGACGCCGGCCCATCCAGCGCCACCAGCTCGAAGGGCACCTTCTGCGCCACCGTCATCATCACCTGCTGGAGTTTGGCCTTGGCTCCCAGGCTGACCAGCCACACCTTGCTGCCCGGTGTCGTCCGCGCCAGGTTCGCCGCTTCGAACAACGCGTGCCCGGCCCAGGGGTCCAGCACCGCCGGCAGCATCATTTCATTCTTGAGGGACGGACCCGCCGGACCGGTGACCGGCTCCAGGGTCTGCAACGGGTCAGGGACAAAACTGCCGCAGACCACGATCTGAAGAGGAGTACTCATGGGGATGACTTCCAGTATAATCGGCTGCCGCGCCTGCGATAATCGAGCTTATGCACGAACCCCGCAGAGGCGTGGATTTCAGCCGGGAGCTTGCCGAGAAGTGCAAGGGTTGGTACCACAGTTTTGTGCTTCCGGACGGTACGCGAATCGAGGGCTTCAACGAGATCGATTGGCTGCGCAAGCGGTACGCGCGGTTTCGCATTCCCGCGGATTTGACGGGGAAGCGGGTGCTGGACATCGGCGCCTGGGACGGGTGGTTCAGCTTCGAGGCGGAGCGCCGCGGCGCCGCGGTGACGGCCATCGATTGCGTGGAGGTGGCCAATTTTCTGGAAATCCGGAAGAAGCTGGCATCGCGGGTGAGCTACCGGATTCTGGACTTCTACGAGTTGCCCAAGGCCGGTTTGGGAGCGTTCGATTTCGTCTTTTGCCTGGGCATTCTCTACCACCTCAAACATCCCCTGCTGGCCCTGGAGATTGTCTGCGCGCTCACCACGGACACGGCCATTGTGGAATCGTTCGTGATCGATGGAGGCACATGGCAGGATCACCAGGACGAAGTGCCCACCATGGAGTTTTACGAGACCGATGAATTGGGCAACCAGTTGGACAACTGGATTGGCCCCACCGTGAGCTGCCTGATGGCGATGTGCCGGGCCGCCGGGTTCGCCCGGGTGGAGTTCCTGCATACCACCGGCTTGCATGCGGGGGTGGCGTGCCATCGCCAGTGGGAGCCGATCCCGGCGGAGGCGAAGAGCGCGGCGCCGGAGTTGCTGACGGTGGCGAATTCGCGGACCTTCGGCATCAACTTCTCCACCCGCAAGGAGGAATACATCAGTTGCTGGTTCCGCACCACGCAAGCCTCCGTCACGCGCGGCGAATTGCGCCTGGAAGTGGGCGATTTCGGCGTTCCTGCCTTGTACGTGAAGCCCGACGAAAACGGCTCGTGGATGGCGAACTTCCGCCTGCCGCCGGGCTTGGGCAGCGGATGGAGCGCGGTGCGCCTGCGTTTGGCGGATAGCGCATTCGGCAATACCACGTTGCGCATCGCTGTGGACCTGCCGCTGCGCGCGGAGCGCCTCGTCCTGCGGGGTGCCTGCGATGGGACCACGTGGAACGCTCACGAGGCCAAAGCGTCGGACGGCGGATTCATCAGTTGCTGGGTAAGGGGTCTGCCGGAGAATGCCGACCGCGCCAACATCGGCGTCTACCTGGGGGAGAAAAAGCTGCGCGCGGAGTATGTGAGCGAACCCGACCCGGAAGGCATGCGCCAGATCAACGCCGCGCTGCCGGCGGATCTGGCGAAGGGACGTGAGGCGTGCCGCGTGGAGTGCGCCGGCGTGAGCACGGACACATGGGTGCTGAACGTGGTGTAGAAGGCGAGGTAG
>Ga0182030_10013429_pt1 | contig 16294 bp, 14 predicted proteins | sample 812S3MmetaG_FD_121299 | JGI IMG/M metagenome (GOLD analysis project Ga0182030, IMG submission 121299) | Permafrost microbial communities from Stordalen Mire, Sweden - 812S3M metaG (Illumina Assembly) | ecosystem: Environmental > Terrestrial > Soil > Wetlands > Permafrost | place: Sweden...
CAGTCGACGGCTATAATGGTTGATATTCGCGCAATGAAATAAAGTGCTTACTATAAAGCCACCCGGGGATGAAGGGCCTTAATCTAACTTCATTGAGGACTCCCCAATCTTTGGGAACCAGTCATAATCCAGCTCTGTGAATGAAGACCTATTAGGTAAACATGCATGCCGCTCAACTGAAGATCTTCACCAACACCATCAATCAACCACTGACCACAGTATGTTTTTGTCGATGGGACTATTGATTCATGATGCACAAAATGATGATTGCTTCAAGGCATCACAGTGAGTTTCTGGGAAAATCTTGATTTCCACATTTCACCATTTGTATTTCATACAGTGGTAACCTCGCTCAAAGGGCATTGGGATTCCCGCCCCTCTTACTCGATAGAGTTTCCGGCAAAGCCCATACGCCTCTGGCGGTACCGCCACTGTTGGAGCCGTTTCGACTTTGACGTGCATGAAGATCCGCCGCTGACGATCGCTGCGGCAGAACCTAATTTTTAGACCCTGCGTGCATATCGTGAAGATATAGTCCTCATTATTATCAGGGTCTACTCTATGCCCACCAAGATAATATGGTATTTCTGGAAATAAGACATGGATTCGTGCCGTTGAGGTATCTTTCTACATTTAGGTATATAAAGGGTGATTCCCCCGTCCAAAATCTAATAAAATAATCATCAGCATTCAGCAAAGCACTCCAATCTTACATCACCTGCACCTTCAATCAGCAATTTATCCTTCTCTTCAATCACTTTACCCTTCAGATTCTCATACCTGCAAATACCCAACTACAAAATCACTTCGAAAATCTCATCAATATGAAGTTTACAATGTTCAGTGCCGACAGAGTCATCGTTCTTGCTATTATTACAACACAATTCAGCGCTATCTCCCTTGCTGCTCCTACTGTGGAGCCTGCCCTAGAGAAGCGTGTACTCCCAGTCGTGATGGGCCTAGCCAAATCATTTGGCGCACTCGCTGCTTCGACCCTCACCAATACTGGTGCTACTGCTATCACGGGTAGTGGAGGTGTAGGAAATGGGGGAGTCTATCCTGGCACAGCTATTATCGGCTTCCCCCCTGGAACTGTTTCTGGAGTGCTAGCACCCGGCACAGTTCTAGCTCAAAATGGCCAAGCAGCCTGTCTCGTTGCTTACAACAAGTATGTACACTCTCTATCAGCAACATGTTGCCATATCTACACCGAACAACCACTGACTTGGAAATAATCTAGCGCTGTATCAATCACACCCACTATTGCACTAACATCGTCAAATCTTGGAGGCCTTACTCTAAGTCCTGGAGCATACACGTTTCCCACGCTTGCAGCGAGTCTAACAGGCAATCTCACTCTGGATGCTGGCGGCAACTCGAAAAAGCAATTTATCTTCAAGGCGAATACCACCTTCACCTTTGCAGCAGGTTCCCAAATTCTGTTGATAAATGGTGCCCAGGCGTGCAATGTTTACTTTGTTGCCGGTACTTCAATAACAATCGGAGCGGCCGCGAAACTTGTGGGGAATTACCTAGCTCACGTTGCGATTACTGTAGCCAATGCTGCAAGCAACCAAGGCACTTTGTGTGCTCTTACCGCTGCAGTGACGCTGATCAACGACGCCCTCGTCGCTCAAGCTGGTACTTGCTCCACTTAGTTGCTATGACTTCCAAGGATTTTCTTTCTTTCCTAGCCAGATTCGACTGTGTTTCATGGCAGTTTTATTTTTTCATTTCCCGTAGCTTACTGAAGAGCCCTGCGTTGAAGGTTGCTTGGGATATTTTTTTGTGGGCGCATTCCTCTGTTGGTTGAATGGTTGCAGCATGTACGGTGTCAAGGAATTGGGAATCCCTAGCGTTGCGGCATTTAGACAAAATGAGCAAGCGGATTTGGTAGAAATGGGTTGGGGGAAAAAGTGGCAATTGATGCTCATGCACCTGGACATCCATGCTTCAGGTTTTCTCCGGTAGTATTAGCTTATGTCTCTAATGAAATTCATGCCTTTGGACTTCGGAAACTTAGCCAAAATGGATTGTCACTGGGTAATGAGGAAAGCGATGCAGATTCCTAGCCCGTCGTTGCATGAAAGCTCCGAAGGAGAAGCGAGACTCCCCGCTTAAGCGTACTCTTAGGAATGTATTTATTGAACTATTTTAGGTGAATGTTTCTTCCCAGAATGCCTTGACGTGCGACATAAATGCTCTTTCTGACCAAATAAATTGCTTCAAGATTTCAAGCAGTTCTGGCCATGACCTGTGCAAGTCTCCAAATCTGTTCGAGCGCAACAGTACGATATAACTGGAGCGCACATTTCCTGTTGGAGCGAATGCTCCGCCGATGTATAGGAGCCAAAGTAGCAAATCCGGGTGATCATTCCATATGGGGTCGTCGTTCGACTGTTGTAGTTCGCGGAGTAATTGTGAGGAAACATGGGACTGTGAGATCTAAAGTCAGCACATTCACAGTTCAGACTAACAAAGAAGTCTGGCATCTCTTCAAGTCCATTTGGACCAAGGCTTTCTTGATAGGAGCAAGACTAGCAAGATATAGAGAACTCAATGTTTGTGGTTCACCTACGGGAATTACTAAAGCGCACCAAATCGTGCAGCATAGCATAACTGAGCATACATATGCCGCAAGATGACAACACTTCAAGATAGGAGCGAGATTAGGTAAGCCCACAAGCTTGGATTGGATAGATGCTGTGTGATTATTGATATGTGCCATCAGCATTACATCGCCCCTCGTGACACGGGAAAGGTCTCGAATGCATTGCAATGCATGTATATCTTCAAGCACTTCAATGAATTCTTTGGTTAGTAAGTGGAAACGCGTCTGGAATCCTAGTGGCAGCCGAAAGAAGTTTGGGGAGAATGGATCTCTTGTCCACTGAAGCTCGGCGAAAGTCGTGTGATCAACTGTGCGACTAGACCCTGCTAAAATTGAGGAATTCAGGTCTTGCCTGCCGGGGAATGTAAGAGTAAGTCACAAAGATATTGCATCCTTACCAAAATATGGCCCGTTTGATTCCGCCAGTTAGATAAACGCCCTCCTTTCGACAAATCTCAAGTAACAGTTTCACTGCCCCCATGTGAAGTTGAACCTGAGACTTCATCCCAAGGCAAGCCTAGATAATCAAATATCAGCTTATTGTAAGCTTATCTGAAGCATTTTTCAGCGACCAGGAGGAGCTTACAATGGCCAAGCAGTGTCTGCAATCTTGATGAATCCACCGCAAGCGTCTGGAACGGATCTAGCGTGCCTGCAGACAGGGAGAAGAGCGAAGCGGCTAGAGTTTCGGTACGTATCCTCTTGCTTACTAACTTTTTGGGTTTATCTTTCGAAGTAGTTACCCGAAAATTGTCCCTCGACTCTTGCTGGAGCTTTCGTTTGTTCTCGAGTGCTTGCTTTACAGCATGTGACCGGGCTAGTCGCCTCTTGACTTGATCCTTCCCGTCATTTGGAGCTTGGATCGAGATGAACTGGAAATGTCCAGCTGGTAAAGGTTAGTAGCAAAAAAATAAATGACTGCCCTGAATCTGCTTCACCTACCTGCGATAGGTTCGCTTTCGGTTTCTGCGGAACTAAGACTTGTTGATACCATTGTACAAGACTATTCATGCGAAGACTGGCAGTCGGAGTATGACGTTACTCCGTAATGGTACAGATTGGGACGTATCTTGAAGATGCTGGGATAGGTATTATCGATGCAGCTGATTAACCAAACGGCGTGTTCATTACATGGATTCCAACAGTGTGGTCTGGGTGGATTTGTGTAGCCCAAAACGTTCGTGTTCGTTTCATGCTTGCTTATAAATCCGAGATTTGCCCCACTCTCTTGCTGTCTAGCGCACGCCCAACCCCTTTCTGGAAGCACCTCCTTTCCCCAACTGGAAGTACTTTATTTCCTTATTCGGAAATATCTACTTACCCTAAATGGACGTGTTCTATGTCCTTAATTGGAAGTATCTCTGTCCCTCGATAGGAAGTACCTCTGTTTCTTGAGTGGAATTGTCTTTGTTCCTCAGTAATCATAGTCTCATGGCTCTCCTATATTGGTAATCTCTTCTAGCCATTAGGTTCTTTTGCTATGGCGAGTTTGTCATCGAACTGCGAGGTCAAAAAGTATAGAAACCTCATGGCCCAAGCCGTAGAAAGCTTAGCCACCCAGATATCTAGACCGCCGGCAGACAACACTTCACTACTCCAAAGATTGCGATCACGTCATTACCCCTCCAGAATTCTTTCCTCATGGCCGAAACACGCCTTTTCAAGCCGTTGAAAATAGGCAATGTGGAAGTGAAGCATCGGATCGGAATGGCTCCCCTCACTCGCTTCCGGGCGACTGACGACCGCGTGCCGACTCCTTTGATGAAGGAATACTACGGCCAACGAGCCTGTGTGCCTGGCACTTTGATTATAACCGAGGGCACCTTCATATCGCCGTCAGCTTGCGGCGGGTTCGTCAACGCGCCTGGGATCTGGAGCAAAGACCAGATCGCAGCTTGGAGAACAATCACCGATGAAGTCCACCGCAAAGGCTGCTTCATATTCTGTCAGCTATTTGCGATGGGCCGTGCCGCGGATGTTGAAGTGGCTAAAAAAGAGGGAGTCGATATCGTAGGGCCTAGCACCATTCCAATCGAGGAAGGCGCCCCAATACCACGGCCCATGACCATCGAAGAGATCAAGCAATCGGTTCAAGACTTCGCGACCGCCGCTGAGAATGCAATCAGTGCAGGGTTTGACGGTGTCGAGTGCCACGGCGCAAACGGCTACCTCGCCGATCAATTTATTCAAGACGTTAGTAACAAGCGCAACGACGAGTACGGTGGGAGCGTGGAAAATAGGTCTCGCTTTTTCAACGAAATCATGAAGGCTGTCGTCGACGCTATCGGCGCAGAATGTGTTGGGCTTCGTCTCAGCCCGTGGAGTCCGTTCCAGGGCATGAGGATGGAGAATCCAATCCCGCAATTTGCGGACATCATCGACAAAGCTAGCCAGTTAAATCTAGCATACCTTCACTTGGTCGAGCCGAGGATTTCTGGCAGCGAGGATCATGAAGGAAGTGAGGGGCTAGATTTTGCATACAAGCTCTGGAGTGGACCTCTTCTTGTTGCTGTGGGGTATAATCTGGAGGATGCACAGAAACTTGTCGATGAAGAATATCCGGACAAGAACATTGTGGTCATATTTGGGAGATTCCTCCTTGCAAACCCAGATCTGGTATATAGAATCAAGGAGGGTCTGGAGCTTAGTGCGTGGGAACGCGAGACTTTCTATATTAACAACTCGCCTGTGGGTTACGTAGATTACCCATTCAGCGCGGAATATCTAGCGAGCGAGAAGATTTAGATTGGCTCGGCTCAAGATATACAAACACAATGGACAGAGTGTACTAGTAATATATAAATCTTGTTGAATCACTAGGTACGCTTATGCGCTGGATACGCATTCCGAATTAGCAGAGTAGGCCATTCCGTCATCCTAATAGCAAATAGCGTAGCTGACAATAGGATAGGCCTTGTGTACAGTTAGCCATACTCGCTGCACAGAAGTCTTGGATAAATCTCTGTAACCGCTCGCAAAGTGTTAGTATCTACCAATAATGACCCAGAGCATGACTGTGTTCACAATGAGCTGTTTCATCCGAGCCAAAAGATTTAATGTCCAAAATCGGGTAGGATAGATGCGAAAATTGCCCGGGGCTTTAAACAAGGTAGGCTGAACCACCTCTCTTGTCATCGTCTGGTTCTGGCCAGCTTTGCGCAACAGGTCCTAGACTGCATCCCGATTGTAGGCTTCGTCTTCGTAGATGTCGGTGAGGTCCCACAAATTTGCACTTCCTCCAAGCTCTTTTATGGAACGGGGTAGATATTTGATTTCTAACAAGTGACTACGGATATTTCTCTGCTCGTATACTTCCATGAAGTTTTGGCTACGGTTTGCGATCCCTAATCATGGAATTTTAGTATGATATCAGTGGCAAAAATTCTATTGACTGGTCTCTACGTTGAAGACTAGTTACCTAGTGTTACCATTGTAATTGGATCTCTCCCCCAGTCCCCCTCCCCTCTCTCATTTTCCCCTATGGACGAGGCCGTCTTTGGTGTGGTCGGGTAAGAATCGGATAACTGTGAGGAATGTAGCTGAGGGGAGACTCGCCATGTTCGCCTGCTATTAAGAGGGAAGTAAGCAGGCCCGACTGAAGATACTCTTGATATCTACTGGTAGCACATGACTGGAGCAATTGCTTAGACCTCGTGATGTCATTGAGAGAGCATTCACCGCAATCAACCCTCTTCCTCCCGGTCCTATTAATCAACCTAATTACTAGGGATTTATCAATAATATTCGTGAAGGATGTGGATGATACGAGTTCAAAAGATCCTTGCTAGCGTGGCTAGTTTCCACCAAGGATAAAGTAGGATTACCACGTGGTACTGTAGATAGTCAGGTGCCAGGACTCGTACTTGTATCCCGTCTTGGGTCGGACCAACACGTACAAATTGCACTTATATTGATTTAAGCTGAGTTCATATCACTTTGACTGGTTCTTGGACCTATAATGTACCCTACATAAATCCTCGCAAAGCCATCATCAATTCTTTCAAAATGCCTCTAGGAAACCGGATGCTGGCGAGGTGGGCCATTATTATGGGCTTACTCGGCCATTATTCCACATTAACGGTCAGCCAAAACATTACGATTTCGGGCTTTTTCCCTGTGTTCGAACCTGTTTCGGTGGCTACCGCAAACCCAACTGCTACGACCCTCGTTGGCACAAGAACCGTTGGACATGACGGCGTGACAACAATTCCAAGCAAACTCACGACCATCACCGAAACCATTTTGTTTGGCCCATCTACCGCCACCTATACCGGCGAGAGTCCTGAGTTTGACATAACCACAACATGCATTCTGACAAAAAGTTTATTCAGGGGAATATGTCTTTATATTGACACAGTGCTAGTCGGGGTGTGAATCAGCACCTGGGAAACCAATTACGAGACGTTTCTACTGCAATCGAGTGAATTTAACCTACCGGCGCCTTATACCGTGACAGCGGGCCAAGACAAGCTGTTATTCATCACTGCTACGATGGCTAGTTCTACTGCGTTGACTAGTTCTGCTCCGTCGACTACCTTTGCTTATTCAAGCAGTACTGCCGTATTAACTAGTTCTGCGTCATCAAATCGTCCTGCTCTATTGACCAATTCTATTTTGTCGACCACTTCTACTTCGTCGGCCAGGTCTCCGACATTAGTCATTCCTTTGCCCACCAGTAACCCTGCCTCGAATAGCAGTGCGGCGTCTACCACTAATCTAACATCGACTACTAAGTCGAACCCCAGTCCAGCAATATCCGCAAATAGAGCGAGTACAAGGCACGACACACGATACCTTGGTAGCGCCGTTGTGGGACTTACTGCTGCCGGCATGGTCGCCGTATTACAGTATTTCTGAGGTAAGCCATATCAGCTCTGCTAAATCTTCGACTCCATTTTATTTTATTTTAACTATCGTCATGTTCGCCGAATATCACCAGACCATCTCCCTAATTCATCACGTCCTGTCAAGGATACCCTCCAAGACTAGTCTCAGCTGTGCCCTGTCGCGTAACAGAATTGAGCAGACTTGAGCAGAACTGAGCTGAAGATGAGCCTGGCCTGAGCAAAGGCAACGCTGTTCACGTGGGATATAGCATTGGGAAGAGCAAACATTCCGGTATGGAATCGCCCTATATAAGAGCGCAGGCCCCATTTACTTCAGGTGGGTTTCGACCCCATTCTTAAGAGGCCGTGTATCTATATTGACCTTTTAGGAAAACCATCTTTAAATTACAATAAGATGCCTCAACTTCGATCCACACTGCGTCACACACGAAAGTACTGGCAATGAGCCTAATTGAAAAGTCTACCTTCTATGGTACAACTTGCTCCAGTTATCGCCTTAGCGACCCAGCTGGGCCCAGCAGTAACCGTGCTGTTCTCAGAATCTGAAGGAGGAAGCTATTGCCTTTGGCCAACTTCTCAGGAACTTTATTGCCCATTGCGTTCTAAGAAATTGACGGCAACGGAAGTAGTCACTCATAACACCAATGAAAAATCAATAACTTTATTCTATAAGTTAAAACTCCAAAGCTTACATCTTTTTATTTTAGTATTATAGATTGCTAGCTCTTAGGATTCTGAAGATAGTTAGAGATAAACCCAAGATTCTCTACTGTTCTTCTCCTGTCATTACCTGTGTTTTGGCAGCTCTTAAGTCTCTAAATATCAGAACAATAACCGTAATGAATGTGTATCACGGTAAAAGCTTATTAAGCACCCTGTATATATAGCTTAGATGCTCTTTACAAGCTTTCCTTCCAATTAGACAACTTTTCATTCACTCAACCCGCGCTAATCAAACATGACAAAGTTTGTTTCCACTTCCCTCTCTATATCCTTCTCACCCCTCCTAAACAAGTCCAAAATCCCTTTATTTCCATTCCCAGCTGCCGCAACATCCTAGAACACTCTATTAGCACTTCTCCAGCCTAGCCACCCAGGAAAAGGAACTAACCAACGCAGTCCTCTGCTCGTTATCTTCCACCATAGGATCAAGACCCAACTCCAACAAAAGCTTAAAAGAATGCACGGCATCCTTCTCACTCTCCATCGTCTCCATCATATTCCCGAAAACTTTCTTCGCCACCACATGTAATAGCGTTTCTCCATCCTTATTCCGCGCGAATACATCTGCGCCCGCTTCTAACAGAAGATTGAGACCTTTCTTTGTGGCCTCTTGACCTCTTTGCCGAGATGAAATGCGGAAGTATCCGAACACGGGTGTTTCACCACGGTCATTGATCTCATTGATCGAGATGCCTTTGGAAAGCAATTCTCGAAACAAAGGCAATAATCCATCCCGATCTAGGAAGAGCCTTAGGACAAGATAATGAAGCGGTGTGTTACCCTGTGAATCCTTCTCTTTCGGGTCTGCGCCTGCGTCCATAAGGGCTTTGGCAGACCATTTCTTCAATTTTTGAATCGCGATATGGAATGGTTTGTTGCCTTCATTGTTCTTTTGATGGATGAGATTTGGTGCTTTGTTGATGAATAGGGAGAAAGTCTTTTGGTACTGTTTGCTGTTATGTGGGGTCGCCACGAGAAGATAGTGCAGTGCGTTATTGCCGTCTGCACTAATAGCTGTGAGATTAGCTCCCATTTTGTACAAAGTCATAGCTGGCGAGGGATCGTCTTCTGTCATCTCTTCCTGTCGTTGGGCGAGGAGTCTTGTATCTCCAGGATCGTGAGCGCCGTAGTCAATTCTGGAGTAAGTTCCTTCGCAGGAGGAACAGGCAGCTAAGAGGAGAGTTCGGCCTCCGGCATCCCTTCGCTCGAGATCTAGGTTCGGGATTTCCAGGAAGGGCGCTCGGATCCCACTACAAATGATATCGTGTAGAATAGTAATCTCGTGGCAATCTCTATTAAACTTCAGCCACGATCTGCGCCATGCTCCAATAGCAATTTCACGATTGCGATAGCTCTGTCCCTATAATTTCGATTATTGAACCTAGACAATGCAGCATAATGAACAGGGAAAGCCATTGTCTGCTGCATTCCAGGCTTCCAGCCCTTTCGTTTCTGGGGATCCTTCGTTCCAGTATTGGGATTTGCTCCGGCCTCAAGTACCACTTTTAGCATAGCAGCATCTCCAGCATCAATAACTGAGAATAAAATTGGATTTTCGCCCAGACCCACATCCGCGCCAGCTTTGATTAACATTCTGACGAGTTCAAAACTATATGTAGCCTTATTGAGACAGGTTAAGCCTTTTTCGTCTATGGCATTCGGATCCGCTCCATATTCGAGGAGAAGTTTTACACTCTTTTCTTTGAGGTATCCACACGAATAATTGTTGGGGCTAACTGCAAAATGGAGGACTGTCTGCCCAAATAAATTTTTGACTTCAGGATTTGCGCCATGCTGGAGCAAATATTCCATTGCTTTCAATTGCCACCAATGTTTACCAAGGGCAAGAATATGAAGAGCAGTGTCTCCAGGAACATCATTGCAGCTTCTGCCTCGCTTGTAGACTGGATTTAGCAGTTGGATGTTCATATTAGCTGCGAACTTCTCCACTAGGATCTTGATCACGTCGAGGTTAGGTAGGGGGCTATCTGCTGCTGTGATGATATGCGGCTGAGCTTCCTTTCGTTGGCTGCAAGGAACATCCTCGGGCACGGTTTCGCCGTTGACCCAAGTTGGATCCTCAATTGTCGAACCAAGGGACTCTAGAAGGTCGGCGTAGCCCCATCTAGATAGTGTTGAGAGGAAGTCACCAGTGCGAGAAAATGTATTTTCAGGCGGCCAAAACCTATCCTAAAGTTAATGCTTCGAAAGATTTTGTAACTGTGGGAAAGAAGCTTACTTGATTCCCATTCCAGGCAAACTTTTGAGAGCATCAAATTCCCCAAGAGCCAAAAGTTCATCACAGACAGAAACATATTGACCTTTTTTAATGCCTGCTGCTAAAAATCCGGAAAGACTCTTTGATCTCAGACTGAGATACCCCTCCTTGAACTGGCTCAGATATGATTTTTCAAGGCTTCGATATTTATTCGTTTTCTCTTCCCCAATCTGAGTGTAAAGTGTCTCATTCAACCATGAAAGTTCTCTTACAACTTCCTCGCATCCAACGCGTGTAGCAGCATCAATCGGGAGCGAACTTTGCTTATCCCTAGCACATATCTCTGCCCCGTGTGCAAGTAACATATGAATGATCTCGGGGATTCTCACAGTATCGTCTTCAACAGTAATGATATCCCACATATCACTTCTCTCTGGGTGAGACTGGCCAAAATATACTCGACGAGTGGGTCTAGATTGATCTCGGTTCAAGACCCCACACGCGTCAACGATTATTTCACGTTTGGATTGCCTCTTTCCAGGAGACCATAATTTTTGTTCTTCCTTGAATTCAGAGCAGACGTGAAGTGGCGTTGAACCTTCCTTATCTTTCGCATTCGAATTCGCACCTGCTTTCAGTAAGAATGCGACGGTCTCTGGTCTACCAGAGCGACAAGCGTGATGAAGTGCTGTGCGACCAACTGCATCTGTAGCATCTATCAGATCTAATCGATTGATTACCGAAAAGTGTTCCAAAACCAGTCCGATGATATTGCTCTGTCTAGATCTCGCTGCAATGTGTAAAATGGTCTTCCCTTCATGCGTTGTAGCAGTTGCATCAGCCCCGCAGTCAATAAGTTTGGATACCACTTCCTCAGAAACGGTGGCAGCCAAATGTATTGGCCGTATACCATTATTATCCTTGGAATTAATATCGGCTCCAATCTCTGATTCCAAAAAGAAATCGAGAGGACTGGCTTTAGTGCCATCAGTATTTGGAGGCAAACATGCAGCCACGAAATGAAACGCTGTCTGACCCCGATTATTACGCGCTCGAGGAGGGACCCCAATTTCAATCAAAAGCTTTACAACCCCAAGCACATTCCCAGTCCGGTAGCATGTTACGATCTCATGCAACAACGTATTTCCTGCATAATTGACGCGAAGTGGATCTGCTCCCGCCTTGAGGAGCTCTTGGATTATGGATTTATTGTCTGATAATCTCACCTTACAGAGTGTGTGTAATACACCATTTCCCTCATAATCAATGGCATGGATATCAGCACCGAGTTCAACAAGGGGTGGTGCATTCTGCAGATCGCTGGGAATTCCACTCGCCAATGTTCGCAACAAGAGTGTACGACCATCATAATCCCTCGCGTCAAGATCAGCACCTGCTTCGAGGAGCGCTTTCACAGTACTAATAGCAAGACCTGAGCTATTTCTCATGAGATGTAGAGGAAAGAGGCCATTTTGGTTTCTTTGGTTGGGATTTGCTCCTGCTTTGATAAGAAGCTTGATTGCTTGCTCTCGCTCGGGGCTCTGTTTCAAGATAATGTGGAGGACCGTATTTCCTTCGGAATCGGGGACATTCCAATCCTTTACATATGGAAGAAGATATTTCAGATCCAGTGCTAGATCTCGTCAATGAGGAAGTTCATATTTAAATATGTTTGGGGAGATGCTACTCACATTGACGGGTGTCGCACATTGTATGCAATGGTGTCTTCCCATCGTCTCGTCTTACTGTCAAATCGGCCCCGTGGGACAGAAGAAGCTCTGTAAAGACAGCAGGTTTTATACCAAGATCGACCATATGGAGTGGAGTGTTCCCCGACTTATCTCGGGCCATGACATTTGCTCCGTTCTTCAACAATAACTCAAACAATAGACAATAATCTCGAAAATTAGGTGTTCCGGGAGCAGCGATATGATGAAGCAGTGTCTTACCGTGGTCATCTGTGGCATCCAGATCACAACCAGCCTTTAGTAACATATCAAAGCACATTTTCATATTCTCGGGGTCGACCGGACGTCGGAGAACTCCTACACCACAAAGACCGTGCAGGGGGGTGAAACCCATTGTCTTTTCTCGAAAATCCCCAGGGTTTCGCAAAGAGATCGAATGTACATGACCTCGGCCATCCATATTTATAGATCTGCTCATCGGGTCTGCTCCCTTCTTCAGCAGTGATCGCATGATTTCCGGGTTCGCATTGCGAGCTGCTAGAAACAGGGGAGTGTCTTCGTGATCATCTACGGATATATTTGGGCAAGCGAGGAGCAGGTCAATGACTCCAGCCTTCCCTGACCGAGCAGCATCACAGAGTACGTTGTTGAGATCTTCGATTTTGAGGTAAGGTATCATTTCGCGCACCGATTCTACGCATCCAGATTGAGTAGCGTACAGCAATGGCGTATGTCTTACGCTTGAAGGGGAATTTTCACATATTCGTCCCACGGAGTCTTTCATCTTTCCGGTAAGCGGACTAACGCCAGCGGCCAGCAATAACCGAACAACTTCTGAATGATTTGCTCGCGCAGCATGATGTACCGGTTGCATTCCTGAACCGTCGTAGATACCTGTGTCTATGTTTTTCTCCAGAAGGAGCGCGACGATTGCGGTGTAACCTTTTAGAGCGGCCCACGACAAAGGACTTCGTAGCTGGGCGTCCAATGAATTAGCGTCATGGCCTCGAGCAAGAAGGTATTCTGCATATCGAGTTATACCTGCCCAAGCAGCAAGATGGAGCGGCGAGACTTTTTCAATGGCTGTTGTCCCCCATGCCAAGTCCAGCCATGAACGAAAAGTATGACTTTCTGGCTGGGTGAAAGCATCCAAAGACGAGCACAACTCTTGATCCAAAGTGTTTAGCTTACTGACATGGACGTACCAGTTGTTCATTGCGTAATCCAAGAATGGAAATTGCATCTTGATGGTTTGGACGTTAATGACTAGGTTATGGAGGCCACCATACGGAGTGTGTTTTTTGATCTCCCAGTTAGAAAAACAGCCAGCTGTCAAATAATTCAGACAAGTGAGCGCCATCTCACGTTGTGTAGATTGTGATGCAATAACTGGAAATTGTGGGTTCTTGCTGCCCGGCGCTGGTCGTCCTTCCCGGCTTAAATCGGTCAGAAACTCGGTGAAGGAATGGTGGATGACGGAAATGGTCTCGTCCTCGAGAATCTCTAATAGGGGTCCACAGGCTTCACGCACAAAGGCTTTAGTATCTTTGCCTGGTGACCCGTTTAACAAATCTATCATCGATGCTAACTCCAACAGACGAAGTGGGCGCGATGAATGAGTTACCCATTTTAAAATTGTCACTTGAAGCTCTTGAGACATACCAGATCGGAGTGAGTGGTCAAGTAACATGCCATTGTACATGTCTTCAAGCGTGACGGGAAGCCATTCCAGAGATCGTTGCAAGTATTGGATATCCGGTGACATGTGAGGAAAATGCCCGACCAGCAGTTCATCCATCATCAACCTGCTATACAAGAAGCTGCCTTTTGACTTTGCACCGATCTCATGTCTGATCGCCGTTCTCAATTCTTCGTTATATTCGGGATGGTTTCGAAGTCGGTGATCCACATAAACAGCAATATCTTTGTCGACCAGACTCTCTTCTAGTCTGAGTTGGAGAACTGAGGGATCGCGTAATATAGCTTCAACTCTGGGCAATGGTCGACTCGTCATCAGAAGCTTTATCGACGAAGGCCGATGTTTCCCAAGATCGACCAAATTCTTGAAGAACGATTCCTGGTCAATGTCCATTTCATCCAGAGCATCGACAATGCAGTAAACCTTTGGCAGTAATGAAAGCGCAGAGACTAGATCCTGCCAGAGTTCAAGAGCAGATATATTATCCAGCGATCGACGTTCGTCGATGTATTTTCTCATCTTCGCCTGCAAGATGGGAGAATGGTTGAGAACCTGTGAAATGAAATCGCGCACTAGGGACTGAGGATGGTGGTTGGTTGTGATGATTTGGCGGAAGAAAAAGAAAAGAACAGGCACATCCTCACAATCAGATAAGTGAGATGCAATCATGGCTGCGAAGACACTCTTCCCCGCTCCGGCGATGGCTTTCGTCCATAGCGAGCCGGCGTCAGGCGAATCGTGCCATTTTCTATATGGATCTGTCTCTCTCATCCAGTTTCCCGTGCCCGGAACATATGAATGCAGGTGCTTCTGGTACTCGCTGGATTCGGAAAGATAATCGGTAGGTTGGAGCCATTTCTGAATTTGCTGGATCTTCTCAGAGGATTGAGGTAGAAGATCTTCGTTCCCAGACTCAAGATCTTTATCATCGACCATAATAAAATCTAGGGCTTCTAGACTCTCCATGTTGGTATGGGAGTGATGGTGAGATTTTACGAATCTCTAGGGATCAATAGAGTTACCTTACCCAAGGTGTGAACTCCTAGGGGGGATTAGTCAACAGATTGAGAGGTTAACTTTGAATAATAGCGGCTCGAATGCGTGTCAATAATTCTTGAGGGTGACGGAGCAACAAGCCCACATTGTTGCCTTGACTGCGCCGTGCAATTTAACCTAGCGATATCTACAATTATATCACGTGTCAGCGAAGTCCAAAGTACTTTTCTTTAAACCGAAGCAAATCCAACTTTCTACCCCTAGGAAGGTAATAAGGCGTTTCTGGTGTTTGAAAAAGAAGACATGCTGCCGGTTGTTGTCGGGTCACGTGAACTGGCTCTCACGCTTGTCACTTAACCCCTATTAGACTTAATAAAGCCGCAAGCCATTCGTGATACTGATTCGTTTACCACTAAACTCACACTTTTCGATCTCACTTTAATCAAAGGCAGCTGCTATGCACTGCAAAGAATTAGTACGATTGCCGCTCTTGTTCAAGCGTCAATCGCCTACAACGCACCTTAGCTACTAGCCTACTCACCTGAGCAGCCTGAGCTCTGACTTGGCTCCAATACCTAGATAAAGATTCGAGGGAGATAAGTGTGATCCTGTTCCGTGATTCGAGCCCCGTACTAAAAATGTCCCCCATCCCAGTATATCTCGAAAGTCGCACTGGAACAATTGGTCGATAGGATCTCCCCATCCATAACACCATAAACGTATGCTTCCCCACAATTTGATAGCCACCACGCTGAACAGGTCTCAACACATACGGAACTTGTTAACCAAGCAAAACAACCACCATGTCTCCAGATTTCATTACTGAAAGCCCTGAGCCAAGATACCCTTTACAAGTAACGAAGTATCTCCATCCATAGGAAAACGCCCGCAAAACACCTCACTCAGGCACATCAAGAAGAGACCAACCTCTATTTCTAAATCTTGGGGTATAATATCCAAGTCTTCACGAGACAAGGTATCGTCCGCCTTTGGGAAAGTGTTCCAAGCTCGAGTCTGTTCCATCCAACAGCCTCCACGGGCCCAATATCAGCCACTGGTATCCTCCACATTGCCTCTGGATCTTCTGAAGCTTCTTTTGAACCTTTAAGAGATATTTCTAATTTCACTGCCTCAAGTAGACTTTCCATGACTAGACTTTCCATGACGAGGATCAAGTTTGAGGCGGGGCTGAATGAGGTGTGAAGAGGCTATAAGTCGGGCCCCATAGTAGTCGGACACCCCCTATAGTCAGACACGATTTACACCCAAAAATGCCGATTTTCGTACTTTATAACTTTATAATTTATTAATAAAATTTTCTAAAATTAAAATTACATAATTTTTATATAATATCTAGAAGATATATAAAAAAATTATACAATTCTATATTATATAAGAAAAGTTATTAAGACTCAAAAATCGAATTTTTTAATTTATATATAAAATATATTAAAATTTTTAATTTTTTAGAAATTATAATAAAATTATAATTATTAATATAAAAACTTATAA
>Ga0182030_10013431_pt1 | contig 16293 bp, 14 predicted proteins | sample 812S3MmetaG_FD_121299 | JGI IMG/M metagenome (GOLD analysis project Ga0182030, IMG submission 121299) | Permafrost microbial communities from Stordalen Mire, Sweden - 812S3M metaG (Illumina Assembly) | ecosystem: Environmental > Terrestrial > Soil > Wetlands > Permafrost | place: Sweden...
AATTGCGCCACGGACGGCTCGCGAACGTAGGTCTCTTATTCCTGAGGCGCCTGGAGGTTCAACCACCGGGGGAACGACCGCCGGCACTTACACCTTCACGGTGACCGGAACCGGAAATCCCCAAGTCACCCCAGTCACAACCACGTTTACTGTTACCGTGAATTGACCATCCTTCGTGCTTGCCGCTCTCTGTCGGAAGCTTGACGCGTGCCAGCAAAGTTGTAACTGTAATTCTCTGAGATACGGACCTGAGCCTCCTGTGAGTTAGAAGTGATGCCGCAACCATTTACCGGCAAACCTGTCCCCAGGACCTCAAAGGCGAGAACGGGGACGCTCAACATCCAACTTGTTCTCTATTCGACCTTCCTCATCGACACCACATTGTAATCCGCATCCAAAGTGATCTCCTCGGTCCACCTTGCTTTCAGAGTCACGATCCAGTGTTGCTCGACCCTATCCCATTGCACATCGATCACCTTAGGGGATGGGCCGCATACTGCAAACCCAGGTTCACAATCGAAGTCGGTACTCAACCCGTCCAGCGTGACTTTGTGAAACGGCTGCGCGGATTCCATGCTGCCGGGAGGATCATTGAGGGCCGCTGCGGAGGATAAGGCCTTCTGCTCGGCTTCGTCTACACTCGATGCATGACCCTGAAAATCCTGGATTTCCAGGGTTTCCCTGTAGGCTGTGAAAGTGACTAAGCGGTCGTCCCTCAGGAATGCGGCGCGATCTCTCTTAAACCATTTCGTCAACTCGGACAGGTCAGCTGCCGGATCCTTAAGGCTGATAGTCCAGGAGAATGCCCCGCTTTGGGGCTCGAAAATGAGAAACAACCTATACGGTTCTGGTTTGCCGTATGGCCCCGTCATCTCCACCTGAACTTCCCTTAATTCAGTTTTCACTTTCCCGGTCTTCGAATTGGCACTCCCCACATCGGCGAGGCGTGAAACCAGAACAACATGACGATCCGGACCTGCGGCCAATCGCGGCGGAGCAAGCATGACGAGAGCATTGATGAAGATCAAGACTGCTGTCTTCCTAAACATGGTGATGGCCCTCCTATTGGCGCTAGTTGGTTATGCGCATGGTGACACTGCAACCACCAAACGGCTTTTGAACGTGAAGGTAGTTGGCCGGTTCGCCGGTAATATGTTCGCCATATCCGGCGACAGCCTTTGTTTCAAAGTCGCAATCACCGGTGTAGGTTGCCCCGTAAGAGGGATCGAAATAGGGGCCTCCTATGCCGGGGATTCCATCCACCCTAACGATGAAATGGAAGTTGAATGCTTTCTCTGACGGCGTGATGTCATTTTGCCCGGCAATTCCAGGTTGGTTGATGAGGTCGCCAAACATAGGTCCTGGCGGGGGGTCCGTGGCCATCCCAAGGTAGCCCCCGGCCTCGGATCCGAGTAGAAACTTATAGATCCACGGTGCAGTATTGGGGTAGGTTGGTGGGCCTCGAAACTTCCAGTCGTTTATGAACATCCAGCCGTGGGTGCCGGGGACTGGCGTGATTGTCACGAAACTTGATGGGATACCGTTCACCGCCAGAGCATCCCTCAGAAGATGCGCCCACGCGCCGCACTGCCCGCTCTCCCTTGTCAGTTGTTGTCCTTGATTGTTTACTTGTACTAGCAGTTGATACGCATCGACTGAATCCAAATCGAAACCCATACCTTCATCGTAGTAGTACAGCGACCGGCCATCCCATCCCTTTACATTGGCCGGACCCGCAAACTGCTGCCACGTATTGTTGAATACCTCCGTCTGGCTCGTCGCGCCGCCGTCGCCAATCGCCAGTTTTACTGCCGTGAGCGGCATCATGGTCATCGTGGTTTCACTAAATGGCGACGGGGCAGCATACGTCACATACACTTCGCTGGATGTGGCGCCTGCCGCAGAGCACTGCGATGGATTGGCGGAACATGGCTGACCGGTCACCGAGAATGACCACTTTACTCCAAGTGATGAATAGTGTTTGGTAGTGCTGGACGGGAACGCCGTGTCGCCGGTCAAATTGACTTTCACCGAAGTCTTCTGTGCCTGAACCACATAATTCCGGATGGTCTCGTTCTTCATGAAGAGCCACGCCTCGTCCATCAGGAAGGTCTTGAAGGTGCCGAGATTGGTTGGATCGCCAATCTCGTTCGAGGCCCGATGGAGCACGTAGAACAGGAGCGGCTCCAGCACTTCAGGAGCATCGCTCCATCCGTGAAAGTTGAAGGTCTGAAATCGTTTAAACGAAAGCGTGTCCTCGGCGTTGTCGAAGAGGAAGCCATACTGACCGGCCCGAGTCCAGCGATGCAGCCGTTCTTTCAGGTCGCCAATGATATTGGCGAAGTTGGAAACTGTGCGCTGACCGGGTTCAAGAAGATATGTGCGTTCTATGGCCTCCCAGAGCTTTCGCTCCTCTTTGAAGTCGAGCCGGTAGCGTTCATCGTTCCCTTCGATCAGCACGCGAAAGAAGCTGAAGAGGAATTGCAGGTTCTCCTTCCCATAGGGAAGGGAGAACGGGTTGATCGTGAAGTCCCGCGTCTCCTGGCCCACATTCAGGTAGCTGCCGCCGAAAATCGTCGTGATCGACTCGAAGCTGCCGCCAATGTCGAAGACGAAGGTAAGCGGGTCGTATTTCTGTGCGTTCTGAAGTAGGAAATTGCACAGGTACGATTTGCCACTGCCGGTCATGCCAAGAATCAGTGTGTGGGCGACTTCGCCCTCGTGGAGGTTGAGATAGTACGGAGTCTGGTTGTCGGTCTCAAGCACAGCCAGGTACTCCGTCCCGAGGTGCAAGTTTGTCTTTTCGCCGGGAAGGATCGTGAACAGGAACGAGAGATCCGCGTAGTTGCTGTTCAACAGATACATTCTCCGCAGGTTCAGTGCGTAGTTGCCCGGTACAGTGGCGAAGTATGCATTGAGCTGGTTGTAGGTCTCGACGAAGAGATTGCCGTCAGCATTGGTAAAGACGCCGGTGAACTCGCCGGCAAGCTGGTTGAGTTCATGCCTATCCCGGCCATAGAGGACGATGGTCAACGAGAAATCGCCCAGCGATTGGCCGTCACCGAGGACGCGCAAGCAGTCGCCCAGGTTTTCGATGTCCGCCTGTTTCGACTCATCGATCAGAACATCGCGAGGATTCGTCTTCGCTGGGTCATTGCCCAACTGCGAAATGAACCCGGTCTTTGAGACATTGAAGTGACGGCGTCGCTTGTTCACTTCTTTGCGAGCTCTTTCCGTTGTAATTGGCATCCATTCGGTCACAACGTAGAAATTAGCCGGGATCTTCAAGAGATAATCAAGCACCAGAGGCCGGGTTTCTGCGATGGCCTCTTTCATGGTGAGGATGCGGACAAAATGGTCGCCGACTCTGAGGTGATCACGTTCTCCTTCGAGATCTGAATTGACGACCTGGTAGTCGAGGAACTGTGTGTGCTTCGGCCGGCCCGCCACTCGCCAATCGTCGTAATTAAGTAGCCGCCGGAAGAAGCTGAACTGCCCTTGTTGATTCAGGACCTCGATCTGCATGAAATCGGCAAGCTGTCGGACGAACGCTTGTACCTGGCTGTTGAGTTGTGCGAGGTCGCTGTTGATCTGCGACCGAAGCAGCGTCTTCATACTACTGTTCGTGAATTGTGTCTTCAACTCGCCGAATGCGCCCGCTGGATCGCTGAACATGCGGGACAGCGCCGCGCCCACACCGGTCTTCGAGCGCGCGCCTTCAAGCACGATGCAGTAGAAGATCTCGATCTGAAAGAGACGATCGCGCTTTTCCTCGAACAGTTCCTGACGCTGGTCGACGGCCGCCTGCACGACAGGATCGTCGTAGCTGGCGAATGGAATCTCCGGACGGTTCGACTTGAACAGGTATTGATAGACGTGGAAGCCGGGTCCGAAGCACTTCAAAGCTGCCTCAAGCCGCTTCACCGCGTATTCCTGGTTGGCGTGGTCCAGGCTCTCATAGTCCACGCCGGGAACGCTTAGGACCATGCCGAGGTCGCCGCTTTTGGTCAGGAATGCAGTCTCGTTCCAAAAACCATACAGGTTGATATGGCTGTTTAACGAGTCGGCGTCTCTCCACTGCTTAATGACCTTATCAATGCGCAGCATCAAAGCACCTCCACGCGCGGCACACTCTGCTTGGCAGCGTCGTAGCGCGGCTTGTACCGTTCAGAGCGCGCGAGTATACGGAGAAAGGCCGGATCGCTATTCGTGACCCAGTGACCGAATATGTAGCCGCCGATGAAAAAGATGGCTCCGGCAACTAAGCTATTGAAAAGGTTGAAAGCGCCAACCGCTCCGACGCAAACGAAATAGAACAAAGTGCGCTCTACGCCCAGGTAGGTGAGGGGCTTGTGCAGGCTCTTGTAGACCCGGTTCCGACGCCGGCTATTGGTGTGTGTCTGCATGGTTGCCCCTCACATTTGAAGCTGGTTGTTGGTTGCGGTTATGGCCTTGAGAGCAGCGTTCGCATTAGATGCCCCAAAGCCAGCTCAGAACATTGGCAGCCATCACCGCAATTCCCGAACCTGCAGCAACGCCTGCGAGCGTCTTCTTCGCGCCTGGCTCTCCATGCGCGAACTGGTAGCCGCCAATGACGATGGCGATCAAGCTGGCCACCTTGGCGACCGTGCCTGTAAAGAGAGATTGGAGCGAGGTAAGTCCGGTGTCGAAAGGCGAGTTGATGAACTGCGCCTCAGCGAGCGCCGGAAGGACAATGAGCAGGGTGACAAGACAAAGGGTGGAGCGCGTCCAACGCAGGTGTTGCCCGTGAGCAATCCCGCGCCGAGTGACGGGTGTTAGCAGGACGTTCATCGGCACCTCAAGCGGCTCTTAGAAGCCGCTATTTGCCGTGAGCGTATGACGATTTCTTCCCGCTGTCTATTCGTTTATAGTTAACACCCATTCACTTTTAGTTAACGACATTCGCGAAAGGACCCGTCTGACCGAAGCATTCTCCGCTCATGCCTGCTCTCTCCAATCGAGCATATTCAATTGAGCGGAATCCGCCCCGTTGGAGCGCTTTGGTCTCTTGCGGCCGTCATTTTTTGAAATGGGTAAACCGAGCGTTTCAGTTGGATCCTTTCCTTTGAGCGAAATGGAAATGTGCCGCCGGAGGTGTCTCACAAGAATCGGAATTGTGGGGGGTATGCGTTCGCGATGGTAGATAAACGCGGTGTCCACGGTCCAGTCAACGCCGAAGATCGGCCGTGTGGTCAAGTCAGTGTCAAGTTCAGTTCCCTCACGAATCAATGCCATCCCGAAGCCCTCTTTTACGAGATGTTGCATTTCAGTGGGATGGGAGGCGCTACTGAATTCCCCTACGCGAATCCCGGCTCTCCTGAGTCGCTCCATCATTTGCGCGTGCGCTTCTGGATGCCGGTCCGGATGATACAGAACACCAATATTTCCGTTCAGTTCCGCTGGCTTAACGAAAGGCTTTCCGGCTAGCGGATGGTCAGCGCGCAGGCAGACGACAAGCCTGTCGCGGCGAAGCTCTTCCACCCGAAGATCGGATTCGTTAACAGGGAGTGTCACAAGGGCAGCATGAATTTTACCGCTCACAATCTCATTCGCGAGGTCCGAGGTATCGGCGTGCTCAGGCTTAATGACGCAGGAGGGAAGGACCTCGCGATGGAATTCGCAGGCTACGTGGAACAACTCCTTGTCTACGAATGTCCCACTTCCGAGGCGCAGCGTATCGACTGTGCCGCTCTCGATTGCCTGCAGGGCGACAATCGCTTCGTCGCGATGTGCGAGCAGATCCCGCGCGATTGGGATGCACGCGGTCCCTGTTTTCGTTCGCTTAATGCGGTTGTCACGCTGTTTCATGTAAACGCGGAGATGAAAGTGCTCTTGGAATTCCTGTCCCTGTTGGTAGATATTTGGCGCGGTGGTGTGAAGATTCTCAGCAGCAGAGCGGAGATTCTCTTCCAGCAAAATCTCCAGCAGATATTTGAAATGACGGAACTCAGCAAAGTCGTTCATACGGAAGCCTCCCGTTAAACGCTTATCCTGAGGGGCACCGACGAGGGGCACGACATCTGCCCTATACTGCTGTTGCATCTAACCCTTGCCTAAGGCAATCAACAAAAAACCAAAATGAACGCGCGAACTCGAACGCGAAAAGCCCTCAAGGGAATGCCAGTGTAGCAAGTTTCGGGCTGCTTTTCCACACCCGTTCAAACTTTTTTCTGCTGTGCTTTCGAAATCATTGAAGGCACACATCAAAGCGCTCTTATGAAACGTTCTCTTAAAAGTATTCGGCTTCACGAGAACCCTCGTTCCCGCACGGGTCTACCCTGGCCATGAATGTATTGCTTTGAATGTGAATACAGGATTGGTCCACTCGACGGGTTGGCGCCGCCTTCAAGATTCGTAATGGCACTGTTGCGAAGCGGCGAATGGGCGTGGGCGAAACACAATCGGGAAGCCATGTTCGGGGGTAACGACCAATCACAGTTGTCATTTATGCCGTATAGCCGGAATCCCGGACACTTGCCGACTTTTGGATAGTAATACTGATCGGCTTCATTAGGAATACGCAGTTGGCTCACCAAAGTGTGAAAGGGCCACAAAGTGGCGTGTCTAGGGTGACTACCGAAGATTAGTACAGGCTCGCATTTGCGTGTCTTCTGCCTATATGCCAGTAGCTTGAAAATGCGGACTGGGTTTCGAGAAGCGCTGATCTTGAAAGAACCGATATACGCTACAGTACATGGAAGGATTTACATATCGCTTGAGCGACATACCTCCTGGAACGCACACTGGCGGCAGAAAGTAACTACTCTACAGGCGCAATTCCGCAAAACTCGTCTTTATTTCGGCCGCTTCGAGTACCGCTCAGGTCTATCTTCTCTTCATCGATCAAAACGTGCTTGGCCCGGACACGCCTTCATGGCAACAATGATGCGCTCTCTCAATCGTGAAGGAAGAGCGAGGTTCTTTGGTCGAAGGGTTAATCAATGGGCTATCAAGAGCTTGGCACTGTTGCTCTCTGGTACGGTCATAATCATGGAACGGACAAACAATCTCTCCTGGTCGGGACAATGGAAAATGGGTTTCTTGTCCGGTGGCGATCCAAAAGTCACCTTCACGGCCAGAAATTTCTTCGATTCCGTGCACCCCTTCAAACGCATCGTCGGCGCAATGATCTAAGAGCGACCCAGGTTGCAACGCACGTCCAAGCCAATGTTGCACCCGTTCAAGAAGTAGTGCTGAATCGGTCCGCACAGCCTCCACATGTTCAACGAGCGCATCATGTCGATATGGGAGAGAGCGGATGCTTTTCGATTCCATTACTCCGTGCGCGACCTTGAACCACGACCCAGTGTCGGAGCGCAAGACAATGGTGGCCATTATCGGAGTGTACGGCGCTTCGTGCGGGGACTGCGCGGAGCCTCGTCGCTTAAAGCGCAAGTGATCATCGAGACGCGGCTTGGTGAAGAGTGCCAGGTTGACTACGGCACTCGCCCCATGTCGCGAGATGAGAGTCGTCCTTGACTACGTTGCAATCATGACCGAGCGTCAGGTAATCAATGAACATAAGGCTCTCTCTGGTTATCTCCAAGTGGTTGTTTTGGCCTATGCATCGCGTCGCGAGTCACTTTCCGGAAAGGATATCCGGTTCCGGCGTCGCATGCAAAGAGCGGATGCCAGTCTGCTCGGACTCAAAAGCACTCGACAGAACTTCTTGGTTGTTGATTAAGATCACCCCGACCGAGCCCTAGGTAGCTTGGGTTTAGGTTGCACATCTCGCCTAGTTAACCTGTTGGTTCTATTTGCACTTGAGGTCGTTTTATCGACCTGCCAACTGATTGATAGACCGGTACTTTGATACAGTGAGTTCGGGGGAACGAGTCAATGAAATCTGTCCCGCTCACTTTAGGCTGGATTGAGAAGGCGGTGACACAGCCGCTTTTTCGTGCAGCTACGCAACGGGGAGGCGGCCCTGACGAGTTTCGCCTTGGGTGGGAAACACTCGATCCCGTTAAGGGGCTCGGTCTAGATATTACAATCGGGAACCCGCCCTGGGTCTCCGCGGAGGGCGTGGTTGCCCTCGCATGCATTTCGTCCGCAGTTCGTAGTAGGCTCGAGGTTCGATTGTCTGGCCCTCCATCCACAAGCAGAATGGGCCAGGCTCTCCGCCTAGATCAAATCGAGCGAGACATCTGGCAGGATCCACGATCTAATTTATCTCTGAGTCGCACCGACATCCAAGCTGACCCACTTAGGAAGTGGGCACTTGACTCCGACGATGCCTGTAGCAGTATCGCAGGCCAACTTGGCCAAAGCGTCAGAACAATCCTCCGGAACCTTTCCTTTCAGGATTCAAGCGTTGAAACTGCAGTCTATTTAGTGCTACATCAGGCGCTCTTAAATGTATTTCAGCACGCCTACGGGCCAAACGAGGCCCGAACCGCATTCTCAGCAGCAACCGTTTATCGGACTTCGGAACTCCTTGCCGATCAATCAATGCTGACAGTCTCTGAGCGACTTTGGGCTGAAGCCAGCAGCGACTTCGTCTTAGAAGTCTCGGTTGGAGACTACGGCCTTGGTGTTCCCGTGACCCTATGGCAAGCGTATCGGCGAGCATTTCCAGACTCCTTCGACTCCCTTCAAAGAGAATCGAAAGCTCTTGGGACAAAGGCAGGTCAAATGGCTCGAGCACAGTTGCAAAGAGCCATCACGCATTGGGCGTTTGAACATGATTCGACCCGCAAAGAGCAGAGCGATTTTCCACATCCTTCGAGCCAGTTCAACTGGCGCGGCCTTCACCGTGCAGCGAATATCATTGCAGATGTTCAAGGGGCGATCATTATTCGCTCAGGTCAGGCAAGAGCTGGGTATGCGTTCCACGATAACAGGGGAATCATCCTTGATATTCCTGACAAGTTATCGCGCAATGAGTTCCCCGGAACTACAGTGTCGCTCCGAATTCCGATTCCAAAAAGAGAGACGCGGAAACCCAGAGTCACCCTTGAAGGCAGTTTCCAGTTGCGTCCCCAGCCCATAGGCGTTGTCACGGCAAATTCCGCGCGGAAGGAGCTCGGGGCAGTGTCGCCTGGCGAGCCGAAGCTTTTGATGATATGCCACCCTTTTACGACCTTGCAGGTTGATGCGTGCGAAAGCATCTTTGACTTGGTCCGCCAAATCCCCCCAACTGTAATCCAGGTCCACGCATATGCACAGTTGGCGGCTCCAGTCATTCTCAGCCAGTTTCACGGTTTCAAGGATGACCTCGATACGAACATTCCACGACTCATTTGTTTTTGGTGTCCTGGCAAGCTCCCTGTTTGGAAATTCGTAGGTCTGATGCCCAGCTTGGCGCGTGAGTTCATCGAAGCTGTCGAGATTGGGGAAACCGTTCCTGTTCCACCCCAGCTTGAAGATTTTGCTCAAGCGTTATGTTTCCATTACTCCCCGTATATTGTCCTTGACCAATCACAACTCAGACTTAGTATCGCAGGTTGCGACTTTGGAGAAGCGAAGGAATCGGAAGTCCTGCAACTATCTTTTGAGCAGTTCGTTGGGAACGGTGCGCCTGAATGGCTTACCGATTCGCCAGGGACCTTGATCCGTCTTAGGAGTGGGAGGCTAGTTAAGAGATATATCAACGTCCTAGAGTTGCTTCACTCGAATGACCTCCTTGCACAAGCTGTTGGCCGCCGCTTATCGCTTATGGTTGAAAGTATTCAAAGAGACAATGCGGCAGCACAGGTCATAACAGACTCTGAGGCCAGCTACTTTCTTGCACGGCACTTATTGAAAGAGCAAGGACTCAGGATCAATATGAGGACTGCAGGCGACATGTCCCACTCCCATGGCCCAGCTATCATGTTCTGTGATGCAGTGTATAGAGGCGCAACCATTAGATCCTTTGCAGCTCAGCAAGCTAAGTTTCTTGCCGCTGTGTGCGCGGTAGATCTTCGCAAAGAGGGAGAATCCAAACATGAGGGCTTGAGGATTCACTCCATTTTGCGCCTCCCGTTTGACCCTCAGGAGGTCTCCGAAGCGGATGCAGGTCTTGCGGAAAGGATCCTGGAAATTGACCACGTAATATTAAGTCCGGGACTACCAGTAGATTTGAGCCAGTATGCAATTGGCACTAGTAAGGATAGAAATCGATTTATCACAGACCATCCAGAATTGATTAGATACGGGATTCATCTCAGTTCTGGAAGGGTCCAAGTCGTCAGCCATTCTAGAAGGGAGATGGTCTCTCGCCATGGCCGGGAGATAGCACGGTGGGTAGTCGATGAAGTGATGCGAGCGCCATCGATCAAAGGAGCGACTGCATCCGAGGACTTCGTGCTGTTTGCGCGCTCTGACTCGAGTGTTCAGGAGTTGATCCTTCCGGTTACAGAAATACTGAGACAAGAATATGGAAAGCGTGTATATTCTTCGACCGTGGCAGCTGCTCCCTCTAAATCACGTCAAATATTTGCTCGCGTTGACCCGGTTCATGGAGTCCTGAACGATCTCCAAATCGTTGGCGCCCAGGGAGAGTTCGGATTTAGTGCGCCTGAGAACTACTTGGCTATCCTGCTTGACGACTCGACTGTGACCGGCAAAAGTGTACGTAATTTCATGATGCTGGCAGCTCAGACCAAAGCCAAATCTCGCCCCAGAGCGCTTGCGGTTATTCCAGTATTTACCCGTTTGAGTCCGACGGAAGACTATCTCTATCGCACGTTTCTGAGGACACTTGGTTCAGGCTTCGATGAATTTGTGATGCCTTTTGCCTTTGTACCACTCTTTCGGCTGAATATCCGCTCGTACGACGACCTCGAATCAACTCCTGTCTATAGATACCTATCCCACTTAATGAAGTTTGAGGGCGCCTTGGGTACGCGACTGGGTACCCACTTAACGGAGATTCAGCAGAGGTTGGAATACGTGGCTAAAGGCTACGGCAGGGATGCTACAAGTGACCTGGTCTACACGCACCCGTTTAGTCCTGACTCAATTTCACAGAGCTCGTATTCTGTCTCCCATCGCACAGTGTGGATTCGTCAGCTGATTTCTCTTCATGAACAGAATATTGCCGTTCTCGGAGAACTGCTTCATCAGATCCGAAAAGCCTGTACCGAGGAGGACTTCAGTCTATTGACAATGTTCGCAGTCGAGCCGGTCTTGACTGAGCTTCGACCAATAGAAAGATCCTGCGGAGAAGACATTCGTGACCTTGCGCTAAGAGCGCTTCGTAAAGCGGGAACCGTTGGGATCAAGAGTGATGCGTTAATTGCCCTCTTTCATCATGAGATTGCTTCTCCTGCTATCGTTAGCGAAGCGGCAGCCCTGGTAGAAGGCGAAGGTGCGCTTGTTGACCAACTTCTCTTGATGATGTTTGGGAACCACTCAAGTGGTCTAAGAATGTCGAGCGAAATTGCGAACGCGATTACTTCGCGCCTGACGCTCAAAGAAAACGTCGGGTATGTAGAGGCTTCGCTCAAGACCTGGAATGAAATAAGGCAGGAGAATAGAATAACTGGTGTGGCTGAGGCGGTAATGGCAGTTATTGATGCCTTTTCCAACCTGATTTACCATACGCTTGGAGCGGCAGACTTTAATGGACCAACGACGTGGGTGCAAAGTTCTATTGTGGCTAGGGCGCGGCAACCATGGGAAGACGTTAGGAGTATATTCCGCGCCGCATTGTCTTCAGTGAGGGACCATTTTCTTCCTGCGATCAGGGGGTTGGAATTTATTGCGCGGTCAAAACAATATGGCCCTTCAGGCCAAGCGCTTCACGAATCTTTTGTTAGACTCAGTGAATTAGTGGCACATTTAGAAGAAAAGCTTAGTCACGAAAAAAGCGGTCCCGTGGGCGAGAGTGACGCAGAGGACATCGAGAGCTCATGGACAGATATCAGGCTCTGCACCCAGTTTACCCCGCCGCAGAAGTATTTGGCTCTTTCTGCTTTGCCGGATCAATATGCCGGAACGTTTGAAACCTGCGCGCCTGATTACTTTTGTCTGCCTTTTGACGCAGCGAGCTCGGGGTTCCCGACCATAAATAGGGTAAGAGTGACTGCTGATTGGCAGGAAACTCCAGGCAATGGAGTGAATGCGATTCTCCTTGGAGCGCCTTTGAAAGACTATAGGGAATTAGTCTCCAATCTGTTCGGAGATGCGAACAAGCATGGGAACGGAGAGATCACCGCCCATTTTACTCGAGTTCTGGAGGAAGGATTCCAGCTCAAGCTGACTGTCACGAATGTTGTCTCCGGTGTGACTTCTCGGGGTAGTGGCAAGAGCCAGAAAAAGGTTCAGGAATTAGCTTCCCGCAATAGTTGGAAAGTTGTGTTTCCTGAATCCGCGGTTGCGGGAAAAGAATATGCAGTTGAGGTGTTCTTCTCGAATACATTTGAACTGAGGGGGTAAGAGGTTATGCCAACAGTTGTTGTCATCGACGACAGACGTCTCGTACTAATGCATTTATGTGCGCTGATAGAGGAGGCTTTCCCGGCATGGATCGTTCTTCCGAAGAAGGCGCGGCGGGAGAGGAAACTCCCGTTTAAAGGATGGGACGATGTTGTCGCGTTCTTGTTGACGATTGAAGACGAAGATGTTGTTCTCTGCGCGGACCTTGCATTGTCAAATGGTTCAGAATATGCAGAGGTTGCCAAGGGGGTTCACCAACTGTCCGAATTCAAGGTGTCAAGACCACGTTGGACTTACCTAGCCTGCACGATGCACTCGTCTTTTGCTCGCCACAGGCCAGAATTTGAGGGTACTTTTGATGGGGTACTGGATAAGGCAGAGCTGGAAAGTAAGCCAAACCACAAATTGGCAGTCAACTTCATACAGTCTGTAATTGAAAATGTTCGTCGCAGACGTCGTTTGCCCGGGACACAAATTATTCCGGCGGGGGTCTCAATTGTAGATTCGCTTGGTATTCGCTTATTCAGGGCTGCGTTTTCAGACGAGGTGTTAGGCGAGATTGTCCGACAAGTGGCTGAGGGGTGGAGGTCCGTTAGCGTTGAAGCGTTGACATCGGGGTATTCTGGGGCATACATGTTGAAGCTGTCGAGCGGATTACAAGGCTCATCCGTGATCCTGAAGGTTGCGAAGAGCGCGAGCATGATAGAAAGTGAGCTTCACACGATTGATGACAATCTATCAAGTCTTGCGCCATTTGGATCGCACTTCGTGCAGATAGAAAAGCAACTGAGGCAACTCGCAAACGGTCAGGGGTGTTATTACAGGCAGGTGCCTGTTCGAGGAACTACCCTTTTGCGGTGTTGTCAAGCGCATTCAGATGAGGGGATGATCGCAGTTGAGAAAATTGCACAGTTATGCGTGCGGGTCTTGAGCGACGTGGCTGTCGCTGATCGTCCTATAATAATCGCTCATGAGCGATTCTTATTGACTCAGGTGGATGTGGGACGAATCGAGACGTCCGCTAAGTTTCTCTCTGAAGTAGGCGAAATACTAGAAGGGAATGGGTTATGGCCAAAAGATGTTCCAGATGGGAAGAGTATTGGGGAGGAGTTGACCGAGATTGGTCAATCCTGGGGACACGGTAATCTAACAGATGTAGGATTACGCGAAGCCGTTCAGCATGGAGACTTAAACCCGGGCAATGTAATGATTGACGAGTCAGCTTCGCCAGTGTTAATTGACTTTCAGCGAGTAGGAATGTGGCCGTTGGGGTATGACCTTGGCAGGCTATCGAGGCTTCTGCGGATGCGCCTCGTGGGAGCCTTGAACGGGTCTGACTGGTTTCCTTTTGACTTTCTCAAGTGGTGTGACGAGTATAAGGGCACTACAGAAGATCCTGCGGGGGGGGAGTCCGTCTGCCCGGAGGCCAGTAGGTGCGAATCCGCCTTCTTTACGTATGTGCACACATTGAATTTAAGAGACCAAGAGATCGTGAAGTATGGTTATTATTTGGGAGCATTGTGGGATCTTCTCAAGATTACGAGTTACCAAGATCTGTCGCCGTTTAAACGCGCTTGGGCACAAGTGCAGAGTTGGAGGATTGCCCAGAGGTTAATGAAGAGTTCATTGTTAGTTCGCTGATGATGCCAATGGCTCTCGTCGCGAACGAGCAACACTTGCCCGGATCGCAGCGGATCGAGGTTGAACCTAGATCGTCACTAAGGGGCAGTTGACTGCTCTGCAGTAAACAGTATTGAGGCGGCAGAGTCCCGGCGATCTTCCTAATATTTACTTTCCCTTGCTTATTCAAAGGTGGATTTGACTCAACCTTGTAATCCTCCTCGGCGCTCAGTCACAGAGAATCTCGCAGTTAGTAAATGAAGTTATTGATAACTTTTGACGAATAGATGTTAGACACAAAGTAATGGACGGACAGTCCGTTTCGTTCGACGATGTATCCAAAGTCGAGCACGGGAGGTCCTATATGTCCAATCGAGTTATCAATCAGTCCGGAGTTCCTGCTCCAACGCTGGCGATGCGGGCCAATGCGTCAGTCTTCAGCACAGAAGACCGACTGCACGAGAATCGTGTCGGCGTCATTTCAGAACAGTCAATCTATCCCCCTTATCCAGCGAGCTTCAAAGCATACGCTCCAATTGCGGAGCGCACCTTGCACCGAATCGAATCTACAACCCTTTCACAGTCGATCACAGTGCCCGGCAATGATCCGCTGATGAACGCCCGCCAGGTTGCGGCGAAACTCGGCGTATCCGAGCGCTGGGTTCGCGACCACACTACGCGCCGGTCGCCCAGAATCCGCGGTCTGAAGATGGGCTCGCTCATGCGGTATCGATTGGCCGACGTGGAAGCCTTTCTAGCTGAACTGGATACACAACCGTCTTCCCGACCCTCGCGATTTCGTGTATGAAAGAAGTGTTCTCCACGATCAGGGAAGGAAGCCAGGCTAAAGGAGAACAGCCATGGCATTGAAGTATCAGAAGGGCACCGTCTACCCGAGAGGGAAGACGGTGAAGATGTGGTACGGAAGGTACACCGTGTACTTCCGTGACGAAAGAGGAAAGGAGGTCGGGAAGCGACGCAACGTTCCCCTTTGCCCGAAAGCAGGCACGACAAAGTGGAAGGCAGAGGAGATGCTTCACGCGCTCATCCTCAAGGACACCGGAATGCCGGCGAAGATGGCCGGCGCCATTGAGGATGATTCCGTTACATTTAGGTGGTTCGTCGGAGAGCGGTATCTTCCGATGAGGCAGGGGGCATGGAGCCCTGCGTACTGCCGAATCAACTCGTACGAAATCAACCACTACCTGGTCGAGCATTTTGGTCGCATTCCGCTGGGACAGCTCGGCACGTTCGAGATTCAGGTGTGGCTCAACAAGCTGGCCACGATGTACTCCCAGTCGGTAGTGCGGCATTGCTACGTGAACATTCGATCCATCACTCGAATGGCGAAGAAGTTGAACTTCCTAGCCGCAGATCCAGGACTTGACGTCACCATGCCACAAACCAAGCCAGTCCCCAAGCCGATCATGAACCAGGAGCAGATCGTTGCGCTCATTGGTGGCATCAAGGACTTGCACGACCTGTGCCTGATGTATGTCGGAATCTTCTGCGGTCCGCGCGCAAGCGAGGTTCTCGGGCTGCAATGGAAGTCATGGACTGGGACAACGTTGGTCCCGTACGGAACCGCGTACGAGGGCAACCTGTATCCAGGGCGTTTCAAGACCCGCGCAAGCCGGGCTCCAATCGGCGTTCCGGAGCAGGTCCGACCGGTGATTCAGGCATGGCAGCAGGTGTGCCCTGACCCATCACCGGAGGCTCTGATGTTCCCAACCTTCGGGCGGGGGACTCGCAAGGGATTGCTCGTGCCGCGTTGGGGCAAGAACTTCCTTGATTGGCGGATCAGGCCGATTGCCAGGAAGCTTGGTATCACTGACCGTCTCGTCACGTTTCAGGTGATGCGCCGAACGCTTGGTACTCATCTTCAGCATCACGGGACACTGAAGGATGCTCAAGGGGCTCTGCGCCACGCGAGCATCCAGACAACTGGAGATGTTTACATGCAAGCGATCGAAGGGAGTGTTCTGCAGGCGCTGAACTCTCGAACGTCTGAGATTCTTTCCGACTGGAAGCCGACGCTAGTCTCCGGTGGTCAACCAATCAAAGGAGAGTCGGCGGCACCAAAGAGAAGGAATGTAAATCTCGCGAAGGGTTTGACCCAAAATGGACCAAGCTCGATTTTGAAGGAGGGTATAAGTGCTTGATTTAATTGGTGGACGCGGTAGGAATCGAATTTTCAACCAAACGTATTTTCAACAACATGCAGGTCAGCGGATGACACCTTAGACCATGCAAAGCAGCCTAAATCCGACAAACGGAGCGCGGATAGAG
>Ga0182030_10013434_pt1 | contig 16292 bp, 17 predicted proteins | sample 812S3MmetaG_FD_121299 | JGI IMG/M metagenome (GOLD analysis project Ga0182030, IMG submission 121299) | Permafrost microbial communities from Stordalen Mire, Sweden - 812S3M metaG (Illumina Assembly) | ecosystem: Environmental > Terrestrial > Soil > Wetlands > Permafrost | place: Sweden...
AAGCGACCGTCGTTATCATCGACCGTTCGCGCGGCGACCATGAGAGCACTGGCTCAGCTAGGCGGCACCGTCGCATGTCGCTCCCTCGCGTCATGTTTGCGTGATTCAGACTCGTCCAATCGCCTTGAGGCCGCGTCGTCGCTTTCCCTTTTCGGGCCTTCAGAAGTCCTCGATTCGGTCTCGGTCGCGTATCAGGGTGAGCAAGACCCCACGGTCCGCTCTGTTTTGGCGAAGACGCTGGCTGGATGGAATTGGAAGCCTCAGGAGTCCCGAGAGCGGATTCGCTTTCTTATCGAGCTTGGCGATGTTGAGGGAGTCCTCGCCCTGGGCCAAATTGCGGTTGAGCCGCTCGTCGAGTTCCTGAAGTCTGCGGATTCTGCGTCTCGCAAGTCGGCAGCGGCGGTCCTACACCGGATCATCGATCCGAAGCATGTTGAGTCTTTCAACTTGATCCGTTGGCGCATCTCTGGGCGGCCCATCGAGTGGGTCGCCGAGCACTGTGGGAAATGGAGCCGCAGCGACTGGTTAAGTTTGATCGAGGGCTTGAAGGGTTCGGAATTCTGGCCCATAAGAGAGGAGGACATCGGGAAGGAGATTGAGCGACATAAATCCGATTGGGCCACCGCCCGCCGAGGGACCGCGCCGCGGAAAGTCGAGATAAAAGAGGACCGTTCGGATCGGACCATCCTGGTCGTCGATGGAGGGAGCCTGGAAGGAGTAAGTCTGGCCGGCGCGAAGCTCAGGCGCGCGTATCTGGGACATGAAAACCTGACAGGAGCGGATTTCAGCGACGCTGATCTTATTGAAGCTGCCCTTCAGCAGGCCTCGATGGTCGGGACGCGCTTTGTGGGGGCGGTCTGCAGAGACGCAAGTTTCTCCTTCTCGAATGCCACCGGCGTTGATCTGCGAAGGGCGGATTTGAGATCGGCGTCTTTCGACCAAGCCACGCTGCCTTATGCCGACCTTCGTGAAGCCGACTGTTCGGGGACAGGCTTCGCCGGCGCGGACTTGAAAAACGCGGACCTCCGGGGGGCCAAGTTGCGCTCGGCAACCTTGAGGGGCGCGGATCTCCATGGTGCTAGGCTCGAGGGTACAGTATTGGAAGGTGCCATCTACGATGACCAGACTCGATGGCCGGCAGAGTTTGCCATTAACGGCATGGGCATGCTCCTCATTTGCTCTGGCGCGGGCCTCAAAGGTGCTGATCTTGAACACAGTGACCTAAGTGGTGCGCGCCTACAAGGGGCCGACCTCCGGGGAGCAAATCTGAGCCGAGCGTATTTCAATTCTGCGGATCTTTCTGGCGCCGACCTGCGCGGTGCAAGCATCCGGGGTGCAAACTTTGAAAACGCAATTCTGGTCGGCGCGAAGCTTGCGGGCCTGGCGTTTGATGGAGTCTCCCTCGTTGGCGCTAACCTAGAGAAGGCCGATTTGACCGGTATCGACCTGATGGGTGCTCGATACCATCCGAAATCGACGCGGTGGCCCCAAGGGTTCGACCCCGTCGCTTATGCTAAAAGCGCCGTGAGGCCGGCCGCCTCGCCACAGCCTGACGGGCCAAAAGGCTCTGGTGTGTCCTTCGTGCGGAAGTACACGAAAGAAATTGCAGAGGGCACCCGTGCCACATACGAGCTTTACAGAGCTGACGCCGCAGAAGTAGCGAAGGAATTCCTGTTGACCAAGCGCATTCCCGAGCGCCTCCAATACGTCGTTGTTGAGACGCCGGGGGGCATCTGGGGGATAGATATCGATGGGATCTACCTGGAAAAGCTCTTGCCGTGGCAGCTTGATCTCGGCAAAGCTGAGGTTGAGGGGCGAACCGAAGGCGCCGCTGACCGTCACAGTTTGATCATGGCAGCGCGAGGCAACACGGACAACTACCTGCAGAAAGTGGTGTGTGGGCGTTGCGCCCACGAGTGGCTGGACGGGGTCAGGTATTGCACGGTTACTTTGGTGAGGTGCCCGAAGTGCCAGGCGCTGAACTCGATAGCCGCTCACGCCCGCGTCGTATTGTCCTCGTGACGGCCCGGCGTCCAAACGTCGATTGCCGGGCGGCTAGCGGGCTAGCGGAAGGGCCTGGCGGATCGGCGCTGGGCCATTTCGCAGCCTCTGCGAAGAGCGCACCACACCTCGATGGCCTCGGCCGAAGGTTCGATTGACCAAGTGAGTCGCCACAGGCAAACCGTTCCCAAGAGGTGAGCCGACACCAGCAGTCCGCCCGACCTGTCGAAAGAGAGGCCGGCGATCTCGCCGTACGGCGTCTGAAAGCTGTGCTCTAGCCTACCCCTCCCCGTATGCCAGAACCGGATCGTCCCGGCATCATCTCCTGTCACGAGCCATTCACCCAGCGGACTGAACCTGACGGCTCTCACGTGGTTCCCGCCATGGTCCAGACTCACTCTTACCTTTCTAGTCTCAACAGCCCACAGATTGGCACTACAATCGTCGCTGCCGGAAGCAACTATTTCCCCTGTGGGGCTCATATCAAGACATCGAACGGCAGCCGTGTGCCCTTCCAAGTTCGCCAACCGGCGGCCACTTAGCACGTCCACACAAAGGACCCGCCCTTCGACGTCCCCGACGGCCGCCCACGTGCCGTCCGGGCTCACCGAAACCGCGAGAAGCGGCCCAGAGCCCACAGTCGCAGTTTGAAACTTGTCTTCTCCTTGCCACAAAATGAAGCGCCCGCTATCGCCAACGACCACGGCTAGTCCAGTGGTTTCATCTCGGATCGCGGCGATTGCGTTCAGACTCACTGGGGCCACTGGGGTCCGAAACACACCGACGCCCTTGGGACCCAGTACCGCCAGAGTGGAGTGCGGGCAGCCAGTGCAGGCAAGAAACGCGCCAAGACGTGAGTGATATGTGATACCGCTGACCTGAGGACACGAAAAGGACTGAACCAATCCTCCATCGACGAGCCGCAGCTGATGAAGGCCGTCGTCGGAACCAACGATCATGCTCCGTTCATCTGCTGATAGTTCGGCTCCATGTAGCAACGGCGATGTGTGAGCCGCGTCGGTTTGGTGGAATGACCGGTTCCAAACGACTCTGACTTCCGAGACCGCTACTCTCTCCCCAGGAACTTGGAGCATCAGCGATCGAAAAGACTCCTCACCTATGCCTTGCACCCGTGAAAGAGCAATTCCTTGAGAAGCGTAATCTAAACATTCTTGGTACCGATTCGCCTGTAGTGCTCCTTCTGCCCGTCTGAGGAGACTCCGGATTTCGCGGCGGCGACTAACGTATTCGTCGGACGGCGTGGGTCTGCTGATCAGGAGAGGAGGGGCAGGCCATGTTGAATCGCTGATGGGTTCGAATTGAATAGACCCCTTATCGGTGCCTATGGCAATGGTACGTCCATCCGGTGAAACTGCGAGTGCGCTCACATCGCCGTCAAACCGCGCTATCTCCGTCAAAGTCTTTGTATTGAGATCACCTCTCCAGAGTGTGTTAAGACTGTCGCAGAAGAACAGGGTATCGCTGTCGGGACTGAAGGCCAGTGCCCGGATCGGGTCCTCGGAAGCGCCGCGCCACTCGATTGCCGCCGGTTCATCTCCGTGAGACCAAGGCCGTCCCAGCACCTCGCCCGGCAGAAAAATGAGAACGGCACCGCGACGTGTCCCCGCCGCAATCCACTTCCCATCCCGGCTGACCGCTACCGCAGCCAACTCAATCCGATTCGTGACCATTGTCCCGGCTGTTGCGCCCTCTACCTCATGACTGATCTGGAAATAGTGTTGCTCGTCGATCCACCCGTCACGTGAAAGATGCAGTAGGCCCCACTCCTCACCGAGAACGACGAAAGGGCTATCGTCTGGTGTTACTACTCCAACGGTCAATGTCCTCGGGAGATGCTGTTCCTCAAGAACCTTCCATTCCGGAAGGCTAACGACGAAGTCATCAGGGCTCCGCAGGTACACCCTGAGAACGTCCGCCACAGGAACACGAACAATTCCGGCGATGGCTCTCGATATTGGCTTCCCGCTTTGAGGCACGACGGCGCCACGCTGCTTTGCGGCAGCGCTCAAATCCAACACGCCAAGAATCTTTCCAGTGCTCAGCACCCTTCGCTCGATCTGCCCGGTTTCGAAACCCAGGAACAATTGGTCGTCGGCAATGGAGACGAGGCATGCAGTCAGCCCGCGACGGTCGCTACTCATCCGCTCATGGATGACCCACCCGTTTGGTCCCGCAATCCAGCGGATGACAGCACCGTCCACGTCCGCTGAGATCAACTCTGGTGACTCCGCCCAGCGCAGGTGAAGAACAGCCCCGCTGTGGCCGCTGACAAAGTGCGACGCGACGTAGGTGAGCAGACGGTTAGGATCGATGCCGAGTTCTTCCCAACGCGGACTATTGGGGAGAACGAGTTCAGTGAGCTCGCGCGCAACCTCAGCAACGCTGGCTTGCTTAAGCCGAATCAGCAAGGCGGCATGGCTCCACCAAGGAAGCGCGTCATAGGGATGGTCAGCCAGCCGTTTTTCTAGCAGATCTAGCGCCTCCGGTGTCTTCCCGAGGTCATGCATCGACAGCGCCCGATTGCTCACATCGGAACCCGAGCCGAGCACGTCGCCGGGTTCGTCTCCCGCCAGGACTTCGACAATGTGTGCACGGGCGTAGGAGGTGCCGAGGATGTGTTGGTATGCGTCCACCAAGCGCCGGCAAACTTCGAACATATCGGTTGGCCGCGCATCGGGCAAACGTTGAAAGCACTGGCGCAAGAGTGTTGCGACGGAATCCGGGATCGAAGGTATGCCGGCGACCGCCGGACCCTTCCGAAAGTACTCCCTGAGGGCTTCGTCTGCGACTTGGCCGTCCGTCCACGAGATATCCCCGTTGAACATCTCTAGTACCGACACAGCCCAAGACCAAAGATCTGTCTTCAGCGATAGCTTCTCCCGCGCCGCTTGTTCCGGCGAACGGTATGCCGGCGTTGAGCCACCTGAGCTAACCAGGATGTTGCGCGAATCAGTCCGGCGCGACGGAAGTTCGCCTAAAGCCTGTCGCGCTCGGGCTAGTCCAAAATCAGTTACTTTAGCCACTCCCGCCTGCGTCATCATCACATTGGATGGTTTGACGTCCTGGTGCACCTCGCCATTCCGGTGCGCATGGTGTAAACCCCAAGCGAACTGAATGGCGACGTCGAGGAGTCGCTCCATTATTGTAGCCGTCGATCCAGCGTAGAGCCGCCGACTTTCGATCCATTCTTGGAGGTTACCGCCCTCAACGAACTCCGCAAACACACGAGGAACTTGGTCGATCGTACGCACGTAGTAGCAAGCTACCGTATTTGGGTGAAGCCCAAGGTGAGTCCAAGCCTCACACTCGGCAACAAACCTCTCTTTTTGGAGTCGCGTCCTGAAAACCTCCGGTCGGGGGCTCTTGATGGCCAGTTCCATGTCCCAGGCCCGATGGTAAGCACGATATACGAGACCCATTCCCCCGCCTTCGAATATGTTTCTAATCTCGTAAAGGTCGAGGATGACATCGCCGGTTTTCCACTGCGCGTCGGCAGCGGCAGCAAATTGGTCGAGCGCCGCGACGACTTCGGGTACGCCCTGTCCTGGGGCGTCGTGTGCCCCGGAACTGTCCGGCGCGGTCGAGCGGCTAACGGTGCGCCGGGACGCCACGTTGTAGATCAGAGATTCAAACCAGGTGCGAATGTTGGGCGTATGGCCTCCCCTTCTGTGGCCCGTCAGTTCAAGCCATGGGATATCTGATGCGGCTTCGCTATTGTCGGGTCGTGCCAAACTTGCCAAACTAGCGCGCTGATCGCTGAAATGCCGAGTGACACTTGCCACAGAGCATCCAGTCGGCTTCGCCCATTACGATCCGCATATGCCATAGCGTATGTTTCTGAGACGCACTCCTCTGGGCCCCACTGCCACCCATGGCCTGCGCCAAAGCCATCTCCGGCAACGTCTTCAGATTTATGTCCGGCTCAATCCCTAGAGATCCTTGTACGGGTTGAATCCCCGCCTAGCCGCATCCGTCATTGTGGCTGCCGGAACTCGCGCGCCCTCATACGAGGAGAGAGTCTTGTTGCAGATATCGCACACCATTGCGCATTCCCCTTTCTCATCGAACATCGTTTTGCAATTCCATCCGCATGAAATCGCCACCACCCGCCGACCCCAGGCTGGGAAAGTGGCGGAATCAAGTCCTGATCTGGCAAACGCCGATCGTCTCGCCTGCAAACGTGTCCAGACTATAAGCGACATCGCTATTTGCGCCGACTTGCAGGCCTGCTTTGCGGCACGCTTCGAACGCACAGGTCACCACGTACATGTCGGGATCGCGCGGGAGTTGGCGTGAAATCTGATGGCCCCCAAGCACCGTCACCTCCCCGCGCATCTGACTGTAAGCACTCGCGACCTGCTCCAGAAGATCTGCGGTTGGAGGACTACCTTGCATTAGAACGTAAAGATAGAGCATGATCTGGTCACCGCGAGTCCAGGTTGGTCCCACACCGCGGACAGATACAGTGCCCTTTCATCCCTTTCTGATCCGCCGCGTCAGCGGCGCAATCGAAGCATACCGCCACGCCGCATGCGTGGCAGCCTTTCTGCATTGCAAGGACGGCGTCCCCAATACCTTGTAAGGCACTACCCGAGTAGAACCCGGATTTGAGGGATTGAAACGACTTCCCGCAATGCTTGCATCGCTCATCTCGTCCCATTCGAATCTCCTTTCCCGTCTTTTTCTTTGAGTTCTTCGACTACCATCGGACGCCGCCGAGACCCCAGGGCAACAGGTCGAAGGCCCTGCGCCGAGCACTCGCGTTAGCGCGTAAAAAAATACGGACCGCCCACGGACCGACACCACGGGCACACGGCACCGCCGCCTCCCGGCGGCATCACGCAAGTCGCGCAAACCACACGGCCACACCCCTGGCATTTCAGAGCCTGTGTCTTCAGCATCTCCTGGGTTGCAAAGACCCTCTGCCCCGCAGGATAGAACTTCACGGTCAAGCCCCTTCCGCACTTACCGCACGAGACCCGAGCGCCATCCCGGTAACTATCGACCCCGCTCGCCGCACCCCCGGCGCGCGCCGCGCCGCCACCACCAAACATCTTCCTCAACCAGCTCATGTGCAGCCTCCTTTCTTTCGGCACATCTCGGAGCGGCCGTCCCCTCGGGCCCCGCCCCCTGCAAACTACTACACGAGAACCATTAGATATCTGCCATGCGGACCGAGGTTATCAGTCGCGGAACTGTTTGCAGCTCCCGTGGCTGCGTCGACGGAATAGTTTGTCGATGAATCCGAGGCCCCCGCCACACATCAGACAGACACCCTGGGCAGCTCGTCGTTGCTTTATGGACTCGATCCGTTCGTTCTCCCGCTTCACCTTCTCTTCTCTTTCGCGCTCGTCTTTCCTGCGCTTCTCCTCCCTTTCCTGCTGCTCCTTCCCCCGTCTTTCCTCATTGACGCGCTCTTGTTGCAGCAGACGCTGGCGCTCCGGCCAAGGCGTACGCACGATGCTCTGGATCTCATTCGAGTGGTCTTCCAACACCTTGATCGCCGGAGATGCGTGCGGACTCTGTCTCGGGTCGTAGTTGACGATCCACTTCTCGCGGCCGTTGTTGAAGATCTTCGCAAAATGTACGGGTGGCTTGCCATCCTTGGCAAACCACTCGTGCATGAATTGTTCGGCGCTTTCTCGTTCGTCAAAATATTCCGCCATATAGATCGGTCCTCCCTTGAGGCGAGCAGAATTCAAAACACATTCGGTGATTCCGTTTTGAGAGCACGGTTTATTAGCGCATCAGAAAACCCGTTGTCCTTCATTTCACGTTGCAGCAGAAACTTCGTGCCTACGTCGAAGTACATATTCAGGAGCACCATGAGTTTGCGAGCGCAAGTTTGCCGTAGTTGCTCCCCAGAGGTCGCGGATAGGCCTCTTATGCCTTGCAGCGACTCCTTCAGTTGTGGGACTAGCGACTCTTCTAACCCTTTCATTCTCCCGGTTCCCTCGAGTTTCGTGAGGAGTGTCCGAATCTGAGCATCTCCGAACTCGGACTTGGCAAGTCCAACAACATAGAGAAGCGCCGAATTGTTCGCACCCAGATTGTAAGCGATATCTACAAGCGATTCATTCTCAGTCACTGGGTGGGTTTGGTAATACCTTCCCAATCTCACCTCCAACTCGCCGACCTTCGTCATCGCCGCGACTAGGCCGGGATCGGCTGGCGGCTGCGGGCGCGCGGACTGTGATGCGGAAGCTTGGGAGGGAGGCCTTGGGGCAGCGCTATCTAAAACGCTCTTCGGGCCGAAAAATCTTTTTAAGAAAGACACGATTCACTCTCCTTCGGGGCCTACAGCCGGACTGATCGGCACGGGCCCGCACAGACGCGCCGGTCCGCGGTGGCGCAGGCGCACCAAGCCGGCACTCCCGGTTCCATGGCTGTCGCGGCGACGCACGATCAGTCCATCCATTCACCAACACCATTCCAAGCGGTGCTGACGTATGTATACGATCCGCCAAGGGCTTTCACGCGATAGCAAACCCGTTGCATCAGGGCGTGACCACCCCTGGCGAACAATTGTTCGCCGACCCGCGTCATCTCGTTAAACTTGGCGTCCCCCATTTTCTGCGACTTCCCCGCCAAGCGACAGAGACTACGGGCGGCGCTCTCATCACTGCCGCTAAGCGCCTTGCCGGCATCGCGGGCCATCTGGCGCTCCCCACCCGAACGGAGGTCGACGACGCCCGGCCCGCAGTCCCCACCGGAAGCGGTGCCACCACCAAACAGCTTCTTCAACCAGCTCATCAGGTATTCTCCTTCGCCCGAGTTCTCCACGCAGGGCGCCCGCCGCCCGAAACCGCGACAGGGGCGCCGCCTGCAAACTACTACACCAGAACCGCTCGCGCTCTGCTCACAACCGACGTCAGGGCTCCCGAAGCGCTTCATCCTGAAGGTCGCCGCGGGCCCCAGGATGCCAACACCTAGCCTAAGTGCCGGATTATAATACATTTCGGCTAGGCAAATTGTTGGCGAGAAAGAACTAGTCGAGTAGGCGAGTGAATTGGGGCGACCTGCGCCCTGGACTGGTGCAAGTCGTCATGAACCTTTTCGAGAAGTTGGACAAGATCATGGAAGGTGGGCTGCAGCGTTTGGTTCAGAGCTCCCTGGGACCGGGGACGTGTGCCGACTTCCTTGAAAGTTATGCCCGCGCACTGGAGGACATCCAGGCGAGGATCCAATCCGTCCGTGGCCGCAAGATCTTCCCATATAAGAGAATCGCGCTGAAGTTCGTGCTGGCTGATCCTGGGCAAGTTCCACTCCTGGCACCAATACTGGGGCAGAAGAGGCAACTTTCGAGTGAGGTTCGCCGGCGGTTGGAGGAGGCGGGGTGCGAGCCTTCGGGCACGCTCCGCGTGGATGCCACGGCGATCGTCTCGAGTGATCCGAACCTGGCCGGCCAACCATACGAGATCTCGTACGACTCTGAACTGCCCCCGCAATCACCTTTGTCCGTCCAGGTCCTGAGGGGCGAAGCGGAGCGACCCACTTATCGCTTTGCAGAGCGGACTGTCAATATCGGGAGACGCGCCGAGGTGCACGGCGAGGCCAGCCGGATGATTCGCCGGAATCACGTGGTCTTTCTCGATCTGCACCGTGGCCCGAATTCGACCATCTCGCGCGAGCATGCCCACATCAGCTTTGATTTCGACACCGGTTGGTACCGGCTCTACGACGATGCCAGCAGGTTCGGGACCCAGATCTATCGGGACGGCCAAATCATCGACGTTCCCCGTGGTTCGACAGGTGGTGCCTGGTTGCGCTCAGGCGATGAGGTTCATATTGGCCAGGCGAGGCTCGCGGTGGACTTCTCCGAGACCTGACCGGTTGGAGAGAGCCTCTTGTGAACGATTGGTTTAAACAGAAAGTTCGGATTCTGCGGCAGGTTAGCCGTCGAATCGGGGTAGTAGATTCTGGAGCCCGTTTGCGCAGGATGGCGGACGGGCGGGGATAGGTGAATCCGTGCGGTTTCCAACGACACAGTGGAACATCCTTGACGCGATCAAGGCAGGCGATGATAAAGGGCGGCAGGCGGCCCTGGGCGAAGTCATTTCGATTTATGGGGCGCCGCTTTTCGCCTTTGCTCGCCGCCAGTCGCATGGCACGCTGGTTCCGGAGGACTGTGAGGACCTCGTGAACGGGTTCTTCTTGAAGTGCCTGGAAGGTGATGTACTGCAACGGGCAGACCAGGCGAGGGGCAGATTCCGCAATTTCCTGGCGCGGTCGTTCAAGAACTACATGCTAAATGTGGATCGCGCGTCCCGCACCGTAAAGGGATCTCCCCGCGGCGGATTTGTTTCGCTGCAATCGCTCACCGATGACCACGGTAACGCGCTGGAACCTCGGACCAACGAGACTCCAGAGGAGGCTTTTGCGCGTGTTCTGCGGCGTTCCGTGTTTAAGCGTCTGCTGTCTGCCTTTGAGAGCGGCTGCCTCGGGGCCGGCCAGGAGAAGAAATATCAGCTCTTCTTCCTCCACGAAATCAGGCCCCGGATGGAGGGGACAGCGGTTCCAACCTATTCCGAATTGGCGCGTGAGCTCAATTTGGCGTCAGAAAATGCCGCCAACAAGATTCTGTTGGCCGCGCGAGAAGAGTTTCGTTCGCTCCTCGTAGCTGAGGTAAGCCGCGACTGCGAGTCGCCGAAGGAGGCCCAAGTTGAGTGCGAATTCGTACTGGCCAACGCGCTCCAGGAATAGTATGCGTGGCGAAGTCGGGACGACCGATGAGACACCTCTGACGTGCGCCGTGTGGGAGGGTCGTGCCTGCTTTGGCGTGTGCGTCCATTTCACCGCATTTTGGGCCGCCCTCTTCTTCGCAGTCGCCTCGTTGCTAGTCCCATCCGGCGCCAGCGCTCAGGCGCGGCCGGATCTGCCGTTCGACGTTGTCCTGGCCCTCGACAATTCGGGCAGCATGAAAAAGAACGATCCCGACAATCTGATGCGACCCGCTGTCTTGACGTTTGCTGCGCGGCTTCCTCAAGACACACGTCTTGGCATCGTGGTCTTCGACACGGTGTCCAGACTAACACTCGGCCTCTCGCCGGTCTCGGAAGCGGGGTTCACCGAAAAGACTCAGCATGCGCTTGAACAGGTGGACTATCGTGGCCAGTGGACAGACATTCCAGGAGCGGTCGAGCGCTCGCTGTACGAGCTGCGAGAGCACGGGCGACCGGCCTCGCGGCGCGTTGTCGTGCTTTTCACTGACGGTTTCGTGGACCTCGGCGACCCGGCCCGGAATCGCTCCCGTGGCGACTGGCTTCGCTCGGATTTGATTTCCGAGGCGAAACGGGAATCGGCGATGATCTTTGGTATCGCGTTCACGGAGGGAGCTGACTTCGAGCTCATCCAATCGGTATCTCAACAGACGGGCGGCGCCCATTTCCGAATTCTCTCCGCCCGGAGATGGCTGCAGTGTTTGGGAGCGTCACTGACCGCATCCGGCAGCTGCGTGCAGAACAAGCGGCTCCCCAACCTATTCCGTCGCCCGGTCGGCCGATGCCGGCCAGTGGCTACACTGATCGCGGCAGTTCCATCCCAGTCAAATGGCTGGCGGTTGGATTGGCGGCTTTGGCTATTGCCTGTGGGTTGTGGCTGTGGTGGGCCCGGTCGACGGCGCCGCCGGTGCCTGCTACACTCCAGGATTGTAGCGAAAGAGCCAAGATCTACGCGGTCGACAAACGCACGTTCAGGGTCGGAAGGGTTCGGCATAAGGGCCTCCGAAGGAATGACCTCGTCGTTCCAGGGAAGCATGTCAGCCGCACCCACGCGGAGATTCGCTTTCGTAACAGCGACTTCTATATTAAGGATGACGGCAGTGTCCAAGGGACATTCGTTAATGGCGTCAAACTGAAGCCTGGCCAAGTCGAACGGCTGAAGAATGAGGACGTCATCCGCTTTGATCGCCACGAGTTCCTCTTCGGGGCAGTTGTTGGGGTGGCTGCGGGCAGTGCGTCCGTGGTCACCGAGCCAGCCTCGGACCGAGAAGATCAACAACCTCCTCGGGGCACAGTCCCCCCGGCTCCTCAAACGGCCTCCCCGATGCCCGTGGTCGTGAAGCCCAGAGTTGAGACGGTTCCTCCACCGGGCTACGCAGCTGGCGCCGCAGGCGCGTTGTCTGGCGAAAGATCTACTCCTGCGGCACCTGAATCTTCGAAATCGACTGAAATGTGCCTTGGATGCGACAAAGAGGTCCCTTCGGCGCAGATGCGGATCTGGCACGGCTACAGAATATGCGGCGAGTGCGAAACCTCTGCCCTCAGCCTTCCATCCGGGCAGGTGGATGCCTTCGTGAAGAACCTGGAAAACAAGCGGCTGAGAAGGTTACAGACCGTTGAAAAGCTCTGATCGGATGATTGCGTGGAATGACGATGTCCCAATGCATGAACTCAAACATTTTGCTGACAATCCTGAACGGGGACGAGAAGGGGCGCATAGTGATTGCCGGGCCGGACTCTCCGGTGGTCCTGGGTCGCGGAGAAGATGCGCACATTAAGTTGTCCGCGCGCGACCAACTCGTCAGGCGGAAGCATGCCTGCCTTCGCCGTAACTCGACAGGATGGGAACTCGCGGAAATCCCGCCGTCGAAGAACACGCCGTTAGTCAACGGCGTTCGGCAGCACTGCTGCGCTCTCGCGGATGGGGATGTTGTACAGCTTGGGGAAACGAGCATGCGGGTTAGCCTTGTCAACCGTACGGCTCGATTATTTCGCTGCGCCGTCTGTAATGTGGATGTTTCGTCCGTTGCCAACAGCGACGGGAGAGCGTTGGAGTTGGCAGATGCTGCTGTTTTCGCCTGCCACGACCATGTGGCCAAGAGCGCTGGTCTGGCCGACAAGTCAATCGGTAAATACGAACTGTGCTCGTTGTTGGGCCAGGGCGGCGCGGGAATGGTTTTCCGTGTATATGATCGCGCCACTGCGCGCCTTCTCGCCCTAAAGCGGTTGACTGACCTCAAGAGCATCGAACGCGTCCGGAGGTTCGACGCTGAGATGTTGGCGTTGAAGGAATTGCGCCACACCAACATAATCCGTTTCGTTGATTGGGGTACTGACGCCGAGGGCTTCCCGTTCCTTGTTACCGAATACGCACCGGGCGGAAACCTGGCGGAACTTGCCTCAAAATGGAATTTCCGGCTTCCTCCTCGGCTCGCAAGGGACCTTTTGGTTGCTGTCCTCGATGGGCTGAGGTTCGTTCATAACGGCGACCTGGCATCGGGTCGCAAGCCATTAGTTCACCGTGACATCAAACCGCAGAACATCCTGTTGCGGATGACTGGTGACAACCCGACTTCGCTGCAATACGCCCCTAAGATTGCGGACTTCGGCCTCGTGAAGATAATGCATGGGGTACCGATCACCAGGCCCAACGACGCATCAGGCACGATCGGGTACGTCGCACCTGAGCAGGTCGTGAACATGCGTGGAGTTGATGCTCGTGCCGATATCTACTCCATCGGCGCGACACTTTACACCCTGTTATGTGGAAGCCTGCCTCTGGATCTTCCGGGGGATGACAACCAGACCGAGCAACTCCGATGTGTGCTGCACGAAGACCGAGTCCCGATTGGTCGGCGCGCTCCAGATTTGCCCGTTCGCCTCGCGGCTGCCGTGGATCAAGCATGCCAGCGCGATGTTGCCCTCCGCTACAGGTCCGCTGAGGAGTTTCAGCAGGCGTTGAATGAAGCTCTGTGAGCTAAGAGGTTCAAGTGTCAAGGGGGACAATGATGAAGATGCTGGTTGAGTCGGTGCGGAGTAGGTTGCAGATGCGTCGCGATGCAGTTACGTCGCAACCGGACGAGTGGGAACCGGTTTCAGAGGAGTCGTCCCGAGGCAGGCTATCAGCTCCCTCGCATCGACTCTGCGCGGTCACCGACGTTGGGAAGTGCCGGAGCAACAACGAGGACCGATATTCTCTGTCAGCCGACTCCAGACTGTGGATCGTCGCGGATGGCATGGGGGGCCAGGCGGCCGGAGAGGTGGCCAGCGCCCTGGCTATCAAGGCGATTTCTGAGTCGATGGAGTCGTCCGGCCCGGATTCGGGAACGGTCACCGGATTGAGTATTGGAAATAGTCTCGTGGCTGCGTTTGCCACCGCCCAAGACTGCGTGTCCGCTCATGTTCTGGAGAACGATGGATGCAAAGGCATGGGCTGTACCGCAATAGCAGGAGTAATGGACGGCGACGTCCTGCACATCTGTCATGTCGGTGATGTCCGCTGCTACCACTTGTCGGAAGGAGAGTTCAAGCGGCTTACGAACGATCACTCTTGGGTGTGGGAGAAACTTGTGATGACTGGCTTGCTGACGCCGGAGCAGGCCCGCTCCCATCCCGAAAGAGGTAAGGTCACACGTGGTATCGGCCTCGCAAGGCAATCAGGGGTCGAGCCGGATTTGATCAGCGTAAACCTAAAGCCTGGGGATCGCGTCCTGCTCTGTTCCGATGGTTTGTGGGAAGCTCTCGCCGATGACGAGATCGCGGCGGTCGTTGGGTCTGACGGCTCGATGCGGCAGTTGGCGTCCGTATTGGTTGACAGAGCAAATGCGGCCGGCGGCGAAGACAACATCACCGTCATTTTGTATGAGCACGGTGGCGCGGCACAGGGTTCCCCCGATGACGGGCGGAACCCGGTCCGCTGACTGCGGCCGAAAGGAGGATCATGGTGTTTAGACTAGATGCATCACATCGACTGCCGTTTGACAGGACAAACATTAACGCAGTTCCGAGAAGGTCCGGCGTCTACATTATCTACGACCTAGCCGGACCTGTTTACGCCGGACGGAGTTCCGTCGACATCCATCGTCGCCTGCAAAGTCATTTCGACGGGACGGGTAACCGCAATTTGGCACTTGCTCGGAGAATTGGCGCCGGTTCGTCCTTGACTTTCACGTACTGCCTACTGCCTTCGACGGAACAGGCAGATGTCGAGCGGCTGCTCATAGCCGCGCTGGGCGTAGCAAAATATGCGAACCTCAGACGAGAGGGCCTCTATGAGGAGAGCCTCTGAGCGGCTGCCTCGGCCTCGGCCCATGACGATAGACCTTGTCGTACAATCCACTCCTTAGAACGCGCCGCCACTGTTCTGTGAAGCGCGCCGTCCGCCACAAGTTCGCCATGTGGAACTTGAGAGAAGACGGCCCGGGCACGATCTGGCGGCCCTGTCGTCTCCCGCTCCTACTAGCCCTTCTCAGCCAACCGACGGCGGAGATCATGGATCTCCTTGTCCTTCTCCACGGTGGACAATATCCTGCGAACATCGTCAGGTTCTACGACGAGGGAATTGCCGTGCAGCATGGGACTCATGCTGTGGATCAGATGACCGGCTCGACTCGAGCTCACGGCGAACAGTTCTGCGATTTGCCGCCGGTCGATGAGCTCGGTTCCTATTTCATCCAATGCAGCGCGGATCAGAGGAATGCGCTCCGCCCAGTCAGGCAGCTTAATCGTCGTCAGCCCGCATTGACGGTCGCCGACAGCCACATTCATCAAGATACACCTTTGCTCGGTCTTCATGCCATAATTTCGTTGTGCCGGCGATAAGAGCGCTCGGCTGATAACGCCTGGACGGCTTCGATGATTCAAGCACGGGATAAAGCCGCCCTCTTGAATCGATCCGCCAGTTTCCGAGCCTCGCAAACCCGTGGCGGCTGGCCCACTCTGCGCCTCCCTTTCACGAACCACAATGCAGGGTCATTCCGGACCACAAAACCGCTAACGAGGGATTGAGTGATTGAGTTCCACTACGGATTTGTTGGCGTCGGCGATTGGGAACGGGCCCCACCACGAATCCGACTCAAGACGATCCTAATGGAGAGTCGTCGTCACCAGGCTAGAACAGCTCGGAGGCAAGGCAGTAGAGCTGGCATCCACCTGAGGAAGTCGCACCATGCAATGGCGAATAAACAACGAATACGCTCGCTTAGATTTCGGCATTCTTGCTGCGATCCACAGACCTGTTGGGCCCCGCACCGCATCACCCCACATCCTCCCCAACCCCGAGGGCTCGTCATTGTGATATGTTGATCTTGTCGTGAGATGGCAAACAACAGGGCGGAACCCGAGTCGAGAGTGGTACGTGAACACTGGTTTCGACGCCGGGTTTACTGTCCGTTTTACTGTCCATTTTGCGATCAGACCCCATGGTTCTGGATGGATTGCAGGGACGGTATAGACTGGCCGCGAAAGCGGCTAAATCCTTACCGGACAGTTAAGTAGCGGAAAACAGAGGAACGCGGGAGTAATTCAGTGGTAGAATGCCAGCTTCCCAAG
>Ga0182030_10013435_pt1 | contig 16290 bp, 16 predicted proteins | sample 812S3MmetaG_FD_121299 | JGI IMG/M metagenome (GOLD analysis project Ga0182030, IMG submission 121299) | Permafrost microbial communities from Stordalen Mire, Sweden - 812S3M metaG (Illumina Assembly) | ecosystem: Environmental > Terrestrial > Soil > Wetlands > Permafrost | place: Sweden...
AAAATTAATTAATAGTCTTTATAATATATTTCTAATTATATATAAAAATTACAAAAAGTATATTGATATATAAGTATAAAATACAAAATACTTAATCTTTAAATATACTAATAATACTTTTAAAAATTAAATTATAAAGGTCTTCTATTTTTTTAATATTATACTAATAAACTTTATAATTTTTAATAAAATAGACCTAGCTTTGTTTATTAGAAAATACCTTATACAAAAACAAGTATAGTATTTCTAATATTCTAGACATAGTAATATAAAAGAAGGTAAAAGTAGAAAATGCGAAAATTCGCGAATTTAGCGATTTTCGCTTAGACTTGTGGCCACATACTGTAGTCAGTGGACAGTGCCTAGAGTTTTAGCGATACCCTCACTGGAACGCCCCTTATAATGAGCGAGTGTTTACACTGAAATTCTCAGATTAGCGACTTTTTCCCTGCGGTGGCCGAGGTTTGGCGAGATGTCAGGCTCGGATGGGACAGGCCTGGTAATAAGGACTAGTTCTTAAATATGGTTTATACTTATATTGACCAATTAAGACCTACGCTTATAGAGAAAGTGGAATTAATAATACCTCTGTCTTTTAGACAATACTATCCTTCGATAGGGCATGGAACCAAACCATATGCAAGAATTTAGTATCAGATGATATGAAGGCACGTGACTATCATCACAAAACGTTCTGCCTACCTATATGCAAGCTTCGTTCTTCTAATATAGGATTCAACAATGTCCACCTCTGTGATCAGACGCTGCCGTTAGAAGTTTGTTTGAAAGTATCGAATTTGTTCAGATGGATTTGAATCGGGATTGCGGGGATATAGTACGGGGGCCGATACCAGGGCACTGGGGAGCTACAGTAAGCGGACTTCTATGCACCTCCAGCTCCGCAGAAGGTGATTATTTCTACCACTTTTCCCCACTTGCGCTGACACAATAGATGGCTTCCCGAACCCAATAAATCAATACCCACCTCAAGATGTTACCCTTGAAGAAATCCGCACGCGTGTCCTTCATCGAATTCCACAATATAATCGATGGCAAACTCTGAGATAGGAGCATAGTACATAATGGGTACAACCCTTCGACGAGCGAGAAACTCTGGGGTGTGCCAGTAACCACGGAACCTGACCTCAATGCTGCTGTCAAGGCTGCTCGTTGCGCATTTCCCTCGTGGATTAAGACACCAATTGAAGAGGGCAAACGTCTAGTTATGGAATGGCAAAGATATATAAGAGTGACGAGGACGATTCGTAGAATTGATGGTACAGGAGACGGGAAAGCTGAGAACTGTTTGTGCGAGGGGAGGTTAAGGATTCGTACAAATGGATTTTGCATCATAGTATGTTGGCTATATTTCAGTAGGTATACAGATGCTGACGCGTGGGCCAACAACTTTAGATCTTCCTGTGAAAGCCGTGGAAAATGAGGGAAAGACCTTTATCACTCGGTATGCACCACGCAGCATCGTGGTTGTTATATGACCTTGGGGCTTTCCATTGGTTTTCTTGACTGGAAAGATCTCGCCTGCAATCATTGCTGGAAATTTTGTTATTGTGATGTCATTGCCGTTTGCTCCATATTCCCCGCTCAAGCTTTGCGAAATTGCTGTGGATATCTTCCCGCCTGGGGTATTTCAGGTGCTTGGTGGAGATGACAAATTAGGTATTGCCCAGAGAGAAATTACAGGCTGCTTATTGCTGACTGTTCTACTATAGATGACACAACAGCCAAACAGCCAAGATATATTGTTTGCCGGCTCCATTGCTACCGGAAAGAGTATAGTGGCCGCTTGTGCAGGGACTCTCATACGTGTCAAGCTGGAGCTCGGCGGAAAGGATACGTCGATCGTCTGTCCTGATGTTGATGTAGCTGCTACAGCGCTGAAACTGGTAATGGGAGCTATGTCAAATAGCGACCAGGTTTGCGTCGCAACTAAACGGATGTTTATACACCTAGTCATCTACGCTCCCATGCTGAAGGCCATGACAGAATTTGTTGAAACCATGAAATTAGAGGAGACGCAGACGGCGTAGTGCTTGGACCCATCCAGAATCAAATATTATTTGAAAGAGTAAAGAGATTTTTCGAGTAAGGGGAGGGGGAAGGCTGGAAGTATGCCGCAGGTGGTGAATGGAGGAAGGTGGAAAAGGCATATTTCATTACTCCCACGATAGTTGATAACCCGCCAAATGACCCCAGGGTTGTTTAAGAGGAGCCATTTGTGAGTTATCGGCTATACTAATTACATGTAGCATGAGCTGATTTAAAACAGTGGCCAATTGTTCCAACGCAACCATGGACAGACGAATCCGAAGACATCGTTAGAGCGAACGACACCGAAACGGGACTTGGTGCCTGTGTTCATCCCAATGATGTTGACAGATCACGTCGAACTGGAGAGCATGCAGGACCATAAGAACCAGCAGCTTCAAGACCCCATAATCTAAAGCTGTCGTTGGTGGTCATCAGCAGAGAGGATCCGGCGTTGAGTGGGGAAGTCAGGCATTGAAACCTTGTTCCCATGTACACTGAATGCATATTTATTACAAATTGATGGACTTGGAACTCAGGGGGATGGCTGATCAATGCAGAATTTCAAGGATATACATGCAATGCCTGTGCGTGTGTCACACAAAAACCTCATTTCCTCGAAAGCTTACTGGTAAGTTCCGCCAAACAATTTGGAATGATTTTATTGATGCTGCAAAACTCAAACACCCCGCCACCGAAACCCGGGCACCGTTCAACACCAGAGACCAGAGCGCGCACCCAACAGAAACCACACCCACTCACCCGTCCCAGACACCATTACTTTATCACGCCTACGCCGAAATCCAAAAGTCATAAATCCTGATTCAGACTCGGGAATCCTGCAATGTGCGAGGCCAACCGATATTTGCAGTTCGTCGCTTGACCTGACTTGGAGAAACCGAATCATCCTTTCGCTTTCTACCATTGACAGACATGGCAGAAACTTCATCCGTACTAGGCGGTGTTACAGGACCTGGTTCTTCGATTGTCGACGCATCGCTCAAACTGGCGGGGTAACTTCTCGACAGATTGGGACAAATGGGCTCCGGTGATCTTTTTGACCGTGTGTCTTCGCTCGATCGTGCTGAATTGCGGTCCTTGACGTACCTCTCAAGCTCTTTGATAGCATTGGAGTATACGGATGCAGCTCCCTCACTCGGTAAGACCGGCTGAGTACGTCGACGGTCTCGCAACACTCTTCGCAAAATCTTTCCAGTCGGATTTCTTGGAATTTTTTGAACAAAATTGACCTCATTAACTTCCTTGTATCTGGCCAATTTAAACCTCAAGAAATTCTTCGTGTCTTCTTCGGTCAAATGTGACGACTCGTTTTTAACAACATAAGCCACAGGAACCTCTCCCGAGCCATCTGTAACTGCCACACCAATCACGGCTGCATCCACGACGTCGGGAAGCTCAAGTATTGTGGCCTCAATCTCTGCGGGACTAACTTGCCATCCGCGGACCTTAATGAGGTCTTTCGTTCGGTCGATCACATACCATTTTCCGTGGCGAACATAACCGATATCTCCTGACCGAAGCCAACCATCTTCTGTGAATGCTTCCGCAGTCGCATCTGCATTGTGCAAATATCCCGTCATAGGATGTGGTGCTTTTATTTGGATCTCGCCGTTCGCGCCTTCTTCCTCAATGATGTGGCCATCTTTGTCAACCAATCTGCAAGCTATTATAGCAACTGCCCAATCAAAGGAAGGGTTTGGATAGCTCACCGCAAATTTGTCCCTGGGAGAGGACGACCAACACTTCCCGTGCTCTCCTTCGTTCGATCATGCCAAATTGTCGCCCATCCTGCTTCCGTCATACCATACACTTGTTCGATTTTTGCTTCTGGAGGGAGCTTTGCATATAACTGTTGCTGCATACTGTCCGTTGCTAAAGAACCGCCGACATATACTCTTCTCAAAGATCCCAGCTTCTTTGTCTCCGAGTTTTTGGATAATGCTACCAAAATTGGAGGTACTACAATGGTATGCGTGATTTGAAATTTCTCTAACGCATTGAGAAATGCTTGCTCCTCATATCGTGGCATGATGTATGTTGGTGTGCCATTTCGAAGCGGCAGCGCGTGTTGAATGGGAATCGTGAAGGCGTGAAAAGGAGGAATGGCTATCAAATTCGAGATCTAATTTGTCAGATCCAATCGCTGTCAAGGACACAGGGCACACATACCTTGTAGTCTGTTGCTGCGATTTGATCCTGATATCGCCCTTGGTCAACCAAATACGAGTGTGGGATGACGGCAGCCTTTGGGAGCCCTGATGTCCCACTAGTGCTAGCATAAGCTGCTGGGGTATTATCCGGATCATCGACCTCAACCCAATCTCTCTCACCGCAACTGAGGAGCTTCGTCCATGATTGATGCGCCTCGGGAATCTCTTCGCCTTCGAAATTGAGCACGAATATTCTGGAGGGCGGAATCTCGCATGCATTAGCGGCCATAATTGCTTTGTCCAAAGTCTTTGGAGACGCCAGAAGGAACCTGGCTCCTGTCATTCGCAAATGATAGCTGAGTTCGTGGGCTGTGTAGCCTGGGTTGGCACCACTGAAGCAACCTCCAGCTCCAATGATTCCCAAGAAAGTACTCGTGTAATGAATCTGTTCAAGTAAGCAAGTGTTTACAGTATGGGATCAGTAATATACATCGTTGAAACTGACGACGCATACACAGTCACCTTTCTCAAGTCCATGATTTTTGAATCCAGCAACAAGTTGTCTGACCAGTGTCCACGTCTGTCCAGCAGAAAGGGATCTCGAGGGACTTGCGATATCAATGTACAACTATCCGACGTCAGCGGTTCAACTTCATTGACGCAGGTTGCGAGTTACAGACTGGTTTATTCTCATTTGCATTTACGTTTTCAAAAGTCCATGAGACAATATCCATTCTCAGGGCGGGTGTAGATTCTCGATTCTTGGGTATTTGGGAAAGAGTTTTCAATTGGGGACTGCCCAGGTTATTCCCGTGAATCTTCAATTGAACATTTTTCTACTAAGTCAAGCGAGACATACTATCTACCGATAATGCAAGCATGATGGTGAATGTCCGAGCATTTAGTCGGGAGGGCTTGAAGTGTCTTAGGCGAGATCATATTGTGGCTTCTATGCATGTCTCATCCGTCTGTCACCTTTCAGACGCACAGGTACACTTAGTATGCTTCTGCGCCCAAGTCTGCTCTTCTAGAAATGATTATGCAAGGGTCATCGCTTGTATACCCTTGCGGGTAGTGCTCGGGTTTGAAAGCCATTGTAGCATTGGATAATTGATACAATATAGCACTTTGTCGGGACGAGTCGTTCTTTCGCCGTCATGATTTCTATGCGTTTCTCAGCACGCAAGGTCAAGTACCACCGGTTGGTAAATCTGATTCATAGAATTGGCACCTCCTACGTTAGCAACTGGGCGTCCAGTATAGTCGGACTGCGCTCATGTCGGCTTCGGAAATTGCAGAATCTGGCAACACCCGACCTACGCCTCTTCCTTGCGCTGGGTGTTAAACTTTCTGTAGGGCGAACCAATAAAATGTCGACCCAATACAGTCGAATCTATCTACTAGATCCGCGTAAAAGGCGCATCCCGCACACCATCTTGAAGAATCATCCAATAACTAACTGCGGACGCACACTGCCATGTGGCCACCCTCAAGCCAATATTCTTCCTTTTTTATTTCTCAGGTATCAATTCGAAGATCAGTTCTAGATGCACGGATGACAAATCTGGCGAGCAACATCGCGATTCGACTGGTGATACCCTACGCTTACGATATGAGGAGCTTGATACGCTTCGTTTATTCTTCGCCCGTACCAAGTTCGCAGCGTTTTATTCAAAAAGATCAATCCAAGCCACTTGAAAGAGACGTGGAAACGTAGGTATGGTGGATCATTTTCTCTTTCAAGACCGATAAAGCGATAGTTCGGCTGGAATGCTATGTATTGGATCGTCCAATATCCCACAATTTCTGTTCCAATCGTCATGCCAGTGCATATGCCGCAAGGCCTTACTCGCCCCCAACATTTTTTATAGACACCAAATGTATTTTGCAGCTGTAGAACCGAATCAAGGTCACTTGTCGCAACGCATAGGCATTGATCTGATCAATCCTGTTTGTCATCAGCTTGTGTAAACTCGACGGCCCTTGTGGGTGATATTGTTTAGCATCGATTAGCTTGCAGGCTTTCGAGGACTGGCTACTAGCACGACCACATCTGCATCGCAGCCTCGAGTTCTCACACACCTCGATTTCTTTATAGGCCACCACTTACCTTTCTCGGCCACCCTGGCCAACTTTGTAATGGTGCCCTGCCAATATCGTGGGCTTTAGTCCCACATCACGCGGCTTTTTCGGCGACTGAATCTATCATTGGCAGAGATATCTTTGGCCTGTCTTGTGCCGTCTGCTTCTAAAGAATGCGATGAGTTGAATGCGCCAGATATAATCGAAGAATAAGGCTATCATACGACCTCGCCGCCAACTTGCATGCCCAGTAGGACCCAGTTGTAGGAGGAAAGTATGCCGACGCAGTGTATACTGGTCTTGTTGGTGTCCTGGGCTGAGGCTCTAAAACATACCAAAGCTTGTGTAAAGGCCGAATCGGTGAATGGAAGGAGAGCTTACCTCAGTCCGGATCCTAACAGGGACCTTTTTGTTGTTTCCTTTCCGGCGATGCAAACGCTGTTCAAAGGTGAATTTGGGTTTTATGCCACAAAATCCAATAAGGTCAATCCAGGCGGTACCACCTTGGTCTTCATATCTCCATGGGTAGCTTGGACAGCTGAAAAGTTGTTGCAAAGTGCTCTCCCAGGAGGTTTCGAAATTTGGGAGGAGCCCATTCTTTCCTGGTCTTGGTTGTTAGAAGAGGTAGAGAGAGTCAGTCACTTTTGGCTGCTGACTCACCAAAGGGTACTTATTCATTCACATTTGATCGCGACATGGAACCACAATCACTTACATTCCCTCATACAATCGAACATTTCTTGGCTAACTGGAACTCTCCAGCATCCTAATAATGTTACACTATATGTCTGTACTATCTATCCTCGATTGATTTGTGCCTTGAAGATGGATACTATTCGCAAGCCCCCGCCGGCATTGACGAGATCACTATATCCAGAATCTAAAGCAATCTCAGAGCCTGACTCAGCTAGCAGCGATCACCAATATCGCCTATCTATCGACAGTTTTGAATCTCTGCATATTGAAGATTTCTCTTTCTCTAGCTCAACGAGCCTAGATGGAAAGCCACTCGACCAGCGTACGACTTCGATCGGTAGCAGTGAAACAATACGTGAGGCTCCATTCCGAAGTTCTTTGTCGACTACGGTGTCGCCAAGACCTAGCAATTCCACTTTTGATGTTGAGAAAGGTCTCCCACTCCCGGGAAAGGTCCAAAGTCGTTTTGTTCGTCACGCTAGAAATACTTTCCTTAATGTTTACAGACGTCTTTTCACTTTGGTATTCATTTTCAACATGATCGGTCTTACTACCCTTCTTTACCGCAACTCGAATTGGATTGGCTCGCCACCTCTGTCAGACTTCGCGACAGCGGCTTCTGCAAATATTATGGTTGCAATTCTCATTCGCCAGGATTATATAGTCAATTATTTGTTCAAGATGACGTGGTTAGTCCCAGTAACCGCTCCTCTTCGCCTGCGTTGTATGCTAGCAAAAATTTACGAATACGGTGGTGTTCACTCCGGTGCCGCCGTCTCATCAGTCGTCTGGTTCTCCCTCCTTACAGCCTTCCTCACCCAACAATTCATAGTCGGTAATCTTTGGGACGCCGGACTCATAAACTTCACATACGTTCTCCTCTCCCTACTCTTAGCTATTGTTATATCCGCCTACCCGTCGTTCAGAACGAAATCCCACAATACCTTCGAGAATATCCACCGCTGGGCAGGCTGGTTCTCACTCGCTCTCTTCTGGGTGGAACTTATCCTCTTCTCCCGTACCCAATTCCACCCCAGTTCTTCGTCTCTCGGCCTAATTTTAATCCGCCTACCATCCTTCTGGTTCCTCCTCATCTCCTCCCTTCATACCATCGCTCCCTGGTTCCGCCTCCACAAACTTCCCGTCCAGGCCGAAAAACTCTCAAACCATGCCATCCGCCTCCACTTCACAGAGCCCATTCCCCTCTTCTGCGGTCTCCGCATCTCCTCCTCTCCACTAACGGAATGGCACTCCTTCGCCTGCATCCCCTCCCGCGACCACGGCCACTCAGGCGGTTCCCTCCTCATCTCCTCAGCCGGCGACTGGACACGCTCCCTCATCGCCAACCCCCACCCTTACTACTGGATCAAAGGTCTCCCCGTAACCGGCGTTCTATGCATGGCGCGCATCTTCCGCTCCATAATCCTCGTGACCACGGGCTCCGGAATCGGTCCTTGTTTAGGAGTCATGCAGGACATCCCTCATGTTAAAGTGAGAGTTATTTGGTCGACTCCGGATCCGGAACACACGTTTGGAAAGGAGATTTTGGAGATGGTGAGGGAGGTTGATAGGGACGCGGTGGTGTGGGATACGAGGGTGAGGGGAAGACCGGATTTAGTGAGATTTGCGTGGAATATGTGGAGAGCGGAGGGTGCGGAGGCGGTTTTTGTTATTGGGAATCCGAAAATTACGAGGAAGGTGGTTTATGGGATGAGGGGGAGGGGGGTGCCGGCTTTTGGTCCTGTGTGGGATAGTTGATTCTCGGTGGAAAGGGATTTTTATTTTTAGCGTTAATTTTTGGGGTGCTTGGTGAGCGTTTTGCGAGTTTTGAATAGGGTAATGAGGGATTGATTTTAGATGTGGGTGGATGGGAGTCTTTACTGTTTCATTTTCGATAGGTGTGTGGACGTTTGGGATGGGTATCTTTTTTATATCAAAATATCTAGATATCATAATGTGAATGGCAATTTAAACTGCAATATTACAGCTTTAGCTATAGAAATGATTGATTTATATCAATGTTCCAGATGAATACGATTGCCACAATCACCAATTTCTAGAGAATAGATAGCTACAAAGCATAAGGAAGTGATACGGCAATTGCGCTGGTCTGTAGGTATGCTAATCGAAAGACTAGGGACGCGATACAACCTCTGCGAGAGCACAATCCGTCGAGTTTTGCAGTTTAACACGCCCAAGGGGCTTCGCCCCCCACGAAAAGGGCGCCCCCAAAAGTTTTCTATACGTCAAGTGGATGAGATTATCTAATATTAAGCTGAGAACTTGGAGCGCAGATGCATGTTTTGGGACGCACTTATTTCGAACTCAAACTTGAGTCCATTGTCTCTGGCTTGCAAAAACGAGGGTACTTTTGTAGTGTCACCTGCTAGGAACTCTACCTCATCGCCACACAAGTTATTATCCGGTTCCTTTAGGCAATTGCCTATATATTCTAGGTAGAAGAGTTGCTAGAAATTCACTGCTTCGATGAATTTATTTTTTTGGTTAGTTAGTGGGATGGCTGGTATAAAGTATAGGTGATGAGGAAAAGAGGGGAAGAGGATCTATTCTACGCATATACAATACCACCTTCACTGGGGCCATATAATACCTGTGAATATATATAAAAAAATTAGATATAGGTATAAAAGGTATTGAATATTTCTTTACACATCTGGAAAAATAACACAAAAAGATTACTTTTATACCAATCCTTAAAATAAGACTTACTGTGAACTTTAAGACTTTTGCTAAATTAACTTACTGACTTTGCCTTATTACCAATCCTTTATTTATAAAGCACAAGAACACAATTTATAGCTATGAGGCGTCAAGCCCTTACACGATCGTAGGATATCATGTGACCGGGATGTCACATGATACGCGACACGACACTGGTCCCTGGGCGCCTATATAAAGGCCCTTTCTATGTAGATAGCTCCTTAGCTATACTTTTCTAGTTAACTCATGAGTTACTATTGACCTCTTTCCTAATGGTGCTTGTGATATCTAACAATAGCCATAAGTCTACGTGCCACTAGTGTACTAAATGATATACAGCTCACGGGATTATCTCGATGCTATATTCTTCTCTGAGCTTTAGTATGAAATTTATTGGTATCGGAGGAAGGTCCCGAGGCTTTGCATAAAGGTTGTTGACAGCCGATGATAGTGGCCGAGATGAAAGCTATTACAGGAATAGGTCAGAATACCGTGGATTTGAGTGATTCCAAAGCAAGAGCACTAGATTATGCACATATGGAGCAGTATAGGCGTTCAAAATCTGATTAAATGCTGTTCTAATAAGAGTTGAGCCACAGCTCGTGTTCTCGTCTAAGTAAGAACAGTAGTTTTTCAAAATTTTATAACTTTCTGAAATATTCTAATTCCTTCTTTTTATAGAAATTTATATTAATAAAATAGTATCTAATTTTTCCGCTTTAATTATATAGTTTTATTTATTACTAATTAAAAGTAAAATTTGAACAAGTTAATACAAAAATATTAAAATTCTAAAACATATATATTTTTTTAAATACAGTAAATTTTTTTTTGGAAAATATAATTCTAATATGTTACAGTCACAGTTTCCAGAACAGGGACTCGTATAAAGGGACGAACTTAATGGAATTCTAAGCTACAGAAGAAAGGTTTATAGTACAGGATGTAAGTATTTATAGGCAGTGATAATCACTAGACTAGTGCCATGCGCTAAGCTAGTTCGGGTGGCTTGCAAAGGCGGTGGCGGACATCACGTGATGCGGCTGAGTCGTGCGGCTGAACCGCACTCTTACTTTGGATTCAAAATGAAAATTACTTTTGATAATTATTAATAAAATTTTTATGAGAAGTTAAAAAAGTTTCACAATATTTTGAAAAGTTAGTGTTCTTGCTTGGGGGGAACAAGGGGCACGGGCTGTCGCCTCAACTCTTACATCGATTAAATGACTTGGGAGCCTTATAGCCTGAACACTCATACTTATGCAATTAGGCTCGTAAGTTCTTATCGTATAGAATTGTGATAATCATATGCGGGCCTCCAGAAATGGCTCACACAATGATAATCCCTCCTTATCAATTGACCTTCATTCGCGGTGTTACTGTAAAGGTCTTTGATTTGCTATATTGTATGCATGGATGCCGCGTTCCTTTTGCAGCGAAATTACATAAAGCTGCAGAGACGACCAATAAACTACCTGTTCGGACACCCTATGAAGCCTTTGATCAGGCAACCGCAGATAACATCACTGACAGCCAACAAGGATGCGTTCTGTGAGCGGGGTAAGGAAGTGTAAGAAAATATTGTCATTGCGGCTCAAAATCCCTAGAGCTAGGGGAGCCAGCCTTGAAATTCCGCATACTCGTTTTGCTATCTTCTTTTCTTGTCTTTCCATCGTCTGAAAATTTACTTTTCGAGAAACACTAGCGATTCAAAAGTATTTTCTAGTCACCTTCCACTCCTCTGCTTACCCTGGAAGCTCAAGGGAGCAGCTCGATCATCATGGCTCCATCACGCAGGGATGAGACGACCTCTGATGTATTCATTCATGAAAGCAATGAGTACGTAGCAAGATATACTATCTCTGCGAAAGGTTCTCAGTTGAGAGAGGTTGGGATGCCAAGAGCATGGAAGGGGAGTAACTTGACTGAGGCAGACTATCTTGTGGTCCTCAACGAGAACGAGATTGCGGAAATCGAAAGCGCAGCAACCCAGTTCATTGGTAAGCTCAAGCTTGTACCTTTTCCCGATATTGCCTAATTGAAAGGCAGCTTCGAAGTTGCCGACTGGCCTGATTAGTCCAACTACTTTCCCTCTCCCAGTTCTAGCTACCAGGCTCTTCAAACTGAGAGAGCGCCTCCATACTGGCCTTGGGTTCTTCATAATTCGCGGTTTGCAGCCGGCCAATTATGAAAACTTACAGAACATCGTCATATACGCTGGGATTTCCAGCTATATTGGCGATCGTCGGGCAGTCCAATATCCTGGAGGTCCAGTTCTGAGTCAGTATCTCACTAGCACTTTGCACTGTCATCTGCTGATCATCAGCAGCACACGTTATTGACCTCTCGTCCGAGGAAGATGTTGAGAAGAATCGGGGCAGATACATTGGCCAAGGAAATCAGAATATGAACATGGTGAGTATTGTATCCGCCTAATCACAACCATAATTGTAACACTAATTTCCCAGCCTTTTCATACAGATAATGGTCATATTCTATGCTTATATAGCATCCACTCCGCTAGCATTGGAGGGCGTTCTCGTCTTGCATCGTCTCGAGCTATCATCAAAGCTCTTCGCCACCAACGCCCTGATATTGTACAGACTCTGAAGGAACGTTGGGAATGGGACACGTAAGCTTTGTACACTTACTGTATCTTGAGCTTGATATCTGACGGCTACGAAGTTTCGCAGAGACACCTGCAAGTTTTGGCCGGCCTTTGCTGTTCGAAGATGGTAACCGAACCATTCTGAGTTATTCCCGAAGACCACTTATCGGAACACCCGATTACCCACGTCGGGCCGGCCTAAAGCCACTTACGAGTGCCCAGGAAGAGGCTCTGGACAAGTTGGAAGAATCTGCATCCTCACTTTCTTTCACGTTTAATTTCAACACGGGTGATATCCAGTACGTGAATAACCTCGCCATTCTCCACGGCAGGGAAGCTTTTCAGAACGAGTGCGCTGTTGGGTGTCGCAGACATCTGTTGCGCATGTTTTTGAAGGACGAGGAGAATGAGTTGCCACTACCCACAGTATTGGACAGCATCGTCGACCCACTTTATGTTCATGAGCCTGAGCATGAGAAATTTCCCTGGACTTTGGAACCCTTGCCATATATTTTGAGCCCCTAATGGGATGGATGTGCATTTCTCAGGATCGTGAGTTCCGAGAATCATATTATTCTGGTGTTGCTAGAATGGTATAAGGATTGAATACTTTGGAAGTGTAGTTGATAAACAATAACCCCCATTATTGTTGTTCTTTGTCAGCGAAGCTCTTAGTATGTAGCACTCAATGCTTCGATTTCGTCGCCCTTCGAGCTATTCATTTGGTTTATCTAATTACAATCAATACATCAATCAAAACACTAGCTTACTATCAAATGGGATGCATTCGATCAGTATATATCGTTAAAGATATGATCAGCCGCTTCATTGACGTAACAAAATCACAATTGAGGCTAAACTTAGTTGTCAAGCAATGAAAGGGAGACTCTGCAAGAATTTTTGCAGCTTCTGGACCACTGTTATCATTCGCCCCTAGCAGGGCTTTCGAGGAGCTGGGAAAAGTTTCGAAATCCAGTAGAACGGTTTCTCCCGAGCGCTTTCGGGGTCGGCCTTGAATTCAATTTCCATAAGCTTAAATGCCACACCTATTGAGTTGATTAGAGAGATGAAGAAACTCGCTCGGTCCCAGATGCGCTGTCATACGTTGCCTGTCTAAGATATTGACCATTTTCATCATGTATTCTATGGACTCTTCATCGAGCCCAGCTGCCTTGTGGACATCTTTCCCCATCCAATCCAAAGTGAAAGGCAAACTCCCCTGACAAATTATCGTAAAGTGGGCGAGGAGATTGTTCGCGGACATTTCCCATTTGTCTAGCATCGACGCGGTATGGAATGAAAAGACTGGTTGTGAAGATTCCTGGAGCAGTTCTTATTAAAAAATTTGAAATTTCCTGGCACTCGCAAAGGTACTCACGGCTGCTATTTTCCGTCTCAACTTCATGCATTGATGTCGACAGCAGAACTCGAGATTATGAAGAAGAACGAACAGGCACAAAAACGTCTCAAGCCAGTCATCTCGGTGGTGTCTGAAAATTCTCTTTTTAAGCTCTGTGATAACGCCCTTTTTCTTCTTTGTCATGAACGCCATCCACTGAAGGTCCATCTGGCCATCTAGCATTGGGGGTATTGGTCTTTTACCAACATAAGGGGAGTCTGGATCACTGACCACGTCAATGCCGAGCGACTCGGGTCCACAAATTCCGAAGGTTTTAGAAGCGAGCCTTGTGATTATGGCTATTTTCAGAGTTTCCTTCAGAAGCGTGCTCTGCGTTTGTTAATAGACAATTCTTGACATTGATGCTATGGGTAAACTCACTTTTGCGCTCAATCGTATAGCTTCATGAAATGTATCACTGAAAAGATCGCCGACATCCCCAATCGTAAGTTCCTTCAGGAAATACTGGAAATTGTTCTCAACGAATAGCTCCATCGCTCTTGCGGCCGCTGGTACGCTAGAAACTACGAAATGCGGCAATTGAAGAACAACTGTGCCGCGGGGAGTAGGGTAGTTCTTGGTGAGTACATCCCCATTCAAAGGCCGAAACTTGCGGCAAACGATATTTAGTAAGGGGGCCGGCTCATTACCTGCCCGATCAGTCAAGTTAAAGAAAAGTTGTAACGTTCTCTTCTCATTGCCATCCCAAGCTGTGATTTTCCTCATTCCTTGGGGAAACCGAAGAGATCCTGAGAGCAATATAACTGATTAGCAGTGCTGATAAAAACGGGTTTACAGGTTTTTTTTTTACCAGTGCGGAAAATCTCAAGCTCCTTTGGGGAGAGTCGACCACGATAGCAAGGTAATCTCCAAATTCTTGACGAGCCTTTTACAGCTTTACATCTCTCACAAAGCCCGTCGTTGGTATCTTCGCTGCACTGAAGTAGCCCACGTTAATTCTAATGCACAGTGAAACACAATACTGATCTTACCGGCTCTCTCATCAACTGACATCGAATACAGGCGGATGATTCCCTGACAGAGTTCACTTTTTCGAGCTCATGATCTTTGTATGCTCTTCGTCGTTTAAGTGTTTTCTGTGGAGTGTCTACGTATGGTCAATTCAATCACGATTAAGCGTGAGTCTGTAAATTTCCAATGATTTTGCTACAAGAATATTGAGTCAACCTACTATGAAGAGATTGTTCCAACTCAGACGATGAATGCGACTTAATCATGGAGTTTACTGCGCTGTTGGTAGACCGCGGCGGTGTGAGCTGAACTTGTTGGGGGTTCAAGGAGCTATCAGATCCGTTCGTTTTTATCGATCTAGCTGAGGGTATTATTGCTATATCCATTCCCTGCTGAAATGACTCCGCGAGTAGCGGGGAATCACCATTTTCCGTTTGTGGAACAGTGGTGTGCTGAGACTGATCTAATAAGTACGATATGTTAGTCTTGAGGTTGGGCGGTTGCGAATCCCTAACTAACCTAGATTTGAGTTTTCTTGAAGATGGCCTGAATGTGGGGATTCAATTGCGCTGGGAGGTGTCGAGTTGTTCCCAGAGATGGAGAACCGCAACGCCTCGAGATCTCCCATTTCTTCGTGGTCAGTATCAACCCAATTAGCGATTACATCCAGAAGCGCAGGATCGTCTGCACGATGAGATTCGTCTCGAGCGTTGTAACAACTAAAAGTGCCGAGATGAGAACAGTTCGGTTAGTTATCTTTCAGATCTGATACTTACTTAAGAAGTTCATCCCTTTGCTCGAAGGCTTCAGATGGTATAACCAAGTCATTCGATTTTTCGTAGCAGAACGTAGGAAGTTCATATATTTGTTTAGAAGTTTCAAGTGGTATAGCTGCATCATACGGTTGTTCATAGCTTGATGGAGCAGGAATATCTTCGAGTCTAGTCATGAGAGGCCGTTTCCGAATCTTGGGAGAAATTACTCACCCTGCGTTTCGAAGAACTGCTCTTTAATAGGTTCGGGTGCTACACATGGAAGACTGGCTTGCTGGTCTCCACTGTAAGACTGGCAATCTTGTTGCTCGTTTGGTATTACCCATTCATGATAAGAGGGTTCCATATCAAAGAAACCAGCGGGAAAACAACTCAAGGCAGGGTCTTCAATCTGCAACCATTCGTCTCCAGCCACATTGGGAGGCTCATGCTCAGGTGGAGGAAGGCTTCTCATGGTGGCACAACGGTATTATGCAGCAGGTCTCAAGCTACACGCAAGATATATGAATTACGACACTGGTGCTGTTATAGTAAAATTTTCTAGGAAATTTAGTAAATCGCGTGGTTGAGAAGTCTTTTGTCACGAATCCGAAATTTGTGCGAATGGTCTATGTAGCGATTAGTGTATAGTAATGCGCCTGTACTTTTCGGGACATATAAATTTTTTCTTACCAACAATATATCTAATTCATGATTCTCTCGATATAAAAACCAATTAAAATATAATCTATTATACTTACTATACAGAATATTTAATTTTTATATTAAAAATTTCTAAAAAGTTGGATTACAAATTTATTTATATATTAAAATTTTTTAAAA
>Ga0182030_10013437_pt1 | contig 16290 bp, 28 predicted proteins | sample 812S3MmetaG_FD_121299 | JGI IMG/M metagenome (GOLD analysis project Ga0182030, IMG submission 121299) | Permafrost microbial communities from Stordalen Mire, Sweden - 812S3M metaG (Illumina Assembly) | ecosystem: Environmental > Terrestrial > Soil > Wetlands > Permafrost | place: Sweden...
AGCGCACGCCATCCACGATGGGGCGGGCCAGGTCCTGGCAGCAGTTCATCTTTCCTTGGACCAGGTCGAGCGCAGACTTGATCCTGACGGCAAAGCACTGCTCCAGGGGGTTAAGAAACACCTTGATGACGTCTATGAACAACTGCGGCACCTTTCTCATGAACTAAGACCAACCATCTTGGACGATTTGGGATTGGTGCCCGCTATTGAGTTTCTTTCGGATGGTGTCGCCAGGAGGTCGGGGTTGCGAGTAGCGGTTCAAGCGTCCAACGGAGTGCGACTTCCTCTTACTCTAGAGACCGTCCTCTACCGGGTCGTTCAGGAAGCCCTGAATAACATCAGCAAACACGCCCAAGCCAAGTCGGTAAAAATACAATTGCACATCTCGGAGAAAAAGGCCCGGTGTTCCATTGTCGACGACGGGGTGGGCTTCAACGCCAACCTCGCCGGGGCTCGTTCCACATCGCGAGGCCTTGGGCTGCTGGGAATGCGCGAGAAATTGCAACCCTTCGGAGGCGCCCTCAAAATTGAATCAAGTCCGGGCCAAGGCACCAAGCTCTTCATTTCCGTTCCGTGGAGGGATTAGTATGCCGATTCAAGTTCTCGTGGTGGACGATCATCAACTGGTCCGTCAAGGCTTGCGTGCTCTGCTGGAGCGCGAAGGGTTTAAGGTGGTTGGCGAAGCTGCCAATGGGCAGGAGGCGATTCAACTGGCGGAAACCCTTCATCCCGAAGTGGTGGTTATGGATCTTGCCATGCCGGTGCTGAATGGCATTGACGCGACCCGCGAAATCCAGCGGGTTTCTCCCAAGACCAAAACAATTCTGCTGACCATGCACACGGACCACCAGTACATCCTGGAAGGGCTGCGCGGCGGGGCCAAGGGATATGTGATGAAAACGCACGCGGCCAACGATTTGGTCCGTGCGATTCGGGAGGCGGCGCGTGGAGGAACATACTTAAGCCCCGAGATTTCGGATGCGGTTATTCAGGCTTACCAAAATAAGACGGAACTTCCGCACGACCCCCTGAGCGCCCGGGAGCGGCAGGTTCTGCAATTGATCGCGGAAGGCAAATCGACCAAGGAGTGTGCCGTTACCCTTGACATCAGCGTGAAGACGGCTGAAACCTACCGCAGCCGGATCATGGAGAAGCTGGACATTCATGAGACCGCCAGTATGGTTCGCTATGCGATCCGGAGGGGACTTGTGCAACCCTAAGAGGAACCTCGATTAGGAACCTCGCGGTGACTCTCCGCTCGTGTCATGGCCATCCTGGTCATGACCGCGCACGGGCGGGACGCCTATGCCGCAGCGCTTTCTGCGATCGTTGAGCCGCAGTATCCCTTTCATATTCATTGCCTTAACGTTTGGCAGCCCGCGACATAAAGTCAGGTTCTAAATACAGGTAATTAGGAGGTGAGTTATGTTCAAGAAACTGAGATGGCCATTACTGCTTCTGGTCGCGGCACTCACAGTGCTGATGCCGGGCGCAGCGATGGCGGAAAGATATCAAGAACATAGAGATCACGTCCTGGTTCAAGTTGACGTTGGCCATGGTTTTCGGCACTGCCGGGGCGGCTGGTGAGACCGATGGGGTCATTGGCACCCATATCGCTACTGGTAGTAATGCCGATTGGCCGTAGGTAATACCAGTCTGAATTGAGGGGGAAAAGGAAATCCCCTCTACTGCTGGGGCCGCATCCAGGAGGCTTGCGGCCCCGGCCACATACCCCCCAGCAACCTCTTCCGTGGTTTACCCTACAGAGCCAATGCGTGGAATCTCCGACGGGGCAATACAGGGAACCGAGTATTGAACCGTCGCCGTCCTGCCATTAGCATGTGCCAGTCAGGTCTCCCTAGGGAGCCGTCGCTTGTGCCAGGGCTTGGAAATTCTTACCGATCAGGTTCCGGCCACACCCAGAGGGGACGTATCCCCGATCGGGAGGAGGTTCTCATTTATGAATCATCCGAATCTGAACTGGGATATCGATTTCCCAACACCACGACCTCAAGGTGAGGAGGGGTTTTACCTGGATGACCTCGCCTATGGAGCTGTGATGGAGTGATCGCGGGCAGCAAAGAGAAGTTCGTCGGCAGGATCCAGGAGCGCTACGGAATCGCCAAAGAGGCGGCCCAGCGGCAGCTCGACGATTGGCTCAATACGATTGCCCCAGCCGAGCCTGGCTCACGCCGCAAGAGCGATCAATTTGCGGAAGAACCTGCCAGGCCGAGGTGAAGCCATGCTCCGGAATCTGTCTGAGTAGAGAAGAAGGAGGTTCGAAAATGGCAGATACGAAAACGGCGGTAATCGGGCTCTATCCTACGCATTCGAGTCTTGAGGTTGGAGTTCAGGCTCTGAAAGATGCGGGATTCCGTAGTGACGAAATTTCGGTTCTCTACCCTGAAAAGCAGGACGATAAAGGCCGTGCCCACGCGAAAGGCGAAGCCGCTCCGGAAGGCGCTGCCACCGGCGCCAGCGCCGGTGCAGTGGTGGGCGGCGTTTTGGGATGGCTGGCTGGCATCGGCACGCTGGCTATTCCCGGTATGGGACCCCTTATCGCTGCCGGCCCCATCATAGCAGCGCTCGCCGGCGCCGGCGCCGCTGGCGTTTTGGGCGGAATGGCGGGTGGCCTGGCTGGCCTGGGGGTGCCCGAATCCGAAGCCAAAGGCTACGAGGAACGACTCAAGGGTGGCGGGACGCTGCTGTCGATCCATTCGGACAATTTATATCGGACGGAGCGTGCCAAAAAAATCTTGGAAAGCACTGGGGCCCAGGACATTTCGTCTACCGGAAAAGCGGGCGCCCACTTTGACAAGTGCGGTCATCCTCTTCAACGCTCGGCGTGAGATGTGACGTCATGACAGTGGAATTTTCTACACACCACTCGAAAGATCGACTCACGCCTAACCCCCCTTAGCCATCTTCCACAAAACACCTAATCCACTGGCAGCGCGCATTTTGCCCACTTATATGATGCCTGGTAGGGCGCGTGCTCTCCGCAGAAGGGAAGAATAGGGGGTGGTTTGTGGGAGAATGTGAGCGCTGCATCACCATGCTTCTCGTTCTCTGGAGGCTACATATTCGACGGAGGTGGCTGATTCCTCTCATGACCTCACAAGCTGCTGGGCGGTACTGCAAGGTGCGGCCAGATCCAACAGGCACAAGGCAATCGGTCGGGGTTTCCCTGATATTGAAGTCGGGTGTACGCCGGATTGAAGTTAATGCAGGGCGATCTGATGATGAATACGGGCTTTGGTGGGTCAACAGGGATAAGACTTGGGGCGCAAACCCACTGCCGGGTTGGGCGCCTCGGAAAGGAGGAGCCATGCTTTATTATGCGTTGGTCTTTTTCGTCGTTGCCCTAGTCGCCGGATTGCTCGGCTTCGGGGCAGTTGCTTTTGCCGCCGCAGGCATTGCCAGGATTCTGTTCTTCATTTTCTTGGTTTTGTTCCTCGTCAGCATGATCGGCCATTTAGGTCGAGGCCAGAGGATTTAATGCTAGTAGCTTCCTCAGGGCGCAAGGGGTGTTGAATTTCATTCTGAAATGGAGGAGAGAAATGAATTGGGATCAAATCGCAGGAAAGTGGTCGCAGATAAAAGGTGCGGTTCGACAGAAGTGGGGCAAGCTTACCGATGATGATCTGGAAGTCATCGCCGGCAGCAAAGATAAACTTGTTGGAAGGATCCAGGAGCGTTACGGGATCGCCAAGGAACAAGCCCAAAGGCAGCTCGACGAATGGTGCAAGACAGTTCGCCTGCCCAGCGCGGGCTCACGCGAGAGGACTGCGTAGGTTGCGGAAAAGAGCGCCAGGCCATAGAGAAGGCATGCTTCTAAACCCGTCGAATTCGAAAAGGGAGGCTTGAATATGGCAGGAAAAAACACGGCAGTATTGGGCATCTATCCTCGCTATGCGAGCGTCGAGCTTGGAGTGCAGGCGCTGAAAGACGCGGGATTCCGTTACACGGATATTTCGGTTCTCTATCCTGCAAACGTGGGCAATAAAGACTTCGCCCAAGAGAAAGCGACCAAAGCCCCGGAAGGTGCAGTCACCGGGGCCAGTACTGGTGCGGTGGTGGGCGGTGTTTTGGGATGGCTGGCAGGTATCGGCTCACTGGCCATTCCCGGGGTGGGGCCTTTCATCGCCGCCGGCCCTATCATAGCAGCTCTCGCGGGTGTCGGCGCGGTGGGCGCTTTGGGCGGAGTAGCCGGCGCCCTCGTCGGCATGGGAATGCCCGAATACGAAGCCAAGCGGTACCAAGGGCGAATCAGGGAAGGCGGAATACTGCTCTCCGTTCATTCGGACAGTTCGGATTGGACGAAGCGTGCCAAAGAAATCCTGGAAAGCACAGGAGCTCAGGACATCTCGTCTACCGGAGAGGCGAGCGCTGACTTTGACAAGAGCGATCGCCCCTATGAACGACGTTCCGCATGAGATTGGATGCTTGGGATCGAGGAATGCCGGTCGCCATTCAGCGCCGTGACAAGTCGCGTCCCACATCGATGAGGAAACCATGCCGGAAAAAGAAACCCTGGAGCGAGCAAGAGAGGACGCCCGTAAAGGCAATTCGGCCTCGACCCAAGCCGGTGAATTCGTCCGGGAAGAGATGCACCACATTCGTGAAGGAAAGCATGGGGCGCGGTCGGCAAAGCAAGCCATCGCCGTTGGTCTGTCCAAAGCGCGACGCGCCGGGGTGAAATTGGCTCCGCCCCCAAAAGCGAAGGCCCCCGCAAGGATACGCGCGCAAGCGCAGCGCGAGGTTTCCAAAGGCCAAGGCGTGTCCCGAAAGAAACCGTCCAGCACCCGCTCGCGCGGGATTCGCCAGGCGCTTAGGCGGGAGGGACATCAAGCGGCCTCTCCCGAAGCGTTGGGGCTTCAGGCTCGGCGCAGCGCTCGTGCGCGGGGGCCCGCGGGCCGCCGCCAGGCGGCATTAAAGGCGGTTCGGACCAAAGGCCACAAAGGGCTTCAGAGTGCGGCGCGCAAGGCTGCTCGCACCCGTGCCGCCCGGCTGTCTAAACAGCCTTGATCTCCATTGGCGGGATACGCCAAGAAAGGAGTCAACGGCAAGTGCTAACCATTCTCCTGATCATCTTTTTACTTATGGCCATCGGGGCGCTCCCCACCTGGCCTCACAGCCGGGAATGGGGCTATTATCCCAGCGGCGGGATAGGTTTGGTGGTAATCGTCTTAGTCATCTTGCTGCTGATGGGGCGAGTTTAGTGGCACGACTAACGGGTGTTGGTCTGATTCCATTTGGCGAGCCCGAAACGATGCGGAGGGGTGTGCACGACCCCTCCCCCTCCTACTCAGCCAAAGACTAGGGCGGGTCGGACCAGACGACTTATTCTTCCAGCCGCTTCGCCAAGGATGGCGGACATGATCAAGAAGGTAAAGGAAGGGTACAAAGTTCTGTCGGAGAAGTCCGCCAAGAACTTGGGAGGGCCTTACAAGACGAAAGCCGAGGCCAAGAAACGCCTACAACAAGTTGAGTATTTCTAGCGTACGAGGGGCTAGCGTCATTCGAAACGAAACACGCAGCCGTGCGGTGGTCTCACCAGAAGCCATGCCTTATCCGACTATAGAAAACCATGGCGTCATCGGGAAAATGCGCACCGCCGCCTTGGTGGCAATGGACGGTTCAATTGATTGGCTCTGCCTTCCCCGCTTTGATTCCCCGAGTGTTTTTGGCACCCTTCTCGACCACGCTAAGGGCGGGCGCTTCAACATCTTTCCGGCCGGACGAGGCTTTAGCGCCCAGCAACACTACTGGCCCTCCACCAATGTGCTCATTACCCGCTTCCGCTCCTCCGAAGGAGCGGCCGAGATCACCGACTTCATGCCCACGGGGGATTCGAAGCAACGGGATGCCTGTCCGCTCGTCCAGGCGGTGCGCGGATCCGTGGTTATTCGGTTGGAATGCCAGCCGGCGTTTAACTACGGTCGTAATTCGCACCGGGTGGAGCTCAGTTCCGCAGGCGCAACGTTCCTTTCAAAGCCGCCTAAGCCTGGTTCTCTCTTCTCCTACTCCGCTCCGCCAGACCGGTAAGACACCGCCGCCGGAACCTATCGCATAGTCGGTTATAAGTGGTGGCAGTACTATGATGACCGCGGAGAGGAATCCAATTGGGGCTTGTTCACCCGCCGCGACAATGGCTACGACGGCAAAGCCGCAGTGGTTATTGGGGGAATGGATTCCCGGGGCTACCCAACAGGGGGCGAGCAAGCCAATTACGGTGAGTTCCTCGATGACGTAATCGGGGCGAACCTCAACGTTTACAAAACCCTGCTTGGACCTCCCTGAATTCATGGCGCGTGCCGGCAGTTTCGAACCCTAAGCGGCGTCGCGCCGGAGCTGAAAAGCATTGACACTTAAGGCAGGACCTCTCCCCCGCCGAGGCGGAGGAGAGGGTGTTGGGGGGGAGCTGTTGGCAGGATTATTCAAGGGGGAAACCTTTTATTAACACGGCGTGCGCGCCTTCAAAACCCAATCACCGCTTTCCAATTGTCCTCTCAGCGCAATGTTGGCAAACCCGAAAATCGCTGTGTGGGAAAGCAGCACGCTGTCTTCAATAAGTAGCACCCTTTCACGGGAGATCATTTTGCCGGCTTCATAGGGAATCCAGCCCTGATACTCCGATTCGGCCATGGAGGGGCAACCCAAAGCGCCCCAGACCTTGCTCTCCGGTTTAAATGGCTGTACACCCCACTCCCGGTGAGCGCCGGGCACAGGCAGAACGGGCCCTACCAGGCTCAAAGACACTCCAGGATTGAGCGGGAACAAATCTCGTGGTCCCATAGGTAGCGGACCGAGTGATAAATCAGGTGTCAGAAATGAAGCTTCCATCTGTTCCCCTCCTCCCCTCACGCCGCCGTCGCAACTGTGTGTCCTCATCAAGCCTGGCAGGGCAACAATACGTTGCTGTGCATTTCGCGGCAATCAGGTGAACGCTGGTACTCGGCACACGGAGGAATCCTGACAACAGCCAGAGGCATTTCCTGACGGAGTTATCTGCTAGCGCCACCATTTTCGGGAACTGAATCTATACGATCGCCTCACAAATTTCGTCAGGTTGAAACCTGACTCCAATGTCGGGGTTTCCCCTGATTGAAATCAGAAGTCCGCCAAATTAAAAGATATAGGGTTGCTCAATGGGGAGAGAGGTTCCCCCAGGAAACTGCAATTCGGGAAAAAACCTTAGATTCCTTCAACCTATTATCCTTCGCGCCGAAGGAAGTCTTCGGAGTGAATACGGGGGTGGGCCTTGGGGGAGGAGGTCAAAATGAGTGAGCATCTTTTCGCGTTACTGATCCACGATCATCCAGAACCTTTTGCGTCCTTGAAACGGACCCTAAGAGATTTGTCGGTCGAGACCTACAGCGTTGCGACCTGCAAAGAAGCTGAGGACCTAATTTCCCAATGCCAGCCTCACATCGTCTTTACCGAAAGCTCTTTGGAGGACGGATCGTGGGTGAATATCCTTAACACGGCCGAAGCGTCTAACGTGCCCCTTAGCGTGATCGTGGTAGGGGCCGTTCCTGATACCCGGCATTACGTGTCCGTGATGGAACGCGGAGCCTTTGATTTTGTCGCCCCGCCCTTCGAGCACGGACCATTGAATTTCGTGATTAGGTCGGCGGCATTAGACGCCCACCGCCGTCGCCAAGCGTTGGCACACGCGGTTGTGGCTTCGTGATCGGTTGGGTTCTTGCCGACCTCTTGCCTCGGGTCGGGAGGGTGGAGTTTGAATTCTGCCCCTCCCGGGTTGGGCTTTGGCGCTACAGCGCCGCCCCACTCCGACGTGTCTGATCATTTCCACCTGCATCGTTTCTTGATGGGCGCTGTCAGGAATGCACCTGACCCCATTTTAGGGTGCTTCACCGAATTGCAACTTTTTTGCTCCGCCGCTAAAAACGAAAGGTATACCCGAGGATATTACGGTCGGGAAGTCGTGGAAGGGGCTCAAAGATTTAACGGAGGAGGGAATCAACATGCGTGTTCGCCAAGTCAGTTTGCTGGTCTCGTTGGTTGCGCTGGTGCTTATGGGTGCGCAGCCGGGAAAGGCAGAGAAGGAAGGACACCTCGTCATTCACGTTACTCCCAATATAGCTTATGTCTACGCCGACGGTGAACCTGTGGTTGAATCGTATGGCCACTTCATTAGGCTCAGTCCGGGAGAGCATCGAATCGACTTGTACAACTACGGCTACAAGCCGGAAACCCGGACCGTGACGATCCTATCGCACAAGACGGCGCATCTCAAAGTCACGATGGAAGCGGTCCCGGGAGTGGTTACGGGGCCGTGGGGATGTATTACCATCGAGGGCAACCATCACGCGGCGGTGCTGCTGAACGGCAAAGACCCCGAGGAGTTTTTTGTTGGGAACCTGCGAGAATTCAACCACGAGTTTTTTTGGAAAAGGGAATTGATCGTGCCGCCAGGCCACCACGAGTTGACGGTGGAGTACGATCACGGTGATCCCTGGAGCACGGGAGTGGATGTGCAAGCCAACCAGCGCGTGGTGGTTGACGCCCACAAAGGTGTGCGCAAGACCGAGCCTTGGCCGCGCGGAGACCAATTGAAGGAATTGGCCCGCTTCCGGGGCGGAGAATTCAATGACCATGTGGCGGTCGAAAAGGTCAACGGCCTGTTTTCCAGTTCCACGGGGCAGGTCAAATGCGGTGAATCCGCGCACCTGACTTGGTCCTCCACCGGTGCGACGAAGGTGGAACTCAATGGCGCGCCCGTAAGCGCTTCCGGTGATCAGACGGTACAGCCCAAGCAGAACACGGATTATAAATTCACCGCCGCCGGGCCGGGCGGAGTTTACACTTCCGACGCCACGGTGAACGTCAATCCTGATATTCATGCTTCCCTCAGCGTGACGCCGGCGGACGTTAACATCCAGAATAACAGCCAGGGGACTAGACCCCAGAGCACCGCGACAGTGACTTGGTCGGCCCCCAACGCCGATTCCGTCACCATAGATCCCCTCGGTTCAGTCGGGGCAAATGGCAGTCAAGAGGTTCCGGTCGCGCCCAGCAGTTCTTCCCCAGGACCCATCGACCAGACCGTTACCTACACTCTGCATGCCAGCAATGCCTGCGGAGAGTCCGAGACGCGCACGGCCACCTTACACCTAACGGGCTCCAATGGCGTGCTCCAGGGGACCGCGGCACCACCCGAAGAACCCCCGGCCGAAGCACCTCAGGTTGCGGCAGCAGCGCCCGAGCAGTTGCCTCAGACCGCCAGTCAATGGCCTTTGCTGGGTTTGATTGGCATCCTCTTGTTGGCTGTCGCCGCTTCATTCCATCTGATCTTGAAGAAATTGGCTTGATGCGCATCCCGAAATCTGCACCTGGCGCCATGTCTGGCGCCAGGTGCTCATGGGGAGGCTGGATGATTGATTATCTTTGCGACGCGTTCCTGGGATTATACGGATTCATTCCCGTACCGCACCGAGGCCGCGACCGGCTGGTCAGTTACCTCGGAGATCGAGCGCGGCATAGATGAGATGGTGTGCGCTCGATGAACCGGCGCGGGTTGCAGATGGCGTCTGACTTTTCCGTCGATGATGGGGGTTGGATTCTGTCAACACGATGCGAGCCCTGCCGCGCTGCGGGATTTCCTTCTCCTGTATGATTACGGGCTTTTCAGCGCGGAACACGGCAAACTCGAACCGATCTCGGACCTCAGCAATGGGCCCGGCTACTTCAACGTGTTCGCTCTCCCTCTTAGAAACTGACGGGTAGGGCCTTCAGGCCGCGTAGTCCCAAGTTGTTCCTCCAGCTCATCGGATCGGGGCCGAGAGCCAGTTTCGGCAGACGGCGCAAAAGGGTTTCAAAGGCGATTTGGCCTTCCATTCTCGCCAGCGTCGCGCCAAAGCAGAAATGGGCGGCCCACCCGAAAGCCAGGTGGCGGTTATCCTGCCGGCCCAGATCAAGCCGGTTGGGATCAGGAAATCTTTCCGGGCCGCGGTTGGCAGCGGCCATCACCGCGATCACCGCTTGCCGTTTCCGGATCTTCCTGCCGCCGAGTTCTGTATCCGCAGGTGCCAGGCGGGCGGTTTGCAGCACCGGCGGTTCATAGCGCAACAGTTCCTCCACTGCCGAAGGCATCAGAGCGAGCTCAGATTTCAATCGCTGCATTTGGCCGGGGTGCTGAAGAAGGGTTAACAAGCCCGTCGCGATCAGGCTGGTGGTGGTTTCCTGCCCCCCCGCCATCACCAGGATAGTATTGGCGATGACCTCCTCCTCGGTGAATAGATCTCCCTCCACCTCGGCCGTCATCAGGGAATAGACAACTCCTTCGCGCGGATGAATCTTCAGCTCGGCGATGGCGGAACGGAAGTAGGCGGCCATCTCGTCCAAGCTTTTGATGACCCCTGCCGCGCGCTCGGGGTTATGCTGGAAGTTACCCAGGATTTCCACAAAAACCTCGGTCCACTCCTTCAGTTGGAGATAATCGCTCGCCGGCATTCCCAACATCTCCGCCGTCACAATGGCCGGCAAGGGCACGGCGAAATCGGCGATGACGTCCATGGAGCCTTGGGCTTGCACCTTATCCAGAAGGCTTTCCGCAATCTCCTGAATGTGCGCGCGCAGGGCCTCGACCCGCCGGGGAGTAAAGGCTTCCGACGCCAGGCTGCGAATGCGGATGTGGGCGGGCGGGTCAAGAAAGAGCATCTGTTTTACCAGCACCTTGGCGATGGCGACAACGAGGCGAGGCCCATGGAAGCAAGTTGCTTCGGAGTGGGTGTGCGGTCGGCAGAGTAATCGTGCAGGACGGTGACGACGTCCTTGTAGCGGGTCACCACCCAGGTGTGTAGAAACGGGTCTTATCAGCAGTTATATGCTTACCTTGGGGGACGGGGTCCCACAAGAGGCATCTCGCCCTTGAGCACGTTAAAAAATTGAGGGAGTTCGTCCAGACCGGTCCTCCGTAGAAATTTCCCGAGGGGTGTAATGCGGGGATCGTCCTTTATCTTGTATACAATTCCATTACCACCCACCCCCTTGTCTTCTTCCTTCCCTGCGATCAGCCGTCGGACGTAATCCTGGTGAATCTTCGCATCGCTCTTGTCATACATTGATCTGAACTTAAGGAAGGAAAAGCGGGCGCCGTACTGCTCCACGCGATCCTGTTTGAACAGGATCGGCCCTTTCGACGTCAGCTTTATCGCAACGGCAATGACGACAAAAGCGGGGTTAGCAGGGTCATCGCAAAGAGGCTCCCGGTTAGATCGATAGTTCTTTTGATCAGCCGAAAGGTTGTGGATGCCATGTTCTGGGGCAGCGAATCGGGATAGAGGCTTATGTCCGGGGAACGACCACCTTTTTTGCGGTCCATATCTTCCTCGGTCTTTTTGCAGGAACAATTTCGGTGATCATCTTGATTTCTCCTCTGACGCCAGATTGATTGGTTGAATAAAGGTCCTATTGGAGCGCGAAGGTTTCAAAGTGGTGGGCGAGGCTGCGAACGGGCAGGAGGCGTTGAACCTTTCTGAGACCCTTCATCCGGAGGTGGCGGTTTTGGATCTTGCCATGCCGCTGTTGAACGGCATCGACGCGGCGCGCAAGATCCAACGCATTTTTCCCAAGACCAAAACCATCCTCCTGACCATGCACACGGACCACCGCTACATCCTGGAGGGCCTCCGAGGCGGGGCCAAGGGGTACGTGATGAAAACTCACGCTGCAGACGATTTGGTCCGCGCGATTCGGGAGGCGGCGCGCGGCGGAACCTATCTAAGCCCTGAGATTTCGGAAGCAGTAATCCAGTCTTATCAGAACAAAACTGAGATTCCTCCTGATCCCCTGAGTGCCCGGGAACGGCCGGTTCTGCAATTGATTGCGGAAGGCAAATCCACCAAAGAGGTCGCCACCACGCTCGACATCAGCGTGAAGACGGCTGAGACCTACCGCACCCGGATTATGCAGAAGCTAGATATTCACGAGACCGCAAGTTTGGTTCGCTATGCGATCCGAAGAGGGGTCATCCAACCTTAGCAGCTTGCTGAAGAACGTTCGAGGGCGGCAGTCCCGCGCACCGCACCGAAAGTGTTTAGGGGCAGCCCCGCGCAAAATCTATTCTTCCACTCGACCAAACCCGTTCGAGAATATTTGTCGCCCCTAATAACTTGGAATCGCGGCTCTCCTGAGCGGTTCACCAAACGGTTGGGACCGCCTTCCGTCAGGAATTCCCCCACCTCCTCATGTCAGCCTTTTCTTGCCTGGCATTCCAGAACTCACCGGATTGTGAGAACAAATCCACTCCTCTATTGTGATTTCGTAAGCTGATCTAACAAGGGGGCGAGTGCGAACCCCTTCTCGCCCCCGGTTTCGAAGGGCATTGTGTGATGGGTCACGAAGAAAAGCGAGTGCGGGTTCTGATCGCTGATGATGATCAGAAATTTCGTATTTTCATCAGGCGGGTGTTGGAAGCCCAGCCTAATCTGGCGGTTATTGGTGAAGCCCAGGACGGTGAAGAAGCCGTAAAAAAAGCCCAGGAAATGAAACCCGAGATGGTCATCATGGATATGGATATGCCTGGCATCGACGGCTTGGAAGCGACCCGGCGAGTAAAGGCGTCCCTGCCGAGGGCGGTGGTGGTTATGTTTTCCCCTGCGGAGGGCACGGCCTATCGTGGCGCGGCGGCCCGGAGCGGCGCCGACCAATTCCTTCCCAAGACCGCTTCCATATCGCAGATCCATTCGACGATCCGGGGTTGCTGTCCCTCGAAAGGCGTCTCGGGGGAGTTCTGTGTGGAGAGGCAATCTCAATGAGCACTTCTTCAGCGTTAGCAAACTTTCAACTTATAGGAGATTCCCATTTATGCCTTATCCGAATCTGAATCAGGAGATCGATTTCCCAGCGGAACAGTCTGGGAGCCAGGAGAGTTATTACCTGGACAATCTCGCTGAGGGGGCTAAGGAAGGCCTATTTTCTGTTGAAGCATGCAGGAAGGATTTTGGCCTAACCCCACTCGAAAAACAGGTCATCGCTTTAACCGTGGCCGGCTACACGAGTAAGGAGAGCGCAAAGAGAATCGGCATCAGCGGGCCGGCCCTCAGGCTGCATCTCACAAGTATATATGACAAGCTGCGCGTGTCGAATCAATTCGAACTGATACTTTTCGCTCTCTATTATCAACTGATCGACAACTGTGAAGTATCTCCGCCGTGTGACAGAAAAAGCCTGCTCCCAGCGAAAGGGCCTGGAAGCCAGGAGGGTTTTTACCTGGACGACCTCACCGAGGGAGCTATAGTGGAATTTGATACGCAACATCACCACTACAGGCTCGTTAAGCGTGCCGACACCCATGTGCACATCTCAGGTCATCCCATGTTCTGCCCGGAACCTGTCGAGGTGGAAATTGAAGGATCTGTCGGGAGCAGGCCCTTGTTGAAGCTCAATCCAGGTTTCATCGGACGCGGAATGTACATGGTGTTCAAGCATCCCGTCTTCGACCAGATCACCACTTCACGGATCCGCGAAATCCGCAAACTGGGCTAGTCATCGATTAAGAATGCGTTCCCCGCCCCGTAGGTCTGACGATCTGTCGCATCACTGTCTAACCAGTAATTTCCGATATCAACGGGGCTGTTAACACCCATGAAGAAGTCACTGGCAACATTATCAGGATTGGTTCTTGCCATTGGTTTGACCTCATCTGGCTGGGCCCAGCTAGGTAGTGCGGGCGCACGTGCGGGCGTGAAGGCAGAGTAGAGGCCCACCCGAAACGGAGTTTTGGCCCGGCGAGGGGTGTGGCCAAAAAACCCTGGCGATTTCGTCCTGCGGGAGGCCCGTTTTTCGGCCATTTCCGAATGTCACTCCGCTCTGACCGCAGACTATCGTTTCCGGCCAAGTGGAAGGCATTCTACTCCAACAGGAGGGACCTAACCGGTATGCTTCCTCGTACCGTCCTGCGGGAGGGTCAAGCGGTGGTTCCCCGGCATCCACTCTGGGGGATGCTTCGCTACCGGGCCGGAGTCTTCGCGAGCCACAGCAACTCAAGCCCGGGACACGCATGGTGGATCTGGCGCCGTGGCAAGGATCTAATTCCGCAGCCTGTCTTCAGTTCCCGCCCCGACTACACAGCCGGAAGAAAATTCTCTCCAACCTCTATCGAGGTCAAGGAATTGTGGGCGCCGGGGCTGAGAAATCTTCGAAGCACCGCAATCACCCAAGCGAAAAGGCACCTCGCAACTCGGTCCCCCAGCTCGCGGCAGCCGGTAACCGATCAATAGTGCACCAAATATGCACCTTGAGCCAGGAATCCTCCTCTGAAGGTTCGCTAAGTGTTGTAGAACTGCGAATGACGGGTCTCGATTGGACAAGTGCTGCGGTTCTGAAAACCGTTGCCCTTTCATCCAATTCTTGCCCGTAAGTTGCTGAAACAAGAGGGTCTGCGGGGATTCGAACTTCGGACTTGCGGTTTAGGAAACCTTTTTCAACAAATTTGCTAACTCGTTGAAAGGATGACAGAAAACCCTGCAACGCCTTTTGAGTCAGCAACTTCGCCTGTTGTGGCGAGCTAGATTGAGATGCTGCCAAATGTACTGAAATGATTGTTGGGTCCCCACAAAAGTCCCCACAGTCCCCGGTCGCCCAAAAAGGGATGCCACTGCGAGGATAAATGGTCGGGGCGTGCCGGTGACCGCTCGAAACGGGCCCGTGCACGTCACCTTCCAACTTTTTTTCACCGGTCGACAAATGTGACAACCGCGCGCTAGAGGGACAAGACCCCGGTTATCTGGCAGACGCTCTTATGGAAATTCTAGCCGTTTGGATAGCCTGCGCGAAGGATTTAGTCAGCCGCGTTTAGAAAAAGCATTTGGTTGGCCGTTCGCTGGATGCCTGGAGCTAGCCCCATGATTGGATGTACCTGTGTCTGTACTCCCGGCCCAAGCGACCCACAGCGGAGTAAGGCAACCGTCTCGGCTTCCATTTATCGGATACCCCCTAACGTGCGTCCGTGTGCGCAAGGTCTCGCGAGCGTCCCGCTGTCTTAAGGTACTCCGCCATGTCAGATCTACGGAGCGATACCAACAAGAACTAGAGGGACGGCGGGAACCCCTCGGCCCTGGCGCACCACATCGTACAGTGCGCCTTCATAGTATCCTGGCCCAGAGGACATTTGCTCTTGCATTGATTTCATGGGCAGTATCTCAACCCCCACGTCTATCGCGTCTCCCACATAGAAGGCCATATGTTTCACGAATAGGTCATAGGCAATAAAGCTGTACTTTCCGAGTTGAATCTCGACGGCAACGCGCTTCTTAAGGAAGTCGGTTTGGTTGTAAGAGAAAATGGCACGCCGTCCGGCTGCTTCAATTTCGCGTTTTTGCTCGTCGGGTGCGAGGTGAAGGGTTCTTCGAATAAGGGTATAATCGTCCGTTACCCAATAACTCGTCCGACTCTCTTCCCACTCTGCCTTTTTGAAATCTTCGCTGAATCTCTTGTTCAGCGCTGCGGGCGAGTATAAGAGCTTTCCCTTCATTGTCTTTTCTTTGCTCACCTTCGTTTTGTACTTCTCCGCATCGATTGGTTTAATGATAGCCTCAATTTCCTTCCAGATATTTGGATGGTGCACCGATAGCCACTCGTGCCCGTTCAGGTGCGAATAAACTTGAAGTATTCGCATTGCGCCCCTTTGGATCGGTTGATACGGCAATCGTCAAACACGTTCTGATTAGTGGTTTACCCAGCGTTTATGCGCTATTGCCGCATAGCCTGCCTGGAGCGCTCTAACTCCAGGGGCATTTGGACGATCCGGTCGGTTGGTCTCGGGACATAGACAGGACGATCCACGGGCCGTCGGGGAAGTTTACCCTCCCAAGCCAGTCTCGCTCGGTCGGCGGCAATCCTGAGGTATTGGTCGATCACATCAGCACCAGCCGCTCTCCGATTATGGAGGACGGCAGCGCAGGCGGCGCTTCCAACCCCAAGGTACGGGTCAACCACGAGGTCATTTTCTTTCGTCAGCGTAAGTTCGAGCCGCTCAATCAATTCCACCGGGAATTGGCACGAGTGAGCGGTCTTCTCAGTGTGGTTGTGTTTGACGTTCGGAATTACCCATACGTCGCCGGGGTTCTTACCCAGAGAATTACAGGAATACTGACCGATTTTTGCGCCTTTGTAGTACTTCTTACCAGGATATTTCTGTGTTCTTAGCTTGTCAAGTTGTCCGGTTTTCATAGCAAGTGATCTGTCCGGTTTTGGTTTTTCTTCTCCTGCACAAATTTGAGGGCCACCGCCGCCGTCGTCGCTGTGGGAATGTGGGAATCC
>Ga0182030_10013440_pt1 | contig 16287 bp, 20 predicted proteins | sample 812S3MmetaG_FD_121299 | JGI IMG/M metagenome (GOLD analysis project Ga0182030, IMG submission 121299) | Permafrost microbial communities from Stordalen Mire, Sweden - 812S3M metaG (Illumina Assembly) | ecosystem: Environmental > Terrestrial > Soil > Wetlands > Permafrost | place: Sweden...
CGGGTACCTGTGGTGGCTAACAAGCGCCCCTGAGGGATTTGGTACAAGAGGTTATCGAAACACTGATATTTACTGTTTTCCAGAACGGAATCTAGTAATCGCGCGGATGCAAAACACACCCTCTGATGAGTCGCCAACCTATTTAAATGACGCACTCGCATTATTCGCCAAAATGGTTGTTCCGATAGAGCACTAACGGTGCCTACGAACCACCCTGCCGGGTAATAGGAGCGAAAAGATGTTGAGCATCGTTTGTGGGGGCCTTAGGTTGCGTCGGCCGACCAAAAGTTAGATCTGGGCAGTAGTCCCTCAGTTGCTGCTGTTCTGCCGGTGTGAAATTACGGTTTGGTACTAATAAACGCGCAAGATGCATGTCTTTGGCTAGGGAGATGACACCGCTTCTGGTGGCACTTGTAGCTGTAAGGTCCAACGATTTCAGTCTCTTCAAACCCGTCAAAACCTGCAGCCCCTTGTCAGATATCATATTGTGGCTCAAGTCAAGAATTTCGAGATTTTTCAGTTGCAACAGATAATTAAGTTCGTCATCAGTTGTATTGCTGCTAGATATGTACAGTTGCTTTAGAGAGGGGCAGGCCGTCAAATATTTGAGGCGTCCATGTAAATTTGTCTGTGCCAAGTCCAGACTTTCAAGCTTTTTAAAATCTTTTAGCAGTGCAAGATTTTTTCCGTCGAAGCTCGTACCACTCAGGCAGATTGAATGCAAATTAGGAAGTTGAGAGAGCCGCTTCAAGGAGGTGCCCACGAGTGGCCGGACGTTAAAAGCACTAAACCGCTCCAGGGACGTTAAAGTGGGCAATTCGACCAGTTGTTCGTCGTTGACGTCTGAAGTATCCACGAACAGCTCTTTGAGATGTTTGAAATTGCCGAGATGACGAATTACTTTGGTGATCCGCTGGTCTTCCGTTTCGTCGTCGCTGGCTACGCCTGCTTGAAGCAGCAGGCCCTCCACGAAGTTCGGCGTAATTTTGTCTAGTGATTCGGGATTACTTAATGCCCAGCTGTTGAGATTTAAGCCTAGTTTCTTTCCACTCGGTACAGCGACTGTGACCGTACCTTTGGCTGGCCCTAAGTCGTTGCCGTTCCTGATCTTGAAGGCTTGCCACCTCAGTCTTTCTTCGTAGTTATAGCAAGAAAGATTACCCAGCGAGTGTTCACTTTTGAAATCGATTTTGTATTGGACACTAATCGCCTTTGTCTCCCTGTTTTCTGCCCGAGCTGGGGGGTGTACCAAGCAAACGCCAAGAGTCAGCAGCATTGATGCCTGGAATGCATAATATAGTCTCAACCGGCAGACCCCTGATTTATTTCCTGAGACTGAGTCTATCAAACTTCGAATTCTTTGGGTGACTCAACGCACAGGCGAAATCAGGTTTTTGAGCAGATCTTCCAGCAGATCGTTTTCATGTGAAATTATTTCTGATGAGATGAGGTCTAGCTCGCCTTCGTAAAGTGTGCGCAAATAACTTGTGCCAGGGTTTTCGGAAATATCCATCAACACAACGATTTCGAACTGATTGTTATGTTTGTAGGTCGCGACAACGTAGTTTTTACCCATGGACTGAAAACAGTATCTAACCGTGACTATTTTCGACGCATTATGTTTTTCAGACAGGAGTTCCAAATATTGTCTAGAACGAATCCACTGGCAGTCACTGACGTAAAAAGCATCACCAGCATTGCTAACTGAAGATTCGAGTCTCAGCGTGCTTGTGACCGCGTAATCTTCCAGTTTTGTGTTTGAGTCGTTGGTAAAGGAATTCACTTTTGTTTGTTCTCGAGTGAGAGGTAGGATTAAAATCAACATTAAACGGTCCGAGGTGAAAACCCCGTGAAACTTTTAGAACAAGGACAGCCGCTTTAAACGCATCCTTCAGCTACTCTCAGTTCAACTCTGTTGTCCAGATTCGCTGATACCAGCTACACGCAGGCCTTCTTGAGTCGACTTGATCAGGTATTCGAGCCGCTTGGGTCTCTGTTGTGTGCCTTTACCAGGAACCGACATAACCTGCGTCCCTTCTACGAAAATTACAATCGAACCATCGGACTGAGGTTGCCCGGGTGTAATTTTCTCGAGTGTAAGTGTGCTTTGAAGACCGGCATCCTGGATAGTCTTCGCGACATCAGGCGTCCAAACATTTTGTTTGTAAGCCGCTGCACAATCAGGCGTCATGTACATGATTGCTTGTTCCTGGCTGCCTCTGGCAGAACGAGCGCTCAGATCCCAGGCTAATGGAAGCCAGCCTTGCACCAGATTTTGAGCCTCGGCTGCGCTCACCATAGTTACGGTTGGATCAGGGGTCGCGGTCTGTGGTTGTGACGAGTGCACCGATCGACCGGGATGAGAGCCAGCGCCTGCTGCCTGCGCGGTAGTCGACCAGTTTACCCCGTGACGTGGTCTGTGAGGATGCGAATCCGGCTGTGGCATGAGCACCAGAGTGAAAAGCGTGCCGGCCATAAGTCCCGCAAAACTCACCATAGTGAGCGTCAGTTTGTATTTTTCTCCCGCCTGATAGTCAAACATCGCTCAGTACCATCGCTCCTTCTATCTAATTGGCTCGCTAACGAACTAACATCAGCTAGCTAGCCTGCAACATGTCTGGGCTGAAAGTACGCTTCTTTCAAAATGAAATTTGCAACCGCTGCCATCAATGAATACCTGTACGAGAGTGGCGTGACACTCCCATAGATTAGGTCTTCCTGACCTTCGCGTAAATCGGGGGAACTCCCACGGGGTAGGGTAAATACGAGAATTTGGTGAACTATGACCCCAATCAATAAGAACGTCGTATGCTTGCACATCCATGACCAGTACCATTTCATGGATAGCGAGTGAGTTGATCTTCTGAAAGCCCCGTTAAGTGAGTATATTGAGATTCCGGATTAGGAGACCGTTCAGCGAGGGAATTCTGTGTCGAGAAGCAAACATACAAGACCAGATCGAATTCTTGCGGCAAGCAGGGTGCGAGCTCCTCACGAGGCGCGCGGTCAGGATGATCAGAGTTCCTTCCGCCGACTTGCCAGGGTGTTGAAGGAATCAGGTATCATCGTTGAATTGCCGAACAGTCCTGAGTCTGATGAGCCCATAATTCCTCGCATCATTGTTAAGCGGCCACGACAAGGCTTCGTTCATCCAGCAGAAAAGGCGGATATATTGCGCGTTTTGCAATTCTTTGGAGAGCGGTGCTTTTATGGGCTGCGATTGATTAAGTTGATTCAAGGGAGTGCTACGCTCAGTGGGGATAGTCTGCTTATGGGGCGTCTCGAGGTCCCGGGCACAATTGTTCTATATGATCAACCTGCTTCACCATGGTTTGTCGCAGGCTCAATTTCGAGTGCTGAAAGAGAGAAGCTAGAGCGAGCCGGTGCCTCGATTGAGGTTTCGAGCGACAACCTCCATTGCCTTATTCATTGGACTGATAGCGATCTCAAAAATTTCATGCTTTTTGAAGTGTTTATGCATGAGATAGGACATCATCTCATTCAGCAGTACAAGGGGAAAAGAAGTGCTCGTGTTGCGAGAACCAAAGATCACGAACATTTTGCCGAGTCATTTGCCGAACGCTGCCGCGAGAGCTTCTTTGCTGACCATATAGGTGATCTGGATGCGTAACCATGTCGATTTGATCGGCGATGGAATTGAGAATCCTTGGAACGCTAAAGCCATGATTGATATTGCCAACGTATTTGGATCGGCATGCTTTTTCCGAGATCGCAAAAATCTGGCTGAGTCTTTCCGTGATATCGCCAATGGTGCTGCCCAGATACAAGTTATCTCGTGCGATCAAGTTACGCAAACGTATTCTCCTATCGTGGCGCTTGAAAATCTAGATAATGCTGTGGACATTTATGGATTTAAGCTACCACCAGGAGTCCGTGCGGCTGTCATTGCTGGCAATGAAAAATTTGGCATTTCCCACGACATGCAGCAACGTGCAAATCACGTGTTGCAAATTCCTATGCCAGGAATCATGCTTAATACTTTGAATGTTGCTGCAGCTTCGGGTGTCGCACTGTATTATCTTTCCACAGCTTCCGGTGCCAAGCTGCAGATCAGGAGCCATCCAGAGAAACGGCGTCCCGAGATTTTGTTTATGGGTGCGGGAGACCATATAGAGCTTGGCAGTTCGATTCGATCGGCTGGTGCGTTTGGATGGAACCGTTTATTTCTGGAAGATCGTGAAGGCATATGGTTCGGTTGCAATCGAATTATACGCTCAGAAAGTCGTGGAGCTGCAAGGCGTGGGCGCAACTCAATCCGCCTTGTGCCAGTTGGCAGTGATAGTAATTATGCATTCAGAGATGTTACGGTCATCTCGTCCAGGAATGGTATTCCGATCAACAAGGCCAATCTTGCTGTGGGTCCGCAGCAACTTATCGTTATAGCTGATGAAAGTAAGGTCGATGTTTCGCGTGAAGATTGGGGAAGGTTTGGTGCCAACGTTCAGTTTGTGCAGATTGAAGTGCCTTCTTCTGATTACGTGTATCGCTATCGACTGTTCGCCTCCATTGCGCTCGCTGAGACCGCACGCCAGGTCGGGCAAAAATCGGCTGCGCGAATTGCAAAACCAGGTAGGCAAGGACCTGTCTATGAAAGTTCTCTGGCAGTGCTTTTAGAGGCGAAAGGTGAAGAAGTGTTTGTGCAGGATCTCGACGATTATTAGATGCTGCGTAATTCTCTAACCTGCTGATTCATCCAGCGAGACTTTGAACATACCTGCTATTTTTTTGCTTGCGGCATCAAGATCCGAGTTGATTATCACCGAACCAATTAAGTTAGGCGACTGGGGTTTCACGCTCCCCGCATGCGCACACGCTTTTGCCGTCAGTGCAACATAATTTTGATAGCTGAGAAGCACTGCGACAGGCTCGCCGTGGTCCGTTATCTCAACCGCCGAATTCGCCGAGCAAAGGCTATCTACAAGCGGAAAAAATTCTTTTCGTGCTTGCGTTTTGCCGACTGTTTGAGGTGTCAACCCTAAAGCGGCCGTTTTCTTTTCTGTTCGATTCGCCATATACTCACCCATTCGGGGGCTGTACATAATTAGGGTACACAGTTGTTGGACGTTTGACAAGTTGCGACGCTACGCAATCCGAGTCGACAAGTTTCTTTCTGGCGATCACTCGAGTGTCAATTCCGAAGAAATTGAGGACGCGGATGAAGATAGCAACGGATGAAACATCAGTGTTCTTTATAACAGCACTGCTTCAAAGCTGCAAATGTTCTGTCACAGGAAGCTAATCGGATAAAGCAGCTGTGAACTGCGTTTCGGCTGACGGCGGAAAAAAACGAAACATTTTTCAATGGCGCCAACAGCATCTGGTTCCATGTGATCAACGACAATTGGAACTGCGCTTTCATGCTGTCTCGGTATGTGTTGTTGGGCAAGCAGATTCTCAAGACACATCTGGCGCTGCGTAAGTATAATTGAAGAACGTGAGTCTAATCTTCGGTGAATTCGTGTCGGTCGAAGAAACTGCTAAAAATAAAATGAATGACTTTCGTAGTCAGTGGTACGTGCAGGCAGGCCTTTTTGTAGCTGTCTTGGGATGCGCTGTGTTAACCGTAGTGGAGTTCCATCCTTTTTGGTTTGACTCAACGGTAAATCAGATTGCTATGCATCGATGGATACCGCGAACCCCTCAAACTGCATCACTAATTTGGCAATTACAACTGCTAAGAATATCGATGATTCTAATCAATCAAGTCCCAATTTTTGTCGTGTTACCGTTTACATTGGTCGCTTACTTGGGATATTCAATCGACGTTTTCATGACAGGATTGCCCAAAGCCAAGACTCAGTTTTTACTGAAACAAAGAATTATCACCAGGATTGCAGAGCGCGTGTTCGAATTTGCCACCATCGTTCGTGAAGCCGAACTAGTGATGTTGAAAAAGGAGTATAAAAAACATTCTCAAACGGATGAATGCGATGCCCGTTCCGTCCTTAAGCGAGTGGTCTCCAAAATAGAACTAACCGACACCGCCTGGCGCCACCTATAGCCGCATAACTATTCAAACCTACTTCAGCTCTTTTATTTTGTCTTTAAAAATCTTCTCTTGTTCTTGTAACCAAGCTTGTATCTCTGAATTTTGGCTATCAATTTGTTCTCAAGGTCCCTTGACCAACCAGCATTTTCGAATTCTTGGACCTTAATTGATGACTCCTTATAGTGACGAAGAGCACGAACTGAACATTTCAATGTTTCGTTGAGATTTTCTTCTGCAGGTCTATTCTCTGCTCGCTCCAGGATCGCTTTTTGGCGAGACATATCGCTGAAGACAACCCTCCTCAGGTTGATAGCATCTATACCTAAGCTTTCAAGAACACTTAAGCCGAGATTGTCTTTATCCTGAACCGCGAGCAAGCCCAGAAGCAGATGCTCGGTTGAAATGAAATCGTCTGAACTGTCTTGCGCTGCCGTCAGCGAGGCTTCTAAACAGCGCTTCGCAACCTCGGTAAAGGGCATCTCTAATGTTACGACACCGGAGCCGCGACCGATCAGCTTTTCGACTGCTATCCGAGCACCATCCAGAGTGATGCCGACTTCGTATAAGCTCCGAGCAGCAATGCCTAATTGCTCACTAAGGAGCCCAAGGAGCAGCTGTTCGGTACCTACATAGTTGTGATCCAGTTTGCGAGATTCTTCTTGCGACAACACGATGACTTTTATGCTTGCTTCTGTAAATTTTTCAAACATAAGACTCCAACGATGTAATCGTGGTGAGTGTGGCAACTGTAGTATAAGGCTGGAACGAATTTGCTGATTGAAACATTGCAATTACTGGACTGTCGCGCGGATCTCTGAGATTTGCCCGGGTGTCTATTTTCCGCTGAGATGACAAGAGTATTGCTTTTACGGGAGATAAATTGATTTCGCCTTCTTGATCATAACAAGCCCCGATTTGTCCGATGCTTTTTCAGCAAGCGATATTGCTTCATCAAATTTTCGCCGAGCAAGCTCCGTCCTGCCTTGCCTAGCATAGACTGAAGCCAGATTGGACGTACATTGTGCCAGATTCTCCGCGGACGGTCGTTCGAGGGTTATTTTTAGTGCCTGATTGAATGCTGCTTCAGCCTTCTCTTTCTCGCCCAAGTCCAGATAGACACAGCCACTATTGCCATAGTAATACAGGAGATCTTGCTCTGATTTGTTACCTGCATCGTACGCTTCTTTAAACGTTTTAAGCGCTTTTTCATAACTCTTTCGAGCGCGTAACACTCCACCTAAGTCGTTTAATGCACTGGCAAGCAAAACATTCATATCGGGTTTCTTCCGCAAAAGTTCGACTTCGCTCTCATAGTCTAATTGTGCTTTTTGCAGTTGAGATGTCTCTGTATGCAGTTTCCCCAGCTGCTTATAGGCCGCTTCCAAGATGTCGATTGACTGCGGCGATAATTTTTTAGTAGTTGAGATAACTGTGTCTAGACTAGCTTCGCATTCGGCATTTTTGCTTTGGCAAAACTGATTCAAACTTTGGTGAAGTCGGACTTCAAGCGAGGTTCTGGTATCACGACTTGCAGCTAACATTGCTCTATCGATTGCCTCTGATTCAGCATATTTTGCTTGTCCATAAAAAATGTTTGACTGCTGCTTTTTTAGCTGAACGTCAGTTACAAATGACGAGTGTGCCTTCATGCTTTCAAGTTCGTTTAGTAGCTTCTGCGCATTGTTATACTTGGCCTGATGCGCGCATACAAGAGAAAGGTTGTACAGCTATCGCTTTGTCATTATGCTCCTCTCGAGCGCGCTTTAATGCCTCAGTGTACGCATCTTCGGCATCAGCGAAACGATTTTGTTGCAAGAGTGCATTGCCTTTCGTACCTAGAGAGCGAGAATCGTTCTGGGCAAAAGCCGCACTGGTTTGAGCGAACAAGAGCGTGCAAAGAATAACAACTGCCTCAAATCTCGTGTTGTTCTGGACTGCAGATATTTTTATCGATCTGTTTTTCATAACTTTTGCGAGGTTTTTTCCATCAACTCAAAACTGACATTTTAGCGTGGCTTGCAACTTAAGGTACCAGTCCTTCTTTTAAGTCTCTAAGCCAGCTGGCTGTATCCTCCGGCTGAATTGCATGTTTAAGATACTTGTGAATCGCTTTCTGAACCGACTTTTGAGCACCAAGTTGAATCAAATCTTCGGCGAGCTTACATCTTAGCGGAACAAAAATTGGACAACTGTTGAAGTTTTTGGTCGCTACATTCAAATCACGAGTTTTTAATGCCAAAAGCCCTTCTATAGCGTAAGCATTACTGAGCTCAGTTTCGTATTCTGCTTTCCCTGCAACGATCCCATTTTCTAAAGCAAGTTTTGAAAATACACTCGCATGGTGATAGTTTTCAAGTTCGAACGCGGCTTCTGCCATCTCAGACAACGTTGTGCAATTCCGTACATGGGTGCCAATATCGATCACCTTTTGCCCTTTCTCGAGTACCAGCTGTGCCAGCTTACGCTGCTCTTGTGATGATTCCGAGCGCCGCATCCTCTCCAGAGCTCTAGTGCACACCACAGCGGGATATTGAGCGCTTTTTTCGACGATGTTCTCCAATTTGCCGAACAATGTCAATCCCAGGTTGAAATCGCGCTCAATGGCGAAAAGAGCGGCATTAAATAAGGCGGGTGCACATGCTGTTTGTTCTTGGATCTTCTTTTGCCAGTGTTCCATAGCTATATTCCAGAGCCGCGTCGGGAATTGGTTCAAAGATAGGTAATTTTCGAGAGGACCCTCAAATGTGGCGTGATTGTCAATCATCCATAAAACGTGAACATAACGCGACAGGGATATCGTTCGCGTTTCAAGCTCGCGCTGATAGTAAAAACCGAGTAGCTTTAGCCGAGTCGCCCAGTTGTTTGGGTCTTTCAAAAGCTTGTGCTCAAGTTTTTGCGCTTGTTCGGCAGAAAGATCTTGACCCTCCCAAGCCGTCACAAATTGCTCGCGCTTACTTAGGCTTTCGATGGTGCGCTCCTACCCAGACTAGTCTAATTTTTAGTCTCAAATTATCTTACCAGGGTAGGGCTAATCTTCTAGGCATCTAATCCTGGCTCTGGCATGGCTATATCACCGCTGCCCAGAGTAGGATGGGGACGGCGTGGCACTCCAGATGCGGCATCAGGTCCTTCCGGCAAAGGCGGCCAATTACCACCGAGGTTAGTGGCGTCGAGGTTAATGGCTCTCGGTGGCGTAAACCAAAAGCGATTGCTTCTAATCCAATTTATCAGTGTGTCTTTAATACTCCGTAAGTGAGTTGCCGACTCAAAATCTCCAATTCGCGCCATCGCGCTCACCTGTCGCTTCCACGCTGCGCGGATAACATCGTCTTGTAAATCTTGTGGATCGATACCCAAAGTGAGGCACGCTTTGAGAATCTCTTCCGGTAAGCTGTTCGCCTTCGGTGCATTCATAATATGACGCCTGTGTCTAGGAGCTAGTACCAGCATACACCAGCAATATGATTCCAATAGCTCTTTCAAGCTGTTATCGTTGTTTTGATTGGGAATGGAGAAAAACAATGTACGAATGCCGAGAAATACCTGATACCGACACGCTGGAATTAATGATTGATGGCCGCATAACCGCCGATGAATACCACGCAACTTCCGAGAAGTTAGTGGCTTTTATGGAAAAGCACGGAAAAGTCCGTATTCTCAAAGAGGTACGCAGCTTTTCTGGTCTTGATTTTAGTATCTTCAAAGACAAATTGATCGGCGCCATGTTGAAGCACATGAGCGACATTAGCGCAGTCGCTGTCGTATCCGATGAGCACTGGGTGGAACAAGTAACCGATTTGCTCAAGCCTGTTTATCCTTTTCCAGTGCGCTGTTTTAAGTTGGCGCAAATCGAAGAAGCCCGCAATTGGCTCAAGTCTGTTTAATTTTAATGCCCACGCGCATCTTGATCTTGCGTCACCGCAGTTGATCTGGACGCCAGTGCAGCGGGGAGTCTACACCGCGAAGCTATAATGCACCCGTGCTCTCTTAATGATGACTTCGGATGGACCCTACACATGGAAATTGTCGAGCATTCAGTTTTACTGGTGGCCTCACAAGATGTGGTGTGGAAGAAAATGGTTGACTGGCAGGACTGGCCAACGTGGGACTGCGATATGGAATCAGTCCATTTTCCTGATGCCCTCGGATATGGTGCAGTCGGCCGGTTAAAGTTGAAGGGTGGGCCGAAGGTTCTACTCTGTGTTACTGACTTTCATCCGGGGGAATCATATATCAGCGAGTTTCAACTACTTGGGACCAGGCTGATATTTGGACACACTTTGAAGCCGGTAAACGAGAGTGCTACCATGATGACCTTCACGGTCAGAGCCCAGGGTCTGACAGCTTTTCTTGTCGTCAATTCAGTCAAATCGAAAATCACTAAGGGCCTACCGGAACATATCCGCAACTTCCAGTTCGGTTTGCAGCAAGATGTGCAGAAGTAATACTGCACTTTGGAAACAAAATTATGTGCCCGAATAAATCAACCTTAAGCCGTGCCGTCCTTGTAACACTTTTTTAGCATCTTCCCGATTGACCTCCGCTATCTTTACGGTTATGGAGTTTCAATCGATGAGGAGCGAAACACCATTTCGATTTAGTTAGTAGCACTAGCTTCGCACCTCACTTACCAAGTTACCAACTTAACCAAACGAATATAAGTTTCTCGAGCCTGGACTCCATTCCGGCTAGAGGCTGAATCGTTTTATGGAGCACAAATGGCAAACGAGAATAAATCCGCAAAACCACTTGAGACCTCTTACCATTCATCTTTGGAAGATCAGTCGCACAACCTGCTTAATTCTCTCAGCCTCAGTGACTGGCAGGAATATAGTGCGAGAACAGCAACTAAGGGCATAGGCGAACCGGCTTCTGGTGAAATTTCTTTCGAGAAAGATATCTACGGCACGAAGAACACCGCCCCAAGTTTGAACAATTTTGAGAATATCATGAACCCTATTTGCGCAACTCTCAAAGCGGATGCGGATACACTGTGGCAAATGGGGACGCAAGCCCAACCTGGCGAAGCTACAGCTTCCGCAGATAACGCATTCAACGCAAATAAATTAGCTCGGTCATGGACGCCAGGAGTTTATAGTTGACGCGCTCCGATTGCCTTTTTGAACCTATGACTTAAGCTCCATCTGGCTCTGCGCCAGCCATGTCAACGATTATTGGTGCGTTTAGCGGTTTGTAATCGCGGCTCATAATGGAAGCATTGACGAACTGAACGCCCTGAAATACTTTCGTGCCATAGCTCTCGTGCACATGACCAAACACATGCAAATCAGGTTTTAGCTCAAGCACTCTGGTTAAAAGAACCGAGCTACCAAAATGACGGCTCTCATTGTCGAGTATTTGGTGACATGGTGAATGGGTGACCAGTATTTTAGTTTTCACGGTCTTTGCAAATCGAATACCAGAAAAATGGCGCGACAAAAAGTCTTCACTTCCGCCTTTTGGTGCTTCGAACGCCCAGCTCCCATTTATGTGTCCAACCCACGGTGAACCGTAAATTGAAAATTCGGCAAATTCAATTGATTGATCTATTAGGAGGCGAATACCGTGGAACGAAAGGTCACCTCTGCATATTTCAGGACATTGCTGAACATAGGCATCATGATTACCGGGAACGTAGAAAACATGCTTGAACTGTTTGCGGACCCGTGCCAACCACATCACAAATTTGCTCCACTCAGCCGTTGTGCCAGAAAGCAGTGCGTCCCCTGAATGGATCAGGATGTCACCCTGGGGTAGTTCAGGTTCTGCCATGTGGGTATCGGAAATACAGACGACTCTCAAGATTTTTCCCATGCTTGTAAGGCTTATGGTCTAGCGAATTCATTAGATGTCTTCTAGACCTTATTATGTTGCTGGTCAGTCGCGCCCGAATCGTCTTACCACTTTTTTTCTGCCGCCAAATTTACGAATTAATATACAAACAAATATGAAGTATCGATCTCCAGGCTTTCTGACAACGAAAAGCCTCCACTATCTAGCACTTTGGCGTGTCAAGCAGAATTTATAATTCGCTTAACACAACTGAGTCCGGGCTTGTCGGACACATTCTGCTCACTCGAATTCTATTTTAGTCGAGTTTATCTCTGGCAATGTATTACGGAAATGCGCTATCACCATGTCCGAAAATGGCTAGTGCATTTGCAGCTTACTTGTTAGGATGATCTTGCAAGCGGAAATCAGCAAACACAACGCAGCAAACACAACGCAGCAAACACAACGCAGCAAACACAGCGCGAAAGACAGAAGACAAAACAACATTCGCCAATTGGCAGCGAGGAGCACAAGTGAGTTACGTACACAAAAAAGTTAAAACACCAGCGGGAGAACTTAAGCTTATAGCGAGTCAGAGTGGTTTAGCCGCTATTCTTTGGGAAAACGACAAGCCAGAGCGCGTCAAATTGCCGCATGGTATGGAAGACGATAACGACCCGATTCTTCTCGAGGTTGAGCGTCAATTGCGAGAGTATTTCGCTGGTACGAGAACATCGTTTTCGCTACCACTAGACTTTTCAGGCACGGATTTTCAAAAAAGCGTCTGGCAAGCATTGCTTACCATCCCCTATGGTGAAACAAGAAGTTACAGAGATATCGCGAAGCAAGTCGGGAATGAGCGCGCCGTGCGGGCGGTCGGCGCTGCAAACGGAAAAAATCCAATTTCGATTATTGCTCCTTGTCACCGAGTGATAGGCGCTGCTGGTCAACTGACCGGGTTTGCTGGTGGGCTAGCGACAAAAGCGATGCTTTTGAAGCTTGAAACTCAAGGACTTAAAACTCAAGGAAAAGATCAGCAGCTGTGTTTTGCGGAAACAGCGACACGGTCGTGACGAAAGGTGAGATGGAAACATGAACTTGCAACCGGACTTGTGCTATCAAGCTCTATTAGCCAGAGACCGCCGATTCGACGGATTATTTTTCGTAGCTGTTCGTTCGACGCATATTTATTGTCGCCCCGTTTGCACGGTCAAACCGCCGCTGAGTAAAAATTGTACTTTTTATGTGAATGCAGCATCATGCGAACGCGACGGATATCGTCCATGTCTGAGATGCAGACCTGAGCTGGCACCAGGTAATGCTTCAGTCGATTCTCGTAGCAGGTTGGTTTCGCGTGCCATACACCGCATCGAGGATGGTGCGCTCTCTACAGACTCGATCGAACAGCTAGCGTTAGAGCTCGGAGTTACAAGTCGACATCTGCGAAGAGTTTTTGAATCAGAAATTGGCGTCACTCCCGTTCAATACGTTCAAACGCAACGACTATTGTTAGCGAAGCGGTTGCTCACTGATACTGCCTTACCGATAACGCAGATTGCTATGGCTAGTGGATTTCAAAGCGTTCGGCGTTTCAACGCACTTTTTGTTGAACGATATAGGCTGAATCCAAGCAATCTGCGAAGGACACTTTGGTCCAAGCCGATTTCTTCGGACACTTTTATCTGTCAACTGTCATTTAGGCCTCCGTATGATTGGCAGTCGATTTTGTCTTTTCTCGGAGCGCGCGCGTGCACTGGTGTGGAATTTATCGATGAACACAAATATATGCGTACGGTTGTGATAGATGATGTAACTGGTTGGCTTTCAATAACTCCCAGTGCAAAGCAGTATGCGTTGGAAGTTACTCTCTCTTCCTCTCTGGCTCCAAAGTTTTTGCAAGTCCTTGCTCGGCTAAAACGACTTTTCGATTTGCAAGCCAGACCAGAGTTAATCGAGCAACAGCTTGGTGCTCTAGCAACCAACCACCCAGGGTTGCGCGTGCCGGGCGCTTATGATTCGTTCGAAGTTGCCATTCGCGCGATTCTTGGACAGCAAGTCAGCGTGAAAGCGGCATCGGTACTAGCTGGGCGTTTGGCGAAAAAATTCGGTTGCGAAATCAACACACCATATCCAGAGCTATATCTGTTGACACCACAGGCTCGTGCTCTCGCCTCTGCGAGAGTCGAAGAGATCTCCGAACTTGGAGTAATGCCCGCGCGCTCTCAAACAATAATTTCGTTCGCTAAAAATTATGCAAGCGGTAATTTGAACTTACAGCCTGGAGCCGATTATGAAAGCACCGTAGCTAAACTCACATCGCTTCCTGGAATTGGTGAGTGGACCGCTGCCTATATAGCGATGCGTTGCCTGGCTTATCCTGATGCGTTTCCTCATGATGATCTCGGCATTAAGAAGGCGCTGGGATTATCGAGTAAGAAGGCTTTGTTATTGGAAGCGGAAAAGTATCGTCCGTGGCGCGCGTACGCTGCAATGCATATGTGGAAATCATTAGAGAAGAAAGTGATTTGACTTATCTCTCCACACGTCATGGCAGCATGCAAGTCGAGGGCGCTCTTATCGACCAACCATTTTTTGCAGATTCTCAGGATAACGAGCACCTTCGATATTAATCTTCGATGTCGCCTCGTCGATATCGATCAATTCCTGCGCAGATAATTGGATTTTCGTAGCACCAATGTTTTCCTCGAGTCTATCCAGTCTCGTAGTTCCAGGAATTGGAACGATCCATGGCTTTTGTGCAAGCATCCAGGCGAGGACTATCTGTGCCGAAGTCGCTTCCTTTTGTTTGGCAATTTCAGCAAGAAGATCGACCAGTGCCTGGTTCGTTTTTAAAGCTTCGGGCGCAAAGCGAGGCAACCTGGAACGAAAATCGGAGGATTCGAATTTCGTATCGTGGTTTATCGCACCAGTCAGGTAGCCTTTGCCCAGTGGGCTGTAAGCGACAAGCCCAATTCCCAACTCTTCAATAGTCGGCAGAATTTCAGCTTCGTGCTCTCTGAACCAGAGAGAATATTCGCTTTGAAGAGCGGTCACGGGATGTACCGCATGTGCGCGGCGAATGGTCTGCGCACCAGCTTCGGAAAGACCAAAGTGCTTGACCTTGCCTTCCCAAATCAAGTCCTTAACTGCATAGGCCACTTCCTCGATAGGCACATCGGGATCGACTCTGTGCTGATACAACAAATCAATCACATCCTTGTGCGTCAACATCAATGACGCAGTCCATCCTGCTTGAACGATGAAGCCTCACCGAAACAGAACTTAAAAATGACTTGAATGTCTCGTACCTTATTAAAACTCCACAGCTTCATTTTGGATATATCAAAAACAACTCAAAGTTTGCCTAATTCTCCAACATTGCCCCGACAAAATAAAATGCCTTGTATATTAAGAGCACGACATTGTGTTTAGCTTCGTGGTGAATTATGGACGAGAAATCATACTGTCGAATTCTTGAAACTTCTGCTGTCTAAGGTGGCTTGTCCGACGAAATTCAACTTGCCACAAGCTGAGCGATGCGACGCATAGTTGGAATTAGACCAGGACCTCCGTCCATGACAATGACTAAAATGCCACCACCGAAATTAGCAATTATAGTGCGGCCACCGATCGTATTAAGCACGATTTGATGTATCTTGCTCTTCCACATAACTTGAACGCAAGATTCGCTGCTTGAAAAGAGCGCTACAGTGACGCTTGCGAGCAATTCTGCATCGATGGATTTTGGTAGCTTATTTCCCAATATTAACCCATCATGACCAACTATTAGTGAACCAATTACATCAGGAAATTCATTCACCGTGTCTAACAGTCTACCAAGTTCTTGGCTCGCTTCGAACCAGAGCAATTTTACATTCATAATTACCTGCGGTTTTATTATCACCATACACCAAAAGCTTCAAATGAGGCAGCCCGCCATTTACCCGCACATTTTCGCCCATTCCCGTGTAACATCTGGGTATAAAGCACTAGACCATTATTTTGGATAAAGAGAGCAAGCATCCTTGGCTGATACAGACCTGGTTTTTCCAGTACAAGATACGCGGTTAAAGACCCTCAATCAAGTGACCTCGATTGTTGACCGTTCATATTTCTTCCTGGCGGCGACCTCTGGATTAATCGGCACCTACCTGCTTTCTTATTCTGGTGGCCCCGCCTACGCTTGTGCGCACCCTTCAGTTGTCCTATACGCAATCATAGCCGCTGCAGTTTTCCTGATCGCCGCCGTATTCATTAACCTGGCTCGACGTGCTGTCTCGAATGAAATGTTGGTAAACCGTGATGGTCTGGCTCTTCCTTTACTTGTTGGGCGATTTAATGACATTCAGACGTGGCAAAGTTGGAGCGCTTTTGCATCGGCTTCGATAGCTGATAACGCACGTAACGAGCGCTGTCTGATACTACAGCTCAAGTCGGGCAAATCTATTTCCTTGCCATTAGTTGGTGTCGAATCAAACACGATTGAGCGACTTTTGCTATCTATC
>Ga0182030_10013441_pt1 | contig 16286 bp, 15 predicted proteins | sample 812S3MmetaG_FD_121299 | JGI IMG/M metagenome (GOLD analysis project Ga0182030, IMG submission 121299) | Permafrost microbial communities from Stordalen Mire, Sweden - 812S3M metaG (Illumina Assembly) | ecosystem: Environmental > Terrestrial > Soil > Wetlands > Permafrost | place: Sweden...
AAGTATGTGCAAGCTGCAGGTTAGGCTCAGCCATCCGGAAAGTGACCTTAGCTAGCGTGTCGCGTCCTACGGCCTCGGTCCGGAAGGGCCCAGCAGGAGAAATGCGAGGACTAAACATCCAATTGCTCCGCCCAAATGGAGTGGCAAGTAATCAAGTGGGGCTGGGCTGTTGCGCAGTACTACGAGGGCATCGCCGGCGGGGATGATTGCCCCGCACAATAGGCAAAGCCCTACCGCACGACGGTCGCGCAGCAGCACAAATGTTAAAGTGAGGCACCCGTAAGCTAAATCACGAAGGGCTGCCGAGCTGATCCATGCGTTTTCCGTCCCTCCAGAAGTAGGCACGCCGTAGGCCTTCGCTGCGCCTTCATGATCGATGGAGAATACGATCCCCATGGCGATCAGCAGGAGACTCCCGGCGAGCGTTATCCAGAACATCGCCGGTCCTAACCGGGAAGGGTAGTGGTTCATGGCTACACCAACCTACCATTGCGGAGCGGTTTGTCTCAGTTCCAGTACCAATATTTGACGTCGTTCCTAATAACAGGTCGATCGCTTCCAGCTTGTAACGGTCGAAGAAGTTACTAGTTTGGCGTTATGGCCACCTCGTTCATTAACGTCAAAGCACTCACGAAGCGCATCGCAGAAGTTCGGCAGGAACTAGCGGATCTCCTCCACTTAGAGACCTTCGCCGCTCATAGCTCTTCTAAAAAGCACGGACGGCCCAAAAAGATTCAAGGCGGAGACGTCGTCAACAACGGCAAGCCTGCCGCAAAAATTGGCCGTAAGTCTAAGAAGCGCGGTGCACTTGGCGCAGGCATTCTCAAGTATCTTTCTACCAAGGGCAAAAGCGGCGCCCACATCAAAGACATCGCTACTCATGTCGGCAGCAAGCCCGCCAACGTCACAGCCTGGACCTACACGACAGGCAAGGGCAAAGTTAAGCGAGTGAAGCCCGCCACATTCGCGATCATAGAGTAGATCGATCTCCTGATGCTTACGTTAAAGACTTTTGTTTCATTTGGGATCTTTTCCTTGGCTACTACCTTCGCCAACTGCCGCCCCACAACGTTTGACTGAGCCGGAACGACCGGCGCCGGCAGCGAACACACCAGGATGGCTGATTTCGAGGAGGCTTGGTCCCCCTTGCGTGCTTTTCCGGCCGGGATCGTCTGCCACGGCTCGTCCGGTCTTTACTAATCTCTTTTCATTCTGCTCGGTCTCGGCTGGAAGCCAATCCGTGCACGGCTTGGCCCCGGTCATGGAAAACACAGCGCATAACCATCACATGCGATGGCAACAAAAGCCCTGTGCTCCTGTGCTTAGGCCTCTACTTTGTCTCCGAAACTGGACTTATGGCGCTCGTGCAGTATCAGGGCTCTCCAGTCGCCCTTGTTGGGTTCGCAGGGGCGGTGCGACCGACTTACGGGAAAATGGTGATCTTGGAAGTCGTCACTGCCCTGGAAAATCTGGCGGTTATGGAGAGCCTCCGCCAAGAAGCGGACATTTACCGCTCCCTATTTAACCGTTGCCAGGGAGCGGTGGTAGTCGCTACGGAGAAGGGTCGGATCAGCACGGCGACAATGGCTGGGCGAACCTTACTTTCCCGTGCGGAGAACGGAGAGAGGGGAGCCCTGTTGAAGAAGTCCGAGCAGGTGGTCGCAACGGAGATTTCGTCCGCGATCAGCTTCGGCGAGGTGATTGAGCTTAATGGAGTTACTATCACGGGATCGCACCTTGGCGACCCCGAACTGATTGAACCTGTTATCGTCTACCAACTGCGCGACTCTCAGCCGTACAATGCGGTCGGCGTTGAAGAGGCAGCGCAGCGGCTGACTCCAATGCAGACCGAAGTGTTGAGGCTCTTATTGCGTGGGCTCCAGTACAAGGAGATCGCGAGCCATTTGGGAAACTCGTCGAACACCGTCCACCATCACGTATCGGAAATTCTGCGACGCCTGAGCTGCGCGGATAGAGTCGAATTGCTCACCAAATTTCAAGTCAGTGTTGAGTCCACCAACACGCAAAGGGAGAAGCGATCAGTTTCCACTCTGTCCCAGGTCCAGTTTATTGAAGACATCCCCCGGACCTCCAAGAAATGCTATCGTGTCCCAGAAAATGGGACGAGGAACACGGTCGCCTCTTGATTTCGCGAGCCGTTCGGGGACATGCTTAAAGTGTGGCAGACGAAGCGCACTCCTCCGAAGATCACCCTACGATCGGACATGCTCAGATCACCGGAACCGTTAGCGAGCTGAAGTTCCAACTTTGGTTGCCACGAGGCTGGCAGGCGAGAAAGTGGCTGCCGGATGTCTTCCTCGACTTCATGGTTGAAGTGACGGAGAAGGGTGAACCTACGGCCCGGCATTTTGGGGTCCAAGTAAAAGGGCGTCGGGAAAAACAAAAAAAAGGAATGCTTAGCGTAAGCATCGCGACGAAGCATCTACGGTACTACGCTGAATGTCGTGACCCAGTCTTCATATTCCGAATCGATCCCGATTCAGGTGAGGGCAATTGGGTTTTCATCCAGCGGTACCTCAAGCAGGCCGGAATGGCTGAAAAGCTTGCGGCTCAAAAAACGGTAAGCATCCGTCTCGACCTCGGACATACCTGACCGATTCCAACGTAGAGGTCAAAGAGGGTAATTCCGGCAAAGGGCCACTGAACTTCATGATTGGATTGATGGATGCGATCCCTATCATACACCCATGGCCGACATGAAATCCATCACGGATTGGGATAAGCTCAAATCGATGCTGGACAAGAAATCGTCGTCTAACGATGGTACGCGCATTGACGAAGCTGCCCTCGCGGCTCACTTGAAAACGCGGGTCAAAGGTCAGGACGCCGTCGTTGACGATGTGGCGCGGTTGCTCCGTCTCCAAATGGGCAAACGCCAAAGAGGACGCCCCATATGCAATCTTCTATTCCTTGGCCCGACAGGCACTGGCAAGACCGAACTGGCAAAAGCCATTGCCGAATTTTTGTACCATGATGAGAAGGCGATGCTCCGCTTTGATTGCTCTGAGTTTAGCGGCCCGGAGGCAAAGACCCGACTAATTGGCTCTCCTCAGGGCTACGTCGGATCAGAAGCGGGAGGGCAACTCATTCGCCCAATCCTTTCCAACCCCAGAAAGCTCATCCTGTTTGATGAAATCGAGAAATCCCACAAAGATGTTTTTGATCTATTTCTCCAACTGATGGGCGAAGCCCGGTTAACCGAACAGGGTTCTGGTCGCACGGGTGATTTTTCGGAAACCATTATCATTCTGACGAGCAATGCTCACGCAGAACAAATCGGTCGCATTCAAGCCGAGATCACGGACCCGCACGAACGCATCAACGCGGTAAAGAGTTACCTGGCTGACGCGAATGTTTTTCGGACAGAAATCCTTGGCCGAATTGATCGGGTGTATGTATTCCAGCCGCTACAGGGCTTTGTTATCGCGGAAATAGCTTTGGTTAAGCTGACGAAGCTGGCTTCAGAATACGGCCTTGAGGTCGAATTTGTCGCACCAGAGCTGATTGTCCAAGCTCTGGCTGCCAACGAGAAAGTAAGTCGTTTTGGAATCCGCGAACTCGAACGCATCTTGTTCGATATGTTTGCCGACCCGATGGAAAAAATGAAAGATAGCGGTTTTCGTAAAATCCGCGTTGAAACATCAGAAACGGGCGAGATAAAAATTCTGCCGGTGGTTTCTTAAAAGATAAAATCCCCGACGGGATGGGTAATGCAGTAGTTTTTAACCCACGCCGGTTTATAATCCCGGCCAGCGTGCTGATTAAGACGGATCCAGGGTCAGTTCAGACAAAGAATGAGCGGAGGTACCCTAGCGCAAGCGGCGAGCTGTTGGTATCCCAAACATGCTCTTGCTGATGTTTTGAAAAGCTCATCCAAGCTGGAATCTTATCGGGATAGCGCGTTCTGTGCCCCGGCGCCTTGGTCAGAACTCGGCACGAATGTTCCTTACCAAAAACACCAGCTCCTCGCCATCCAGAGATAATCGATCCACCTAGATGATTTGACCCGATATAGACGCGATTCTTACTACCAAAACTTCCGGCATGTACGACATGTGGGTGGTAGCTGAGCCACCCAGGGATGTTGCCGGTTTTCAGATGAATCACGCAATCAACCTGAAGCCAGCCCCAGATAATATAACGGTCTTTGTGGGCGTATCGCCAAGGCACGCGGGAAAGTTCGTCATCGAACCAACCATAAAACAAAAAGATATCTCCTTTCCCCACGTTTTGATTATCCAAATGTGCAGCCGCTGATCCTTTTTGACCAAAGCAATGACGCCATCCCGAATGGCGGCTCAAACTTGTACAATCCAAGTCTGGGTCGAGGTGAGCATAGGTATTAACGCATCTTGACAAAGTTGAAATCAAATTTCCTGCCGAAGAGAAGCCAGCTCTACTTAGAACTGACGGCGTCACGCTGGAATAGGAGGGGGAAGGCGGCGAGCATGGAATCGGAATCGAATATATCTCTTTTGACCCGAATACAGGACTTGCTTTCCCGCCACAAGCACTATCCCAACCTTTCCGGCTGAAGATGACTTTCATAGTAGCATGGTCTATCATACTGCATATCTACACAAGGGGAAATTAGTTCTCTTCGGGTACTCCCGCCTTCACCAAAACATGTAGGAAAGCCTCAACCGCTTTATCTGAATGTAAGGGTGACTTTTGCCGCGAATACGTGAAAATGACGCTACGGGAATCAACGGGATAAGCATATTCTTGGATTTCAAATGTGGAGACTACCGTCGCCTGTTAAGGTGATGCATGAGATTGAACTTGTTCTAACACCGATTTAGCTTCAGGTAAACCTTGGTCGGCAGCTTTTCTGTACCAACTCACTGCTTGTGTCATATCTTGAGTCACACCCCTACCTTTGTAATAAGCACTGCCCAAATCGAACTGCGCTGCCGCATTTCCTTGATCGGCAGCTTTTCGGAACCAACTCACTGCTTGGGCATCATCTTGGGCCACACCTTTACCTGTGTAATAAGCATAACCCAGCTCGGACTGCGCTACCGCATTTCCTTGCTCGGCAGCCTTCTGGTGCCAAGCCACTGCCTCAGCATCGTCTTGGGCCACACCTTTACCTTTAAGATAGGCGTCTCCCAAATTGACCTGCGCGTTAGCATCTCCTAGATCAGCGGCTTTTTGCCACCAATTCACTGCTTGGGCATCGTCTTGGGGCACACCTAGTCCTTCTTTATATGCATTGCCCAAGTTAACTTGCGCTACTATATCTCCCTGATCTGCTGCTTTTTTATACCAATTGGTCGCTTTGACGTAATCTTTAGCTACGCCCTGCCCTGTATGATAAGCATTGGCCAAATTAAATTCTGCATCTTCATTTCCTTGGTCAGCGGCTTTCTGATACCAAGACACGGCTTGAAGGTAATCCTGCGTTACGCCTGTGCCTGTATGGTAGGCAAAGCCTAATTTAGATTCAGCATCTGGATCGCCTTGATCGGCCGCTCTCTGGAACCAAGCAACGGCTTTTGCGTCGTCTTTTTCTAAGCCTCCAAATCCATTAGTATAGGCGAATCCCAAATAGGTCTCCGCCAGTGCATCTCCTTGATCGGCGGATTTTTCCCACCAAGTCACCGCCTCGACATCATCTTTCTCCAAGCCTCCAAGGCCCTCATTATAGGCCTTTCCCAAATTGCACTGTGCTTTGGCATCTCCTTGCTCAGCGGCTTTTTTCCACCAACTTACCGCTGCGACATCATCTTTTGGGGCACCTGCGCCAGTATAGAACGCTTCGCCCAAAACGCTTTGAGCTTTCGCCAAACCTTGGTCGGCGGCCTTCTGAAGCCAAGTTACAGCCTGTGTTTCATCTTTCGCCGTGCCAAGTCCTTCGTAATACGCGAATCCCACTTGAAATTGGGCCTCTAAATTCCCTTGATCAGCAGCCTTCTGATTCCAAGCCAAAGCTTTAGCATAATCCTGTTTAGCCCCCGATCCATTACTATAACAACTAGCGACAATGGATTGTGCAAAGGCATCCCCATTTTCAGCAGCTTGCAAGAAAAGCTGAAATCCTGAGGCTTGAGATGCTTCTCCATTCAGACCGAAAAACGTGAGGCCACCCTTTGCGCAAAGATCACCGTGATCGGCTGCAAATTGAAGCCAATGAGAAGCCTCGCCAGGATTTTGTGGGACCTTTTCTCCATACGCATAAAGAAAGCCGAGTTGTTTCGCTGCATCGATGTCACCCGATTCTGCTTTATCCCTGAGAGTTGCTGCTTCGGGAGTATCCGCAATGACATTCATCTGTTTTAAGAATTTTTGTGCCTCGGTGCTACCCTGTAATGCGGCTTTGTGAAACCATTTTAATGCCTGCTTATTATCTTTGGCTACGCCTTCGCCCACTAGATACGCTCCTGCTAAGAGGCATTCCGCACCTGGAAGGCCTTGATCTGCGGCTTTCTGAAACCAAACCACAGCTTGAACATAATCTTGAGGCACTCCTTTGCCTTCGCTATACATCAATCCGAGAGCGCATTGAGACTCTGGGTCGCCCTGTTCTGCGGCTTTCTCGATTCCAGGAATGTCTTTGGCAGAAACTGAGGGCGACTGAGCGCTAGCAGCCGATCCATTGATTTGCGTATCCGGCAAGTTAGCTTGCAGAGTTGATGTATCATTTGCAGGACTTCCATGGCGACCATAGATATTGAACAGAGAAATGCCACCTGAGATCAACGCGGACATTATCAAGATGGTCAACGAGAGGTGTTTCATCAATCAAATAATGTTTATAGAATTGATCGTAGCTAGTTTTATTTGTTCTTATTTATGAAATTCAGAATTATGGAGAGGTCGTAGCTGTCACCTGTTTGAGGGCTTCTTGGGCCTCTGCGCTACCCTGTGATGCCGCTTTCTCATACCATTCGATGGCCTTGGCCGAATCCTTGGGGACTCCTATGCCCTTGAGATAAAAATTTCCCAAGGCGCATTCCGCATCTGGAAAACCTTGGTCGGCCGACTTCTGATACCAAGAAACGGCTTGAACATAATCTTGAGGCCTCCCTCTGCCTTGGCTATACATCAACCCGAGATTGTACTGTGCCTCCGCATAGCCCTGCTCTGCTGCTTTCTCGAACCAATTAATCGCCTGAGCCGAATCTTGTTTTACCCCGTCCCCATGATCATAGGCAGTCCCCAACATACACTCAGCTCCCGGAAAACCCTGATCAGCACCTTTTTGGAACCAGAATGCTGCTTTAACAGGATCTCGGTCTATTCCTTCGCCACTTTCATATGCAACTCCCAAACTAGTCTCCGCTGCGGCATCTCCCTGATCAGCACTTTTTTGAAACCATTCCACGGCTTTCGCAGAATCCTTTGGCACAATTTCTCCCTGTAAATAAGCATACGCTAAGTGGCGCTCCGCTATGGCATCTCTTTGGTCAGCGCTTTTTTGATACCATTCCATGGCTTTGGCAGTGTTTTTTGACACCCCTGCGCCCCTTGCATAAGCTTCACCCAAGCCAAGTTCCGCATCTCGATTTCCTTGATCGGCAGCCTTTTGATACCAGATGGCGGCTTGTTTATCATCTTTGACAAAGCCTCCTTCTCCAAAAGAATATCCCTCTCCTAACTCCTCCTCTGCTTCCGGGAAGCCTTGATCTGCTGCCTTTTGAAACCAAGCAAGAGCCTTTGCGTCATTTTTCTCCCCTCCCACCCCTTGCAGATAGCATAGCCCAACTAAGTCTTGAGCAAGTGAATCACCGCTTTCGGCAGCCTTCATAAACGTTTTGAAGGCTGATGCACCACGATCTTTGTCTCCTAATAAGAGCATTCTCATGAGGTCAAGCCCGCCCACCGCGCAAAGATCACCCTTTTGACTTGCAAATGTAAACCAGTGATAAGCTTCGTCCCCATTTTTAGGTACCCCTTGACCAAATAGATATAGAAAGCCGAGCTGACAGGCAGCCCTTGTATCTCCCGAAATGGCTTTCGCTCGAAAGGCTGCCGCCTGCGGACTATCAGCAACAAGTAGGGGTGGTGGTGTTTGGTTGGGGCTCACGGTCGTGTTTGCTGGCACGGTAGATGACGGAGCGGGCAGCGAGGATTCGGAGGGTGCCGATATTGCAGACGACGGTGCGGACGCCGGAATAGAGGGCGCTGTCGATTCAGTCGTCTCTTTCTGAGGACCGAAGATATTAAAAAGCGATACTCCGCCGGACACAACGGCGCTAACGACGAGAACAGGCAGCCAGTAGTTTTTCATTGATGTCTACGAGTCAAAGCCGGGCAATGATGATCATCCTGCACGAAATGGATGCTAAAGTTTTCAAGGTTTCGAGGACAGGTTTTAAACGTGAAGTGTCTCAATTAAAACGGCAAAGAGTTTTTTACTGGGCGTGGGCGGAAATGGTGGCTGGCAAACGATTAAGAGCAGCCTGAGCGTCAGTATTGCCCTGGGCAGCAGCCTTTTGGTACCACCCCTTGGCTTGCTTTAAATCCACAGGTATGCTTTTGCCATTCTCGTACATCCAGCCCAGTTCATCCTGAGCATCTGCATCCCCTTGGTCGGCTCCCTTCTGAAACCAACCTATGGCCTGACCGTCGTCTTTCGTCACTCCCTCACCCTGTAGGTAAATAATCCCCAGTCTGGTTTCAGCGGCTGCATTCCCCTGGTCAGCGGACTTCTGAAGCCAATTGAAGCCTTGATTGTAATCCTTCGGCACCCCCACGCCACTCATATACATATTACCCACAAACCATTCACCTGTGGTGCTTCCTTGGTCAGCGGCTTTCTTGAACCAACCAAAAGATTGGCTGTCGTCCTTTATCACCCCAACGCCACTTTCGTACGAGGCTCCAACTTGGCATTCAGCTTCTGGATTCCCCTGATCGGCTGCTTTTTGAAACCAACCGAAGGCTTGAGCGTCATCCTTTGCTAAACCCCCGTTGCCATTCGCGTAAGCTACACCTAAGTCATATTGTGCATCAGCATTGCCCAGATTGGCTGCTTTTTCCCACCAGGTCACCGCTTCCACATCGTCTTTCGGCAAACCTATGCCATTCTCATAAGCCTCGCCCAAAGAGAATTGTGCCCGCGCATATCCTTGGTTGGCGGCTTTTTGCCACCAGTTTACGGCTTCGACATCGTCTTTCGTTACCCCTTCACCGGCGTAGTAAGCGTCACCAAGAGCATTTTGGGCGTCGGCATCGCCTTGTAGGGCAGCTTTTTTGAACCAAGAAGCAGCTTGAACGTCGTCTTTCACGACACCCAAGCCATACTGATAAAAGTGGCCCATGGAGCATTGGTCTCCTGCCGATCCTTGGTCAGCGGCCTTTTGGTACCAAAAGACGGATTGAGTCACATCCTTTCGGACACCGGTCCCATTCCAAAAACATACTCCTACCATTCTTTGTGCAACAGCGTCGCCCTGATTTGCGGCCCGTAAAAAGAGCTGAAATGCAGAAATGGCCGAGGCCGGAGACTTGTCTCCATTAAGTTCATAAAACTTGATTCCTCCCTCTGCACACAAATCACCATGGGCAGCCGCAAATTGAAGCCAATAGTCAGCTTCGGGGAGGCTTTTGGGCACTTTTTCTCCGTTTGCATAAAGAAAGCCTAGCCGCTTCGCTGCATCAATATCACCTGACTGTGCCTTAACTCTAAAATCTGCGGCTTCGGGGCTATCCGCGATAGGATTTGTGTCTGGAGATAACTGGGAAATAGCAGACGATCCATTGGTTTGGCCCTGCGGAGAACCAGCCGACGGAACTGATGGCTCATTTGCGGGGCTACTATGGGGACCATAAATGTTGAAAAGGGAAATGCTACCGGAAATAAGTGCCGCCGTTAGCAGGATTGTCAGCGTAATGTTTTTCATTTGTAAGACACCGCTTGATAGCTGGACTTAGAGTGTCCAAGGTTCGCTCTACTGACTTTGAGGAGGAGCGGTAGGCACAATGTTTTTAAGAGCGTCCTGAGCGTAGGTATTACCTTGCTCGGCAGATTTCTGATACCATTTTAGGGCAGTTGCAGAATCCTTAATAACTCCTGCACCATTCATGTACGCGCTTCCTAAGAGAAATTCCGCGTTAGCGTCTCCCTGGTCGGCGGCTTTCTCAAACCATTCCGAGGCGAGAGAGGAATTCTGAGTTACTCCTAACCCTCTCATGTAAGCGATACCCAGTTGACATTCGGCATACGGATTTCCTTGAGAAGCAGATTTCTTATAGAATTCGACGGCTTTGGCTGGATCGACAGTCACGCCTTCACCGTTTAGGTAAGCATGCCCCATGGCTTCCTCCGCATCTGCATCCCCCTGATCGGCAGATTTCTGAAACCATGTTACGGCTTGGACCAAATCCTTAGTTACCCCTGCGCCATTTAAGTAAGCACCACCTAAAAAACATTCTGCGTCTTCATCTCCTTGATTCGCTGCTTTCCTGTACCAAGCCATGGCTTGATTATCGTCTTGTCCTATACCTTGTCCCGTAGCATAGGACCGACCAAGAGCAACTTCTGCGTCCTGAAGTCCCTGATCCGCGGCCTTTTGATACCATTCCACAGCTTCCCCGTCATCTTTGTTGGTACCCTTACCATTTGAGTAGGCCGATCCAACGAGGTATTCTGCCTCTGCGTTTTGTTGATCGGCTGCTTTTTGGAACCATTTTAAGGCTTGTGGATCATCTTTGCCCACTCCGGCTCCGTTTTGATAGCAAATTCCTAACGCAATCTGTGCATCGTCAAAGCCTTGGTCGGCCGACTTTTGGAACCACGTAATAGCCTCGGATTCATTTTTTCCCACTCCGTTTCCCCACAAGTACATTTTGCCAACTAGGGTTTGGGCGAACGGATCACCCGCTTTAGCCGCCTTCAGAAACGTTTTAAATGCTGCTACATAAGGATCATCGCCGTTTGTTCCTATGCCCAGTTGTTGAAGCCCCCCTGTTGCACAGAGATCTCCCTTTTTGCTGGCAAATTCCAGCCAATTACGAGCTTCATCCACATTTTTCGGAACTCCTTGAGTAAATAGATATAGGAAGCCTAGCCGACAGGCCGCCCTCGCATCACCCGAAATGGCTTTCGCTCGAAAAGCTGCGGCCTGCGGACTATCAGCAACCAGTGGTGGTGGCGTTGTTTGGTTGGGGCTCACGGTCGTGTTTGCAGGCACAGCAGGTGAAGGAGCAGGCAGCGAGGATTCGGAGGATGCCGATGTTGCAGACGACGATGCCGACGCCGGAATAGAGGGCGTTGAAGATTCAGACGTCTGTTTCTGAGGGCCGAAGATATTAAAAAGCGATACACCTCCAGACACGACAGCGCTGAGGAGAAAAACAGGCTGCCAGTAGTTTTTCATCGGCTCATAGCGAGACTCAGGCCTGGGCAATTATAATGTCACCCTTTTCATCCAACGTAAGCACCACTTTTGATATTCCTTGTGCCTTGGCTACTGAGATGCTGGGGTCTGTCTTCGTCTGGAGAAAAGTCCTGAGTTGGCGGACACCGTATTCTTTAAACTCCTCGTTTCGTTCTACCGCGTTCAAGATTACTTCCGGCGACGTGTAGGTCAGTTCAATGCCATACTCCGCCCAACGTTTTACTAACTGTAAGCACGCAATTTCGGCGACGTGGATGGGAGGCAATTCATCCATGAGGTAGATTCCGCTCCAGCGCGCAAGAAATGCTTTATCAAAGCCTGCGGCCCGAGATAAAACATCACGGCTTTTCCCCGACCAGGTAGCCATGTCGGGGATTTGATCTCGAAGCTTGCGCAATTCCTCAACCCCGGCATTACATGTTCCAAAGAAAATCGTTCCGCTAAAGTCTACCAACTTGCCGGAACTTTTTTCGCGGCAAGTTGCCGCATCGAGAACGTCGTAAAAACAATGCTGCACATCTTTATGACATTTTTCGATTTCATCGACAATGACAACCCGATAAGGATTCTCCAATACCGGACGAGTCAGACTGCCCCCAACCTCGTAACCGGGCATTCCTGGAGGCGGGCCGATTAAAGTATATACGTCGGAATCATGCTTATACTGATTCATCCTAAGCATTATCGGTTCGCTACCTGGGTAGACGGCCTGAGCGATAAGATGAGCAAGAAATGTTTTGCCTGTTCCTGTAGGACCCACAAAAAGATATGCGCCTAGTGTTCTACCCGGTTTAGCGAGTGATACCGTTTGTTGGAGAATAGACCCCAGGCTGTCAATTACGGCATCATGGCCACGCACATTTTCCTTCAGCCAAGGAATATACTGAGCAAAGTTGATGGCGGCTATCTTGGCATAATCAATTGAGGAGGTCGGGCTTCGCTTGCGGAACGCTCCCCTTACCAAGAGCGCGATTGCGCCAAGAATAGAAATACCGCAGATTATCGGGGGAAACAGATGGCTGAGTGAGTTCAGGCCGAGCACGATGCCGAAGATTGCCCCAGCCAGTGGGAGCAGTATTAACGGATTGAGAGGCGAAGCCGCCTGCGAATTACTCTGCATAATCAGCAGAAATGATTGCATGGCGGGCTAGAAAATCACGACAAAAGTTGGATTCCGCACCCAGGACAAGCTCAACCCGGATGAGGCGCTCACCTTGGGAGCTGCCGCCGTCAGTCATCCGCAACCACCTGCGAGGCCCTGTTTCCGTGGCCCCTGACGATGACAAATCTGCGTCTATGGGAAAACGCGCACAACGCTCCAAACTTCTTGGTCGCCCGGCTTTAACGGATCAGTTTCCACCGGATTAAGGAAGGTGTTCATTGTGAACGAAAGCGATTGTTTACCTTCGCCCACCGATAAGCACGTTATGGTAACGGTATCGCCCAGCTTGAGCGGCAGGGTCAATGAAGCCGGGACCTGTCCTAGGTCATACTCGCCATAAAAGGTGCCATTGAACGCGACCCGTATTCTGTCTCCCTGACGCAGTTCGTCTTTTTTAGCCAAAACAGGTATTTGATAAAACTGCCTTTCGCCATTCAAAAGCTGTGTCTTAGCTAAATCCGACAGAGTAGAGATTAATGGAATATTCGTCCCGTTTTTTAAAGCTTCAATGGCTTGCACCGTAGTATTTTTGTCTAGGTCGCCTGCGCCAAGCGTTAAGTGCAAACTATTCGCTTGTTGAACATGATTTGCAAAAAAAAATGGTTCGTAACGATAGGATAGCATCCCCGCTCCTAAAACTGCCGCCAAAGCAACTGCAATTATGATCCCCTTCAACTTCTTATTGGATTTATCGGGCGCATTGGATCGAAAACTCGGAAGCGGAACGTAAGCATCGCGATGATTTGAGAAGGACCTCTGAGCGGCCTCTTCCCCACGCCGAAGATTGCTCTTCAGATCAAGCTGTGGGTCTTGGGGTTTCTTTTGTGGCTCCATAGATTCCTTAAATCTTTCTGGGTACTTCTTTTCTATAGGACAACAGACTTCAACTTCGTGATTAAAAACATCTTAAATAAGGCATTTGATTTTGGTGGGTGACTTAGGATACTTATTCCTGAAGAGACAGCTCATGGGATGCGGATACCCTCCTTCTTTATTCTTTTCATCAATGGCATAAAAGGGCTCCGAAAGTCCTAGTCTGGCAATAATGGATTTCATTTCATCGTGATAGGCGTTCCCCACGGCCAATACAAAAATATCCGCTGATAAGTGACTCCTTTTTATCCATTTGTCGTTTGTAGTTCTGAGAACATCAGAAATTGCGGGGAGCTTATCCGGCGTAGAACTTCTATAGGGATTGAGATTGACAATGCCAAATCCCCGCCATCCCCAGCAATAGGCGAGTCTTATGCATATTCTGTTGGTGCAATCTAATCTTAAAGCGTCTGCATAGGAGGGATTAATAAGTAGAAATACCCCGAACGTTCCGTCAACCTCCCATTTTCGACGCATCCAGAAACGATAGTTGGAGCATGAGGAAAACACTGCTTTCGATCTCATGGTTGTGAAGGTAGGCAGCATTCTTAGAGTTAAGGCCTTAAGTGATTCCTTTACAAGCCCGTACAAAAGAGCGCCTATAAGTCGCCCAGACAGTTTCGGCTCCTCGGCCACGCAATTCAATTCGCGCCGGATATGCAGGTGTTATCCAAGCAAATCTCGAAGCACTTCTTGAGCGGCGGCGATCACGGCAGCGCTATTTTTGCCTTCTTCGTTTCATTTTGGCATTCTTTGGAAAGCGCCTCAAAGCGGTCCACTTTGTGGAGGGCATCGAACTTACGGACAAGCTCAAAATGAGCCGGCAGATTGAAAGTTCTCCGCCATAAGCCCGTCCCAGGTGCTCAGGACAGCGTTGATTGCACAATCACGGTTAAACTACCTCGAGTTACGGCTTCTTTGGGGGCGTGTAAGGGTTTGACGCGGGTGCCCTGGGTGTAAAAGGGGAACAGGTGGTTATAATTGAGTAGCTATTGCCAATCGGTGTGGAGTAGACCGCTGTCATCGTATGGGGACCGTCCATCACGACATCCGTAACCGTGGATATCGACGCATCCTGTCCATCCTTCTGCCATTTCAGAAACGTATTACCACCATAAGCGGTTGGCGCGGATAAGATGACGTCCGTATCACTGGCGAACTGACTTGCAAATGATGTAGTTCCGGTTGAGACTTTGTTCACGTCAGCGGGGGAGATGCCAATGAGGACGCCGGAAGTCGGATTAATTGAATTAACGGGAACATCCCGCAGGCCATGGTCAGCCGCTTGCAGGCGTTTTGTCTCCTGGTTGATTCCATTCCGTTACTGGGCCCGGAAGAGCAGGTCAGATATCGAAAAAAGCTCGATGCTCTCGCCGCGGAATTGGAACCGCTCGGCAACGACCCCTACGTTCGTCGCCGAATCGACAGCTATCTCGCGACGAAAGCGACCGCCTAATACGGCTTCGTGGAAACAGCTACCGTTTTCGAGCCGTCCTATATCTCGAACTCCCCAAAGATTCGATCGCGATCGTTTGTGAGCCAAGCGCTCCAGTTCCTTTTTTAGAATAAAACGAAATTAGATTTTGAACTTACGGCGCATCGCCATGCCGAACAGGCCCATCAAACCCAGTCCGAGCATGGCATCTGTCGAGGGCTCCGGCACCACATCTCCTGCTGCGAAGTCGCTATTATGGTCAATAACAGCCCATACGGTATCGGTGGATGCGTCCACCCCATAGGCACCAAGATAAAGAGTGAGATCAGTGCCGTATTTTGCCTGGAAAGCGGCGAACGACCCTTGGAAATCGAGTTCGCCACTTAGTATAGTGTTGGTCCCGTGATCGCCAAGCACGGCATTTTCCCAGATGTTTTTCGTGGGATCTACATAAAGGAGCACCATGTTTGAAGCCCCACCGATTTCGTTCGCAGCATTAAGATTGAAAGTAAGTTGCGCAGCAAAAATATCGCCATCGTTGCCGGATATCTGAACGATATCACTGGCAAGATTTTGCTCGGTACCCGGAGGCGTGGGAGGACCCGCAGCCAAAGTTGTGGTTCCGAGCGTGACATTGCTACCCGTACTCGTTCCGGCCAGAAGTTTAACCGTCGTCGCGTATCCACCTGTCCCCGTAAAAGCAGGTACTGACGAAAAGTTTGTGACATTATTAGTCGTGCTTGACGTCGGCGTTACGGCACTGGCAGGCCCGGCGACGACAATCGCCCCAATGTTTTTTGTGATGCCTGAAATAAGTGAGGCATTCACCACACCGCCAGCGGTCGTATACTCCCCGATAGTACCGTTGGCATTGCCAACCAATAAATCAGTTCCGGACAACGTCATTGTTATAGCGACTCCCGGATCATTGATAAAACTGGCATTCGTGATCGTGGTGCTGCCCGAGGGCGAATATTCCGCGATACTATGTTGCCCGTTGCCATCATCATTGATGAGAGCAACAAATAAATTGGTGCCGTCAGATGCCATTGCTGTAGGAACGTTGACGCCTTCATTGACATAGTAAGGATCGTAAACTGCGGGCGACGTTTGGGTCGGATAGTAATATGCATTCACGGCGTCATATCCGTTTGACCCGATATATAGACCCGCTGAAGAAAGTGCAAAGGACTTTGGCGCCGCTAAACCGTAATTCGGTCCGCCATCCGCTCCAGGAAGGACCGTATCGTACAAAAGTCGTGTGTTGACGGCAGTTCCGGACGTCGTGTACTGGCCCTGCGAGTTGGTCAGTGAATATTCACCGACTGAATTGGTCCCGGAATTTGCCACATAAAGAGTGGTGCCTGATATGGCCAAAGCCCCGGGTGAACTCAAGCCCGTGATATAAGAAGAGTTAACCAACTGGCCTGAGGTGGTGTACTCGCTAATA
>Ga0182030_10013443_pt1 | contig 16283 bp, 9 predicted proteins | sample 812S3MmetaG_FD_121299 | JGI IMG/M metagenome (GOLD analysis project Ga0182030, IMG submission 121299) | Permafrost microbial communities from Stordalen Mire, Sweden - 812S3M metaG (Illumina Assembly) | ecosystem: Environmental > Terrestrial > Soil > Wetlands > Permafrost | place: Sweden...
GGGTTTTGTCCCCAGTTCTGGCGGACGAGAAAAAAACCCCAGCTCCTGACGCCCCATCAAGACGGATGCCTCACCCGGCCCAGCCCCGTTCACCCCGAAGCGATTCTTGAATCAACCGTGCGTGGAAAGGTGGTCATGATATTTATACTTTGAGTTCTAATGAGCAATACGTCACATTCCTTGCCACGCCGAGCCTGGTGCCAGACGACGATTCGAACCCTGACATCCCGGGTTGGAGGATGGAGGATCTGACTTTTGAGGCGTCGGGAAAACTGATCGCTCGCAAAGCTCATCCATACGTGGACCCAACACCTGCTCGATGACACCATCCAATCAGCCGTTTCCGTTCCAGCCTCGTCTCCCTGCCCCGGGCCGCAACCCGGAGGGTTGCCAGATGGTAGCCGGGGGTCGAGCGCAGCGACACCCCCGGATCTCGGTGCGATAAGCCTGGCGCACCCCGGAGGGGTGCCAGCGCCGGACAATCGCGCCGGTGGGCTTCTGGCACCCCTCCGGGGTGCCTTGGGAATTGCTCGCTTTCCCGGGGGTGTCGCTTTGCTCAACCCCCGGCTACCGTCTGTCACCCCCTCAGGGGGTGAGGGCGACGACCCGCAACCCGGCGCTCCGCATTTGGCACCAACGGGCCCGCAATTCTCATTAGCACCGTGCTTCAGCGCGGTGATCAGGCGTGCCAAAAAGACCCTTACCTGTTTCAACAGGTTCCCCGGCGCGCTGGGGCCCCGAGCGGTGGCGGTTCAAGAGCGTGGCATGCGGTCCCCTCTCCTGCGTAGCGGGGCTTCGGCAGAGCCCCGCTGAATTTCTCTCCGCCGCCAACGAACGGTGAACCGGGGCGCTCTCGGGCACCCGATGACCGCCAAAAGGTAACAAACGCCGCGTCTCTCTCCAGCCGCCACGTTTGGAGGTTTAATCGCGGAGCAGATCAGCGGCGTTCTACCGAAACGCCGCTACGAAGGGGGTCGGCCAGGCTTTCGGCCCCGGTGCTCCGCCGTCCCGAAAAACCGCAACGCAGCCTCTCCCCGCGCCTCGCGCCAGATCAGGAGGGCCAGTTCCCGGAGGTGGTAGTCGCCCCACAGGGAACTCTCGCCGCACGGCACCTTGCGCCCGGGCGGAACGTGGTCCCAGCCGTTGGGGCGGTGATAGACCGAGTGGAGCAGCAGGCCCTGGTGGGCCGGGTCGGTCGAGAGATAGGGCTCGTCGAAAAGGGTGCGGGCGACGGTAAGGCCCGCCTGGCGGTAGCGGTGGCCGGCCTTCTTCCGGCCGGCGCGTTGGAGATGGTTGCCGAGGCGAATCAGGCCCTGGGCGGCGATGGCGGCCGCCGAGGCGTCGACCGGCTCCCACTCGTTGAAGGGATCGGCGGGGCGGGCTGCGTAATCGCCCAACCGGCGGAGGTTCGGCGCGCCGGTGTCCCACACCGGGATACCGTCCTGGCAGGCGATCTCGAGATAGTAATCGGTCGCGGCGAGTGCGGCGCTGAGGAACCGTTCCCGCGCGACGGTGAGCCGGGCGGGGGTGCCCGCGGACGGCTTCAGACCGGGGTCCGACAGGAACTCAAGCTGCTCCGCAAAACCGAGCAGCGCCCAAGCCAGTCCGCGCGTCCAGGTGCTGAAAGGCGAGTACCCCTGCTGCGAACTGGGACAGCGGTAGGAGCCGTCGTTCAGATTGAAGATCGACTCGTGGGCGGTCCGGCCGCGGACATCGTAGGCGTCCCGCCCCTCCCCGTAATAGAGGTTGTACCGCGCGGTGGCCTCACCGTGGTCCAGCAGGCGCGTGAGGAGGCAGACGCGCTCGTCCCGCTCGGCCATCAGGACGTGGCCCAGTTGGTGGGCCATCGCCAGCGAGCGGAGCGACCGGACGGTGTCCACGAACAGCGAGTGCGGGCCGTTGAAGGAATAGATGTAGCCGCCCCCAGCGGGCAGCGCGGTCCAACGCGCCGCCTGCACCGCGCCCGAGACCTTCAGGGCGAGCTCGTAAAAAGCCACTCGATCCGGACCCGCCTCGATCACCCCCTCACGCGCGAGGCGCCAGAGATTGCCGTAGGTGGAGACGTTGTTGAACCCGTGATCGTGCACCCCCACGTGCGAGAGGTGCGACGCCATCGCCTCGACCGTCTTGCGGTGGCCGAGCTCCCGAAACCGGGCCTCGCGCGTGGCGTCAAATTGGAGGATGGCGGACCCGAACTGGAAACCCTGGGTCCATTCCGTCCAGCCGCGCGAGGTGTAGCGCCCTTTCACCGTGAAGACCGGGGTCCCCTGCGACGCGGGCCAGGATTTCTCCAACGCCAGGATTTTGCCGGCGGAGAACTCGAACAGCCGCTCGATGCGCGGGACCAGGCTGCCGGGGGTCAGATCGGATTGGATTTGGAGCGGCATGGGATCCGGTGGGGGAGAGGCCGGGCCCGCGCTCTTAGGACTCGATCGGGATCGAATGGACGGCGGCGGGGTTGGTGTAGAGCAGTTCCTTCATCACCCCGGCGGCGGCATCGAAGTCGTGGTAGAGCGAGGAATACTTGTCGGCCACCAACTCGGCCAGGGCGTCGGCGATGGCCAGCCGGGCGGACAGGTATTTCGCCGCCACCATCTCGACGAACCGGGCGTCGGTGAAACCGCTCGCGATGGAAATCAGGGGTCCCATGCTGAGCTGGTCGCGCACCATGCGGGCGATCTTGTGCCGGCGGAAGTAATGCCACCAGGGGCCGGCAGAGACGTTGCCGACCTGTTTCGCCGCGTTGGCGAGGTCGTTGTAGAGCACCTCGTGGGCCGAGATGTACTCGAAATGGATGTTCGGGTACCGCGCCCACACGGGGTATTCGTCCTGGGGAAGGTTGGGGATGTACTCGGGGATCGACTGGATCTCGCGCGCCCAGTCCATGAAATGGCGCGCCCCGCCGCAGAGCTGGAGGCAGACGCCGAACCGCGCGCCCGCGTCCCTGCGCTCGCGGCCGATGTCGTTCAGCGCCTCGAGCATCGCCTCGGCGACACAGGCCATCACCTGGCGGCGGTTCTCGCCGTCAATCTGCGTGCGGTGGTGCGCCAGGCACCATTCGACCCGGGCCTTCGAGTACGGCCCGCTGAAGCGCCAATCCTGGGCTTGGAAACCGTCCACGTAGAGGATGCGGCTGCGCGGGTTCGTCTTCGGGCTGCGGAGGATGCGCCAGAAGAAGGACCGGGTGGCGTCCTGCAAATCCGCCACGCTGCGCAACTCGCGCTCCAAGTATTCCTCGAGGTTGGTGACGTAGCGCTCCGCCTCGAACTTGTGCCCCTGGGTGAAGAGGCCGAAATCGGTCGCCCGCTCCGGCCAGAAAAAGCCGTTGAAGTCGAACATGTTCCACGCCTCGGGATGGGTCGAGTGCGAGAGGTCGACCTGCCCGGGCCGCACGGGAGGGGACAGCGGAACAGCGTCGCGGTTCTCGATGCTCGTAACGTAGGCGCTGATCTTGTGGTCGCGCAGCACGCGGGCGGCAAAGGCGGGATCGTGCCGCTCCGCCGCGATCGCGTCCGCGACGACATAAAGATTGGCCGGGTCGAGCGGATCGATGCCGGCGGGAACCCCCTGGTAAAGCCGGAACATGTAGCGCAACCACTCGGCATATTCGGAATAGCGGCTGTCGTGCAACTGGCCAAGCAGGAACCGCCCGGCCGCGCGCCGCTCGGCCTCCGTGTTCGACCCCGCGAGCCGGAGGGCGTCATCGAGCCGGTTCCCGGCCCCCTCGGCTACCTGGGCGAACCAGGAATAAAAGAGGCCGTGGGTGGCGTCGGTCATGGTCCGGCGCGCCAGGCGGCCGCGCCGGAGCCCCTCGGCGACCACGTTTTCGCTGGGACGGTTCACCGCGGCCTGGGTGCCGGCGAGGTTGCCCGCCGCCAGCGCCGGGGTGAAGCCGGTGAGATCGTCCTGGACGTGGGTGTGGGCGTCGATGACGGGCGTGTTCTTCGCCAGTTCCTGAAGCCGGGAGCGGATTTCCTCGAAGTTCATATTCGCCTCACGCCGCGCGGCCCTCGGAGCCGCAGAGTTTGATCCATTTTTCCACGACGGCGGCCATGGCGGGCCGGGCCGCGGCCAGGGCGTGAGGGAGCCAGACGCCGCCGGAGCCGGCGTGCGACTGCTCGTAGGAATCGCGGAACGCCTTGCAGAGTTCGCTGGCCACATTCACCTTGGCCATGCCGAGCGAGATGGCGCGCCGGAGATCGTCGGGGGCGGTGCCCGAGCCGCCGTGCAGGACCAGCGGCACCCCCACGACGTCCCGGATCCGCGCCAGCCGCTCAAAATCAAAAACCGGCAGGCGGGTGTAGATGCCGTGGGCGTTGCCGATCGAGACCGCCAGGGCGTCCACGCCGGTCGCCTCGACGAAGCGGGCCGCGTCGGCCGGCTCGGTGAGGGTGCAGATTTTGCCGCCTTCCACGGTGATGTCGTCCGCCCGGCCAACGCAGCCGATTTCCCCCTCGACCGTCACGCCGAGCGGCCGCGCGCGCGCAACGATCGCCTTGAGCGCGGTGGCGTTTTCCTCAAAGGGTCGGAGCGAATAATCCAGCATCACCGAACTGAACCCGCCCTTGATGCACTCGTCCACCAAGGCGGGGGAGTCGCCATGGTCGAGGTGCAGGGCGGCGGGGACGGGGTATTTGTCGAGCAGGGCGCGGGTGATCCGGCCGAGGGTGTCGGGGGAATTCAGGCCGAACTCGCCCGGCCCGCTCATCAGGATGACGGGGGCGTGGAGCTGGTGGGCGACGGAGAGGATGATCTCGCTCACCTCGGCGTTCCAGGCGCAAAACGAGGGCACGGCATAGCCGGCCCGCCACGCGGCCTGCAAGAGGACGCTCATCGGAAGTAGGTTCATAGTCGGGGCTAATTCCGCTCAGGGAACCGGCGGGTTGTCGAGGAGAAACCGTTCCACCTCGTCCCGGCGCGGGATCCCGGGCCGGGCGGCTTTGAGGGCAGCGGCCGCGGAAGAGAACCGGACCCGGGCCGCAAAAGGCTCCCCGGCCGCGAGCCGGGCGGCGTAGGCGCCGTGGAACACATCGCCGCACCCGGTGGTGTCCTGCGCGCGCACCGGGGAAGCCGGGTGATGGCGGGGAGTTCCCGCGTCGGCCGCGCGCAGGCTCCAGCACCCTTCGGCGCCGCAGGTAATCACCACGGCCGCCCGATCCGGGCGCCAAAGGGCAGTCGCCGCCTCGGCCGCGGTCCCCCGTCCCGTCAGCGGCAGGGCGAACGAGGCGGAGAGCACCAGGTGGTCAACCAGAGCCAGCACGGGGGCGAAAAGCGGGTCCGAGGCGTCCTCAAAATCAGCCACCACCGCGATGCCGGCGTCCCGCGCCAGCCGGGCGGCACGGAGGTTGCCCGCCATGCCGTACTGGTCGATGAAGAGGACCTTGGCGCGCCGGATGACCGCCTCGCCCGGCTCGGTCTCGTGCGCGCCGATCCGGCCCTGGGCTTCGAAGAAGATATTCCGCGTGGCGCCTTCCGCGCCGACGACGATGACCGAGTGCACCACCCGCCCGTCGGCGGGACGGGGCGCGTGGTCCAGGTTGATTCCCTCGCGGGCGAAGTTGCCGGCGATGTGGCCGGAGGACTCGTCCGGGCCGAGGCAGCCCGCATAGGCGCAGGAGGCCCCCATGCGCGCGGCGGTGACGAGGGCGGCGCCGGTGAGCCCGCCGAACCGGCGTTCGCTCCGGCTCACACGTTCCTTCGCATCCGCCGCGGGAAACCGGACGACGTGAAGGACGTCGTCCACCGCGGCGCACCCGAGCCCCAGCACATCGATCGGATCACTCATGCGCAAAGCCGGCGGAAGCCACGCTGCCCAACCCTCACACCCATGACTTCCGCACCATCCATGACTTGATGAGCTGGGTCAGCCCGACGTAGGCCACCAGGGTCGCCGCCAGGAGGGGCCAGAACAACCCGGGAAGCGGGACGAAACCGAGCGTTTCCGCCAGTGGCGAGTAGGGCAGCCAAGCGCCGAAGATCATGATGATCACCGTCGTAACCGTCAGTTGCCAGCTCGCCCGCGACTGCACGAAGGGAATCAGATTGGTCCGGATGACGTGGATGATGAGCGTCTGGGTCATCAACGACTCGACGAACCAGCCAGTGTGGAAGAGCGCGGCGGCGTAGGTCTTGTCGGCTTCACCCCCCGCCGGGAAACGGGCGGCGAGGTCCGGTGGCACCGCCAGTCCGAGGTTCTTGCACTTGAAGATGAACCACATCATCGCGTAGGTGGTGTAGTCGAAAATCGAGCTGATCGGCCCGATGAAGACGATGAACCGCGCGATCTCACCCATCGCCCAGGGGCGCGGGCGCGTGATTTGGTTGAGCCCGACGTTGTCGGTGGGAATGGGGACCTGCGAAAAGTCGTAGAGCAGGTTGTTGGTGAGGACCTGGATCGGCGCCATCGGGACATAGGGCAGCCAGTAGCTGGCACCGATGACGCTGAACATGTTGCCGAAGTTCGAACTCGCCCCCATCCGGACGTACTTCAGGATGTTCACGAACACCTTGCGCCCCTCGATCACCCCCTCTTCGAGCACCATCAGGCTCTTCTCCAGGAGGATCACGTCGGCCGATTCCTTGGCAATGTCCACGGCGTTGTCCACCGAGATCCCCACGTCGGCGGCGCGGAGGGCCGGGGCGTCGTTAATCCCGTCGCCCATGAAGCCGACGACGTGTTTCCGGCGCTGGAGGGCCAGCACGATCCGCTGTTTGTGGGCCGGCGAGAGCCGCGCGAAAATGTCCGTGCTCTCGACCGCCTCCGCCAGTTGCGCCTCGGACATCCCCTCGACCTGGCTGCCCAGGATGATCTTGTCCGCCTTGATGCCGACCTCGTTGCAAACCTTGCGGGTCACCAAATCGTTGTCGCCGGTGAGCACCTTCACGGTGATACCGTGCTGCCGGAGGACCGAAATGGCCGTGATGGCCGTGTCCTTGGGCGGGTCGAGGAACGCCAGGTAGCCGGTGAGCACGAGACCGTTTTCATCCGCCTTGGAATAGGCCGCCTGCTTGTCGACCTTGCGGGTGGCCACGGCGAGCACGCGGAAGCCATCCTCGCTGAGGTCGTTCACCTGCTCGATCAGGTTGCCGACGAGAATCGGCTCCATGGGGAAGATCTCCCCCTCGCTCTCGAACTGCGTGCAACGGGTGAAGACCGCCTCGGGGGCGCCCTTGGTGAGGATCTGGCGCTCGCCGCCCGGGCCCTCGACCACCACCGACATCATCCGGCGCGAAAAATCGAAGGGAATCTCGTCCACCTTGGTGAACTGGTCGAGCGAGAGTTCCACGTGCAGGTCCTTGTGCTGGAGCACCGCCCGGTCGAGCACGTTCTTCAGGCCGGTTTGGAAGTGGCTGATCAGGTAGGCGTCGCGCAGCACCTCCTGGTTCTCATTCCTGAAGACGTCGCAGTATTTCTCGAGAATGACGTGATCCATGGTTAGCGTGCCGGTCTTGTCCGTGCACAGCACATCCATGGCCCCGAAGTTCTGGATCGAGTTCAGGCGCTTGACGATCACCTTCTTGCGCGACATCGCCAGCGCGCCCTTGGAGAGGCAGACCGAGACGATCATCGGCAGCATCTCCGGGGTGAGGCCGACCGCCACCGACAGAGAGAAGAAGAAGGCCTCCTTCCAATCGTGCTTGCTCAGACCGTTGATGACGAAGACGAGCGGCACCATCACCGCCATGAACCAGATCATGAGCCAGGTGAACTGCTTGACCCCGCGGTCAAACGCGGTCTCGGGCGCCTGCCCGGAGAGGGTCTTGGCCATGCGGCCGAAATAGGTCTGCGCGCCGGTGGCGAGGATGACCGCCGAGGCCGACCCGGTCTCGACGCTGGTGCCCAGGAAGCAGAGATTGGTCCGCTCGATGGGGGAGACCTTCTCCCGCGCGTCGCGGGCGTCGGTCTTCTCGACCGGCATCGATTCCCCCGTCAGCGTGGCCTGAATGACAAACAGGTCCTTGGAGGTCAGGAGGCGGACATCGCCGGGGATCATGTCGCCGGCGGAGAGTTTCACCACATCGCCGGGAACGAGCTGCTGGAGCGGGATCTCCTGCGGCTTCCCATCGCGCATGACGGTCGCGGTGACGCTGATCATCGCCTTGAGCTTCGCGGCGGCGTTGTTGGCGCGGGTTTCCTGGACGAACCGGAGCGAAACCCCCAGGACCACCATGAGGAGCATCACGGTGCCGGCCCGGAAATCGCCCGTCAGGAAGGAGAGGAAGGCGAGGACCGTGAGGAGGACGACCAGAGGGTTGCGCACCGCCACCCAGAGCCGCCCCAGATACCCATGCTTCTGCTCGCGGGCCACTTCGTTGGGGCCGTATTGGGCCAGACGCGCGGCCGCCTCCTCCCCGGTCAGGCCGGCCGCGGAGGTTTTGAGCAGCTCCAGAACCTCCGCGACTTCCTGTGAGGCCGCGGTTTGAGTGATATCTGAAACTTTGGGTCCGGTGGTGGTCGGGTTGCCGGGCATAGGTTCTTTGCGGGTTGCCGCGCCATATTCTGGCCCGCGGCTCCGGGGGCGTCCATTGGATTTTGCGGAAAATGTGATTTACACGGTCCTGCCGGGCTCCGGGGCGGGCAGCCATTCCCATCCCGGAGCCCGACCGGCCGCGGCCCGGGCATCTGCCCAACGCGTCGCCGGCCGACGGGCTCAAAACACGGGCCGGATGCCCGTGCCCCGGGACCCACTACGAATTGCTGGCGGTCGACACGAAGGGTTTGAAATCCCGCCCTGCATGGTGGAGTATGGAGCACTCGTGAGCTTCTTGAAGAAAACTGCGGCCTGGCTGTTGGCGGCGCTTTGGATCGGTCCCGCCGCCGGAGCGGACTGGCCGATGTTTCACGCCTCCCCAGACCTCGCGGGAGTGACGACGGACCACCTCCCACCCAAGCCGGTGCAACTCTGGTCGTTCAAGACCGGCGGCCCGGTGAAATCCTCCCCGGCGGTGGTGGGCGGCCGGGTCTATGTCGGCTCGGACGACAACAAACTCCGCGCCCTCGATCTGGCGGACGGGCATTTGGTCTGGGAGCAGGCCACGGGGGGGGAGGTCGATTCAGCCCCGCTCTTTCTGGACGGCCGGGTGTTCGCCGGTTCGGCGGACGGCTCCCTCTACGCCCTCAATGCCACGAACGGCAGCCGGCTCTGGAAATACGAAACGGGCGACAAAATCCCCGGGGCGCCCAACTACGTGAGGCTGGACGGCACCAACCGGCTGCTGGTCGGGAGCTACGACTTCAAGCTGCACTGTGTCGATGCGGCGACGGGCGCGAAGGTTTGGATTTACGAGACCGGCAACTACATCAACGGCGCCCCGGCCGTGGCGGACGGGCAGGCGGCCTTTGGTGGTTGCGACGGCATCCTCCACGTCATCAGCCTGCGCGAAGGGAAGTCGGTCGCGGAGATCGAAGCCGGAGGCTACATCGCCGGCTCGGTCGCCTTGGCGGGAGGGCGGGCCTTCTTCGGCCACTATGAGAACGCGTTCCTCTGCGTCGACCTGCAGACCCGCACGAACGTCTGGCGCTTTCATGACCGCAGCTACCCGTACTTCTCCACCCCGGCGGTCACCACCGACCGGGTGATCTTCGGCTGCCAGGACAAGATCCTGCGTTGCGTGAAGCGCCCGACGGGCGAACTGGTCTGGGCCTTCCCGACCCGCGGCAAAGTCGACAGTTCGCCCGCCGTGGCGGGTGCGACGGTGGTGGTCGGATCGAGCGACGGGCGCCTGTACGGAGTCGATTTGGAGACCGGCAAGGAACTGTGGCGCTTCGACCTTGGCCAGCCGGTGGAAAGCTCCCCGGCCGTGGCCGCCGGACGAATCGTCGTGGGGTGCGACGACGGCAGCGTTTATTGCTTCGGCGCCCCTTGATCCCCCGGAGCCGCGCCCGCACATGCCCCAAACGCTCCCGACCTTCCACCGGCCGCGCCCGGGCGCCGGCCCCCGCCGCACCTGAATGCGAATCCTCTTCCTTAGCCCCGGCGCGGGCAAGATGTACTGCGGCAACTGCTTCCGCGACAATGCCTTGGTCCGTTCACTCCGAGGGCTGGGCCACGACGCCCTCATGGCCCCGCTCTACCTCCCTCTCACCCTCGATGAGAAGGACCAAAGCGAGGGGACCCCGATTTTCTACGGAGGGATCAACGTCTATCTCGACCAGAAATCACGGCTCTTCGCCTGGGCACCCCACTGGCTGCGGCAACGCCTCTCCTCCCCCAAAGTGCTCGCTTGGGCCGCGGGCCGGGCGGCCAAGACGCGGCCCGCGGAGGTGGGAGATCTTACCCTCTCCATGCTCCAGGGTCGTGAGGGGCGGCAAGCCCGCGAACTGGACGAATTGACGGAGTGGCTGAAAGCGGACATCCGGCCCGAGGTGGTGGTGCTCTCCAACGCCCTGCTCTTGGGGTTGGGCCCCCGACTCAAGACGGAGCTGGGTTGCCGGATCGTCTGCCTGCTCGCGGGTGAAGATTCGTTCCTGGACGCCCTCCCCGCCCCCTATCGGGAGGATTGCTGGCGCACGGCCGCGCGCCAGGCAGCCCACGTGGACCAATTCCACTCGCCGAGCGTTTATTACGCTGGTCTGATGGGCCGCCGCCTGGGTCTGGCCCCAGACCGCATGGCGGTGGTCCCTCCCGGAATCAGTTTGGAGGGTTACGAGCCGCCCGGGGAGCCCCCCCCGCCCCCGGGCGGTGGACCTGTGCTCGGCTTTTTCGCCCGAATGTGCCGCGACAAAGGACTCCCGGCCCTCGTCGAGGCCTTCATTGCCCTGCGCAAAACTGGACGCCACCCGAACCTCACCCTACGGGTGGGGGGTAGCTGCGGCCCGAGTGATCAGGTGGTGGTGGAGGAGATGCGCGGACGGCTCCGGGAACACGGCCTCGACCACGCGGTCTCGTTCCACCCGAATCTCGACCGCCCCGCCAAACTGGCGTTCCTGCGGTCGCTCACCATCTTCTCGGTGCCGGCGCTCTACGGCGAGGCATTCGGCCTCTACCTGCTGGAGGCCATGGCCGCGGGGGTGCCGGTGGTTCAACCGCCCTGCGCCGCGTTCCCGGAGGTGGTCGCCCGCACCGGGGGCGGGCTCTTGAGCACGGACAATTCCCCCGGAGCACTGGCGGCGGCCATTGAGAGCCTGCTACAAGACCCCGCCCGGGCCAGAGCCTTGGGCGACGCCGGCCGGCGGAGCGTCTTCGACGCCTTTAGTGACCGCCACATGGCGGAGAACACCCTCCGCGCACTTGCCCCCACAACGGGGTAAACGGGGCGGACGAGGCGGGGCCGTGCGCAAAACGCGTCGATTTTGGAAAACGTCTTGCGTCGCCCCCTGATCCTGCTATATTCGCCCCCCTTTGGGTGGATTGAATACAGGACCGTTATGTCGAAGATTTGTGAATTGACCGGCAAGCGCCCGATGAAGGGCAGCATCATCTGGCGGAGTGGTAAATCGAAGAAAAGTGGTGGTATCGGCACGCACGTGACCGCGATCACCAAGCGCCGTTTCATCCCCAACCTCCAGAACGTCAAGGCGTTGGTGGATGGGGAAGTGCGCCATATCCGCGTCACCGCCAAGGCCATCAAGCAGGGCTTGGTGACCAAAGCGCCGAAGCGGACGTGGAAGAAGGGGCAGGTCGCCGCCAAGGCAGCCTGACCACCTCCCCGGCGCATCCGGGCGGCAATCGCCTGGGCGCCGACCCGTCCCCGGTGCCCGGCCATCCCGGGTACCAGTTCCAACCCACGACTCCGGCGGTCCTCCCCGCCTGAGGTGGTGCCGCCCGGGCGGCCGATCCAATCCGCGCAGCTTTATCGGTTATCCCGCATCCCGTTAAGGATTTCAAGCAAGCAGCATTGTGCCGCGTGCCATCACCCCCGACAGGGGGTGACAGACGGTAGCCGGGGGTTGAGCAAAGCGATACCCCCGGAAAAGGTCGGAATGGGCACAGCACCCTGGAGGGGTGCCAGAGAGCCGCGCGGTAAAGCCGTCCGGCTCAGCCAACGCTGGCACCCCTCCGGGGTGCAGGGATCTCGTCGCACATAATCCGGCGGCATCGCTTCGCTCAACCCCCGGCTACCCTCTGGCAACCCTCCGGGTTGCGGCCCAAGGTCGCCGGAAGAGGGTCGAGCCATCGCCTGGTTTTGCTCCGGCTCATCTCCCGGGGGCGGCCCCATCTGCCCAATGGCGGGGCACCGCGCCATGTCCGTCCTCATATTTTCCTTCCGCCGCCGAATGAAAGGGCCTAGCTTGGCGTCGACAATAACGCATGTTTGTTAGACCCCGAGCCCTCCTTTCCGCGGGCGCGGCCTTCGCGATCCCGGTTTTCCTGGCCACGTTCACAGGCTGCCGGTACCCGCAAAGCGCCCCGACCGCCCCGAGCACCTATTCGCCTCCCCCGGTGGAAGTGGTCGGGTCCCCCCCGCCCAGTCGGCCGCCGCGCATCACCTATAGCGCCAACTACGACAAGGAGGTGGAGGAGATCCTCGGTCTGGCCCGCGCCAACCGGTGGGAAGAGGCGCGCCACAAGGTCAACACCCTCTTCGAGAAAGACCCCAAGAACCCCATCCTCGCCCGGTTGCAAGGCTGGGTCGAGCTCCAAACCCAACAGCGCCGCGAGCACGCGCTCGAGGACAAAATCCGGAGCGTGGACGCCCACAACTCGGTCTTCAACCCCACCCTCCCGAGCCTGCTCACCGAACAAAAAGATCGGGGGCTGCCCGCCACCAAGGACATCCGCGACGCCGTCGGCCGCATCGAGAGCCAGCCGTATATTCCAGAGTCGTACGGCAAGTCGGTCCACGAGCCGACGCCGTTGTTCGAGTTCGAGAGCACCAAGGGCCGGATGTTCAAGGTGCTGGAAAAGGAGGTCACCATCCATCTGGACAATGTGCCGCTCGAGGCCATCCTGGTGAACCTCAGCCAGAGCGCCGCCGTCAACATCGTCGCGGACAAGTCCATCCCCGCCCTCAAACAGGTCCTCAGCGTCAACCTCGACAAGGTCAAGCTCGCGGAGTTCCTCCGCTACGTCGGGCGCAACTACGACCTGCAATTCCAAATCGGCGACGAACTCGTCTGGGTGGTGGACGCCAAGGACCCCAAGCGGATCATGGAGGAGACCCGGTTTTACCGGCTCCGAAAAGGCTTCGTGCTCCCCGCGGAGTTCGGGGCGCAGGAGGTGAATCACTCGGAGGTCACCGCGAACAACGTCAAGACCGTCAGCGACACCAGCAAATTCACGAAGTTCGTGAACGACCAGACCCCGGTCCAGCCGTCGCTCGACAAGGCGCTGAAAGACCTCTTCAAGGGGTCGAAGTACATGATTGATTACGAACGCAATCTGGTCGTCGCCACCGGCACTCCCGAGCAGTTGGAGGTGGCGGAGCGGATCATCCGCGAGTTCGACCGTCCGATCCAGCAGGTGTTGATCGAGGCGCGGTTCGTGACAGTTTCCAAGCCCGCCTTCCTCCAACTCGGCGTGCTTTGGGAAACTGGCCGTGCGAGCGGCACGAACGCCCTGGCGCGGACCCCGGAGGATTTCACCGGACTGATCAATCCGCAGGACATCGCCGGCCTCGGCGTCGGCATCCAGCACACCTTCACCCGGGTGCTGGGCGCCCAGGACCTGAGCGCCACCATCAGCGCCCTCGAACAAAGCGGCGAGAGCCAGACACTCAGCGCCCCCCGGCTCACCGTGCTGAACAACCGCGCCGCCAGCATCAATGACGGCCTCGTGCAATACTATTACGAGGAGTACACGGTCAAATCCACCGTCCAGCAGTACTACACCGCCTCCTCGTTTGTCCCGAGCGGGAAGCCGACTAAAATCACCGCCGGCGCGGAACTCAATGTGATGGCCAGCATCAGCGGCGATGGCAAAAGCATCGTCCTGGCCTTGAATCCCCGCGTGAACACGGACGTGCAACTCGTCAAGTACGCCACCCTGACGGACAACCAGGGGAATGGCCAGCTCAGCACGTTCGATCTGAACCTCCCCCAATACCGCACCGACGAGATCTCCACCCGCATGGTGGTCAAGTCGGGGGAGACGGTGGTCATGGGCGGCGTCCTCCAACGCACGCGCACCACCTTCGTCGAGGCCGTCCCGGTCCTGGGCAACCTCCCGTGGGTCGGTACACTATTCCGCCGCCGCACCGAGGTGGACACGCCGCGCTACCTGCTGGTGTTCGTGACGGCGACGATCGTCAAGGACACGGGCGATTTCCTGCTCTACGACGACCCGGGCGACGCGGTGGCCAGCCCTCCGTCGGCTATCACCGGCGCGGCCGGGGGCACCACCGCCTCCGGCGCACCTGTCCTCACCGTGCGTCCCGAGGCGATCCCCTCGATCATCCTCTCCTTCCCGAAGACCAACGCACCCGCGGCGGGAACCAACCTCCTGACCAGCGTCACCAACGCCCCCACCGCCGCCGGCAACCTGCCTGCCCTGGGCACGAACGCGCCTGCCCTGGGCACCAACACGCCGGCCTTGGGCACGAACGCGCCCGCGTCGGGCACCAACACCCCGATCACCATCCCGGCCCAACCGCCCACGGGCACCAATCCCCCCGCCGCCGCCGCCGCCCCGGCGCCCAGCCAGCCGGTGATGAACGGCCCGAATGCGTTTGGCAGCCCCCCGCGCGCCCCCGAAGTGGGGACGAACGTGCTCAGCATCACCACCAACGAGCCCGCTCAAGGCGCGACCACCCCGGCGTCCCCCGAGGGAACGAATTCCGTCACGACCCCCCGATGAGCCTGCTCTCCCTGTTGACGGCGAGCCGCAACCCGGCGCCGGTGCGGCGGGTGCTGGCGGTGGATGCCGGCAGCCGGAGTCTGAAGTTGCTGCTGGCGGAGAATGACGCGGGCCGGGTCAAAGTGCTGAAGCAGGAGTTCGTCGACCTCAAGGCCGAGGGTCTGGTCTCCCCGGAGGAAACGAAGGCGCAACTCCAGGCCATGATTCAGGACTGGGGCCAGCCCCCCGTGGCGCTCGTCCTGCCCCAGCACATCTCGATCTCGCAGGTCATTGACGTGCCCGTGGAGGCGGGCTCGGACATCCACGCCCTCATCCAGGCCGAAACCGCCCGCTTGAGCGGGGCCAGCGACAGCAGGATCGTCTTCGATTTCGCGCCGGTTGATTCCGGGGCGGGAGGGGCGGGCCGCCACGAGTTTTGGGTGACGCTGGCACAGGAGGCCGAGATCCTCGACCGCATCGCCGGGCTCGGGTTGGAGGAGGCGGAGCTGTGCGAGGCGACGACGACCGCCAACGCGCTGATCAGCGCCTACCACACCGCCGCGCCCGACTCCGCGCGCGCCATCCTCGTTTACCTCGGGGCGCAGAGCACCGTGCTGGTGGTCCTCGCCAATGGGGCGGGGGCCTTCGCCGCCAGTTTCCATATGGGGGGCGACTTCTTCTCCCGGGCCATCGCCCGGGATCAGGGGTGCGACGCGCAGGAGTCGGAGGATCTCAAGCACGGGCAGGACCTGTTCGCGCGCGAGGGGTTTGGCGGGCTGCGCGAGAGCGTGGAAGGCTGGGCGGCCGAGCTCAAACGACAGCTCAACGACTGGTTCGAACACAACCCCGCGGCCGCCGCCGAAGCGGGCAGCTTCAAGCTGGTCGCAGCGGGGGGCGGTTTCGATCAGCCGGGCTTGCTGGCCCGCCTCCGCGACCATGCCAGCCTCGATTTCCACCGGTGGCCCGCGACCTCGCCCCCGGGCGCGCCCGGCTTCGAGGCGGCCTACGGGGCCGCCGCGCAGGCGCTCGGTTTCCTGCGGCCCGGCTCGCTGCTTCCCGAGGCGTCCCGCGCGAACTGGAACCGGAGCCAGGCCCACCGCCGCCTGGAGTTCGCCAGCGCCGTCGTGCTTACCGCGGCCTCGGCCGCCCTCTTGCTGGGGAGCTGGCGCCAGGCCTCCCTCGGCGCTGAGAAAGAGACGCTGCTGGGGAAGGTCCGGTCGGCGCAGCAAATGCTCGCGACCAACGCCGTCCTCGGCGCCGAACTCGCCGGACAATACGAAAACCTGCGCCCCCTGCTCGCCGCGGAGCGCAACACCGCCGACACCCTCGCCACCCTGGGACAACTGGGCGCCTCGCGGAGCAACCGCAGTTATTATTACGTGCTGGCGGCCGACCAGCAGAGCTACTTCACCCTCCCCGCCCCCACGGGGACGAACCGCACGGCCCGCATCTCGCCCCCCCCCCAAGCGGCCCCGCTCGAACGCCCCCCCCCCCACCCCCCCCCCCCCCTCCTCCGTCCCCCCCCCCCCCCCCCCCCCCCCCCCCCCCACCCCGGCCTTCTCCCCCAAC
>Ga0182030_10013444_pt1 | contig 16282 bp, 14 predicted proteins | sample 812S3MmetaG_FD_121299 | JGI IMG/M metagenome (GOLD analysis project Ga0182030, IMG submission 121299) | Permafrost microbial communities from Stordalen Mire, Sweden - 812S3M metaG (Illumina Assembly) | ecosystem: Environmental > Terrestrial > Soil > Wetlands > Permafrost | place: Sweden...
CATCCCGACCAGCGCTCCGATCAGACCGCCCACAACGCCCCCGGCGCCCAATCCCGCCAGACCCGCCATGATCGGCCCGGCAGCGATGCATGGCCCCAGGCCCGGAATCGCCAGGGCACCAATTCCTGCCAGAACGCCCAGCGTCCCGCCGATCACTCCGCCGGCGACTCCACCAGCGGTGGTCCCTTCCGGCGCCTTCGTATCCTTCTGATGCGCGAATTCCCGGCTGCCCTGCACGTCGGGAAGAAGCACTGATATGTCCCCGCTGGCGAAGCCCGACTGGACCAATACATCCACTGCCCGCTCCGCCCGGCCGACTGAGTTGTAAATACCGAAAACTGCCGTCTTCTTGTTGTCTGCCATGATCCTGCTCCTTTTCTGATCCGGCCTCTTTACTGGGCCGATTTCACCGAAAGTTGATCCGTCACCTTACCCTGACCCGCGACGCCTTCGGCCTTCGAGACGATCGACTTTCTCTCGTCGTCCGAACGGACCGGTCCTTTCAGGGTCACAGCGCCATCCTGCGTAATGATCTTGACGTTGTGCCCATAAGTCGAAAGCGACTTGTCTGCCATCACGGCCTTGCGTATTTCTTTCGTCGTTTCGCGATCGGTCTTATTATTTTTCTGCTGGTCGGCGGTAACCGCACCGCTGCCTCTGTCCTGTTTGTTGTTGCCGGTGTTATCCGGCTGGGAAGGGTTCTGGGCCAGGGCCGGACCTGTAACTATGCCGGTCGCCAGCATTCCCAGCAGGACGAATCGGGGGAAATAATTGCGTAACATGCCATTGCCCTCGCATGTTCCGCTCCACTTGCAGCCTCAAAGAAGTGTAAACTCGACTGGAGAGGTAGATTCCCGCACAGTGCGGCCTGTCAGGGATGAACTTCAGGGCGCCGCGCATTGTAATATCAGGAGCACCACACGCCAAACAGGCTGTTGTGCGTTATTTAGTGCCGCCCCGTGCGGCGTCAAAGGAGAAACAGAAATGAAGATTTCCCGCATTCTTGTTGGCGCGCTGCCGGCGCTCGCCATGCTTTTAACCCTGTCCCGTCCCGCCGTCATTTCCGCCGACGACGTGCCCACCGTCGGCTCCGCGGCGCCCGACTTCACGCTAAGTTCGCAGGAAGGCAAGAAGGTCAGCCTGCACGATTATCGCGGCCAGTGGGTGGTTCTTTACTTCTATCCGAAGGATATGACCCCCGGCTGCACCATCGAAGCCCACAATTTCCAGCGCGATCAAAAGGAATACGACGCCAAGAAGGCCGCCATCCTTGGCGTGAGCGTCGACACAGTCGACTCCCACGTTGAATTCTGCACGAAAGAAAACCTCACCTTTAAGCTGCTGGCCGATCCGGAAAAGAAAGTCGTGACGCAGTACGGTTCGGCCCAGAAGTTTGGCGACAGCGTCGTGGCCGCGCGTAATACTTTCATCATTGACCCGAAGGGCGTGATCCGCAAAGTATTCGTGAAAGTCAACCCGCAGCCGCACAGCGCCGAAGTCCTCGCCGCTCTCGACGACCTGAAGAAGGGTTAGTTCCTGTTTCGTGGCGCGGGCCCGCGCACAGGCCGAAGGCTTTTGTGCGCGGGTTGCCCCGGTTCGCGCCACAATTTCCCCTCTGCGTGCCGTCATCGCAGGCCGAATTCGAGAGTGTCGCTCTGTGCCATACGCGAAGCCTGCTCCGCGTCGCGCGCCGTCTGACCTCCAGTCCTTCCTCCGCTGAAGATCTCGTCCAGGACTGTCTGCTTCTCGCCTGGAAGAATTTCGGTCAGTTTCGCCCCGGCACGAACGCCCGCGCCTGGCTGTTTCGAATTCTGTTCAATGCATTCTATGCTTCCGGCCGCCGCCTCGCGCGTGCGCCGGTTTTTCTGATCCCGGGCCCTGCCATCGGCGATGCCCGCACTTTCTCCCCCTCCTTCGACCAGACAGTGGACGTCTTACGCGCGCTCGACAGTCTTCCGGTCGACCATCGAACGGTGCTCCTCCTCGGCGTCGTCGAAGGCTTCACCTGCGGCGAGATCTCGCAGATTCTCTCCGTGCCGGTCGGGACCGTGATGTCGCGGCTGGCCGGCGCCCGCGGGGCAATGCGCGCCCGCCTTGCCGTTCCCGCACAACTGACAGGGAAAGACGCCTGAATGAACTGCCGCGACATATCCGGGATGGCGCCTCTCTATTTCACCGGAGAACTGGAACATGCCCAGGCAGCCGCCTTCTCCGAACATTTGCGGAAGTGTCCCGACTGCAGGCAGGAGCTTGCCGAGCAAAGCGCCTTCGACGAACGGTTTCGTGCCGCTATTCTGGATGAACCCGTCGATGAAGCCGCACTCGACCAGCGCATCCGGGACATCATCCACGCCGCGCCGCAGAACCCGCATCGCTGGAAACAGTTCATCGCGGGAATCGCCGCCGTTCTCGTGTTTGGTTTCGTCGCGTATTTTGCGCTGCGCTTCGTCCGCCCGAACCCGGTCGCGCTCGCCGCCGCCCGCGACCACCGCATAGAGATCGTCGACAGGCAGCCGCGAAAGTGGTTATCCGATCGCGCCGCCATCGAGGCGCTCGCCGCCACACAGGAACTGGCCCCCTCTGTGCTCTCCGCTCTTACGCCGGCGGGCTATCGACTGGCGCAGGCGAGGCTCTGCTATCTCGATGGCCAGGTGTTCCTGCATCTCGTCTACGAGAGTTCCCCTGGCACCGTGTCCCTCTATCTGCGCCGGGTCGACACGTCCGCGAGTTCCCGCGTCCGGCTGGATACTTTCGCGGCCGAACATGTCGCCGGATTTCAGCACGGCCGGTTGGTCGCGGTTCTTGTCACCGACCAACCGGATGGCGTTTCAAGGCTGGCGCAATCCGCCGCGTCATCGCTTTAAACCGGGTTGCGGAAATCAGCGTGCCCCGGTTCTCAGCGCCACTTGCTGACGCGCGCGGTTCAGAAAAGGCTTCCGAACCGTGACTGTGAGTGAGCGGCGCTCCGCGAACCTTCGCAAACAGGAACTATCAGGCCCGGCGTTCCTGCAGCGCCTTCTCCACTTCCTCCTGCAGCCGTCGATCCCCGCGGTTCACTTCCATCGCCGACAATGCCATCTCCGACGTCCTTTCGCTGCCGCTGCGAATCAAATCCAGCACGAACTCAATTGCCGGTTCTGTTCTCGATGTCGCCAGTGCGAGCAGAATCGCCTGACGCGTTTCGCCGTCGGCGGTGCGCGCAAACTTCTCCTTCAGCCACTCCACCGCCTCCGCGCGCCGGCTCTCGCCCAGGGCCAGGATGGCCGTCTCGCTTAGTTCTTTCGCGCGTCCGTCCGCCGCCCGTCCGTCCGCGAAAGACGTCACCAGAGGGAGCGCCTCCACTCCCTCCATCGCGAGCAGTCCGCTGAAACAGTCCGCCATCACGTCCGGTTCTTTGTCGCCGATCTGCGCTTTCAGCCGCAGCAGCAGCGCCGCCGGCTCCGACCCCGCGGTCGCGATTGCCCGCACCGCCCCGGCTCTCGCCTGCCATTCCGGATCCACCAGCAGATCGACGAGTTCGCGCAGCTTATGCCGGTAGTTCGTGCTAACCAGCCCCATGGCGCAAATCGAGCGCAGGTCCACCGCGGTATCCGTCGGCCGGATATAGGCGGGTTCGATCTGCACATGGTGCATGCCTGCCAGGTACAACTCCGCGCCGTCGTAGTCGAGCGCGAATAATGCCCGCGCAATCGCTGTCGACGCGGCACACCCTTTGTCGGCTGATACTCCACCTTTCAGGAGTCGTTCAAAGGCCTTCACCAGCTCGGGAGAAAGCTCCGTCCACTGCGAATCCCCGGCAATCCGCGCCGCTTTCGCCACCACCAGGTTCGACTTCGCCGCCAGCGCCTTCGTGATCTGCTTCAGCCCCTCGGGTGTGCGCAGAGGCACATCGTCCAGCGCCGCGAGCGCCGCCTCAATCGGGTCGTTCTTCATCTACGCAGCAGAGGTGATCTGCGCGCTCACACCGTGCTGATTCAGCGCGCGCGGACGCAGCCGCACCAGGCGGTTCGCCGTGTAGGGCAGATCGAGCGACGCCTTGATGTAGTTGTCAGTCAGCGCGAGTCCCGGCGGATCCAGCGTCACCGCCGTGAATTCCCGCCCCAGCATCTGCTCCCGAAACTCCATATTCTTAGACGCCGCCAGATCACGCAGCACGCGGTTCCGATCCTTACGCACGCGCCTGTCAACCGCGCCCGGCATCGATGCCGCGGGCGTACCCGGCCGCTCCGAATATGTGAACACATGAAGATACGTGAATGGCATCGCCTCGATAAACTGCCGTGACTCCTCGAACAACTCCTGCGACTCGCCCGGAAACCCGACCATCACATCCGCCCCGATCGCCGCATCCGGCATCAACCGCCGAGCTTTTTCCACGCGATCCGCATAATGCCGCGGCCGGTACTTCCGATGCATCTTCCGCAGAATCGCATCCGACCCCGACTGCAGAGGCGCGTGCACATGCTTCGCAATCCGCGGCGTCTCCGCCATCAGCCCCAGCAGATCGTCGGAAACATCCATCGGCTCGACCGAGCTCAGCCGGAGCCTCTCGATCGGCGTCTCATCCAGCAGCCTTCGCAGCAGATCGGCCAGCCGCAGCGTGCTCCCGGCCTCCCTGCCCCACCGCCCGAGATTAATCCCCGACAGCACCACTTCCCTGTACTTCGCACTCAGCGCGCGAACTTGCTCCACAATCTGATCGGCGCCCGCATAGCGATTTTTCCCGCGCACAAACGGAATAATGCAGAACGAACAGCGGTTGTGGCAGCCATCCTGAATCTTCAGATTCGGGCGCGTCCGATCACCGGTCGATTCCATCACGGGCGCGGTCAGCATGTCGCGCGTCTCAAAAATGTCGCCGACCAGCACCTGCCCGTGATAGTCCACATCCCCGGCAACCAGTTCCGCGATGCTCGTCTTGTGCGAATTCCCGACGACCCACTCCACTCCCGGCATCGCGGCCAGCTCTTCGGGGGCTCTCTGTGCGTAGCACCCCGTCACCAGAATCCGCGCTCCCGGATTCTCCCGATGCGTACGCCGGATGGCCGACCGTGCATCGCTGTCCGCCTCCGCCGTCACGGTGCAAGTGTTCAGAATGACGAGGTCCGCGCCGGCCCGCTCATCGGCAGCCGTCATCCCGCGCGCCGCCAGTTGCGCCTCGAGCGCCGCCCCATCGGCCTGCGTCGCCCGGCACCCGAAATTCTCCACGAAGAACCGCGTCATTCGATACGTCCATTCTTGCAGAGCTTATACTTAAGTTGAAAAACTTTACATGGGCGAATCCAGTCTCCTCTGGCTTCGTGTGGCTGCCGGACTCTATTCCCTCGGCCTCATCGAAGCTATCGTCACCGTACTGCGCCGCCGCGAAACTCTCTTCCGCTTCGCCCTCGGCGCCTTCAGCCTTGGCGCGATTTTCCAACTCGTCTCCATTGTCGAACAGGGACTCATCGAAAAACGCTGCCCGATCAACGGTTTCTTTGAGACCAGTTCCCTCTGCGCCTGGCTGATCAGTATCGTTTTTCTGGCGATTTACTGGCGCTACAAAGCCGAGAGCCTCAGCGTTTTCGTCTTCCCCCTCGTTTCGGTCATGACCCTGGTTGCTGCGCTGAGCAGTCCCGTCGCTCACTGGTCTAACGAAGCCGTGCGCAGCACCTGGCTCATCGTCCACATCGTGCTCGCGCTCTTGGGATACGCCGCGCTTCTGTTCACCGCCATAGCCGCCGTGGCATATCTGATGGAGGAGCGCCAGCTCAAACGCAAACAGGCGCGCTCTTTCTTCCGCTTCTTTCCCCCGCTCGGCATGCTCGACGAACTCATCTCGCGCTCCCTCGGCGCAGGCTTCGTCTTCATTACTGTCAGCATCGTCATCATCACCATCTGGGCTTACTTTTCTTACGGAACACGCTGGATCGACAACGGGCTCATCTCGACTTCGTTCATCACGTGGGGCATCTACCTCGCGCTGATCTTCTTCCGGATCAGCGCAGGCTGGCGCGGACGCAAAGCCGCCATCCTTTCCATCGTGGCTCTCTGCTGTTCCGCGATCACCTGGATCGCGCACTTCCGTCTGGAGAACCGCCTCATCCAATGAAGCTGCTTCTCACCGGAATCAGTCACAAAACCGCGCCGGTTCACCTGCGTGAGAAGCTCGCCATCGCCGAAAGTGCTCTGCCCGACGCTCTTCGCGAACTCCAGAAACTCGGCGCTTCGGAAGCCGTCATCCTCTCCACGTGCAATCGGGTCGAATTCGCCGTCTCGGCCGCCGATCATGCCGACCCCGCCCAGGTCGTCGAACAGTTCCTTGCCGCCTGGAAGGGCTCAGCCCACGCCTTCGAAAGCCACCTCTACCGGCTTGAGGCCCGCGAAGCCATTCAGCACGTTTTCCGCGTCGCCTCCAGCCTCGACTCGATGGTTGTGGGCGAACCCCAGATCCTCGGCCAGCTGAAGAACGCCTATGCGATCGCGAAAACCGAAGGCTCCGTCGGCGGACTTCTTGAACAGGTCCTGACCCGCGCCTTCCGCGTGGCCAAGCGTGTCCGCACCGAAACCGGCATCGGCCAGATGGCGGTCTCCGTCAGCTACGCCGCTGTCGAACTCGCGCGCAAGATCTTCGGTCCTCTGAAAGGCCACTCCGTCCTCATCATCGGCTCCGGCAAGATGGGCGAACTCGCCGCCAAGCACCTGCACCGCTCCGGCGCCAAACGGATCTTCGTCACCAACCGGACATGGGAACGCGCTCTGGAAATGGCTGCAATCTTTGAAGGCCAGGCCGTCGATTACGCGCAGTTCCCCTCCATGCTTCCCGAGATGGACATCGTCATCGCCTCCAGCGGCGCGCCGCATTACATCCTCAGCCGCGAGCAGATGCAGCACGCCATCGCCGCCCGTCGCAACAACCCGATGTACCTGATCGATCTCGCCGTGCCCCGCAACATCGACCCTTCCGTCAACGACGTCGAAGGTGTCTTCCTCTACGACATTGATGATCTCGAAGGCGTCGTCAACTCGAACGTGCAGGAGCGCTCGAAGCAGGCCGAAAAGGCCGAAGCCCTCGTCGCCGACGAAGTCGAGCGCATGATGTCGCACCTGCGCCTCGATGAGGTCACGCCCACCATCGTCAGTCTTCAGGAGCAGTGGGAGAATATGCGCATCGCTGAAGTGACCCGCGCTATGCGGCGGCTTCAGGCACTCCCTCCCGAACATCAGCAGCTTGTGGCGGCGCAAATCGACGCGATGAGCAAATCTCTGGTCAACAAAATCGCGCACGCGCCCATCTCCGCTCTGCGCCGCAATGCCGGCCAGCCCGATGGCGACCGCTTCATGGACACCGTCCGCAAGGTCTTCCACCTCCAGGACTGATCGCAGCCCGCACACCCTCTGCTCACACTGGCTGGTTACACTGGAATTTATGTTGGTGATTGGTTCCCGGGGTTCTCAACTCGCACTCTGGCAGGCAAACTATGTCAGAGAGCGCCTCGAAGCCCGCGGCGCCGAATGCAGCATCGAGATCATCAAGACCACCGGCGACAAGATCCAGGACGTCCCTCTCAACAAAGTCGGCGGCAAAGGCCTCTTCACCAAAGAAATCGAAGAAGCCCTCCTCGACCGCCGCATCGACCTCGCCGTGCACAGCATGAAGGACCTTCCCACCGAGCTTCCCCGCGGCCTCACCATCGCCGCCATCCCGGTGCGCGCCGAGCCTTACGATGCCATCATCGGCGGCAAGCTGCGAAACCTCAAACCCGCGGCCATCGTCGGGACCAGTTCCCTCCGCCGCGTCGCACAGCTCAAAATGCTGCGCCCCGATCTCGACGTCCGCTCCATCCGCGGCAACGTCGACACCCGCATCAACAAGGTGGAGCGCGGCGAATATGACGCTATCGTGCTTGCTGCTGCCGGTCTGCGCCGTCTCGGCTGGGGCGACATCATCAGCGAAGTCTTCCGTCCGGACATCATGTGCCCCGCTGTCGGCCAGGGCGCGCTGGCCATCGAAACGCTCGAGGACGGACCCGGCTTCGAAGCCTGCGCGCCGCTCGACGATCCCTGGACACGCCTGCCCGTCACCGCCGAGCGCGCCATGCTTCTCGAACTCGGCGGCGGCTGCCAGGTTCCGATCGGCGCGTTCGCCTCTCTCGAAAACACCGAACTCTTCCTCACCGGCGCCGTCTTCTCTCCTGAAGGCGACATGATCCGCTACACTGCCACCGGCGAATGCACCCGCCCTTCGGAGCTTGGCCGCAACGTCGCCCAGGTTCTGCTCAAGCGCGGCGCCCAGGCCATTCTTGACTCGGTCTACGAAACGGCTCGCGACGGTTCTGAGTGACGGCGTCGAAAGTCTATCTCGTCGGCGCAGGCCCTGGCGATCCCGAACTCATCACCCTCAAAGCCAAACGTCTCCTCGAAACCGCCGACTGCATTCTCTACGATCATCTAGCGCCCACCGAACTTCTGGCCCTTGCCCCGCCCGCTGCCGAACGCATCTACGTCGGCAAGAAAAAGTCCGACCACGCGCTCTCCCAGGACGAAATCTGCGCTCTTCTGATTGATCGCGGCAGGCGCGGAATCAACGTGGTGCGTTTGAAAGGCGGCGATCCATTGCTTTTCGGACGCGGTGGTGAAGAGGCCGAAGCTCTCGCCGATGCCGGCATTGATTTCGAGATCGTCCCCGGCGTGACGTCGCCGCTCGGCATCGCGGCTTATACCGGCGTCCCGCTCACGCACCGCGACCACACTTCCGTCGTCACCTTCATCACCGGACACGACGGCAGCAAGATCGACTGGTCGAAAGTCGGCGCCTCCGAAACGCTTGTCATCCTCATGGGACTTTCCCATTTCGATGAAATCGCGCGGCGCATCGTCGCGAGCGGCCGCTCTGCGTCCACGCCGGCCATGGCTGTGCGCTGGGGCACGCGTCCCGATCAGACTGTTCTCACCGGCACTCTCGAAACTCTGCCCGCGCTCATCCACAGGCACGCCCTGAAACCGCCGGCGACGATCATCGTCGGCGAAGTGGTCAATCTCCACGCCAGGCTCGACTGGTTCGAACGCCTTCCGCTTCACGGCCGGCGCATCGTCATCACGCGCGCCCGCGAGCAGGCCGGAACGCTCGCCGCGGGCCTGCACAGTCTCGGCGCCGAAGTCATCGAACTGCCGACCATCCAGATCCAGGCCGCCGCCGACTACACCGCCCTCGACGACGCCATCTCGAATCTCCCCGGCTACGACTGGCTCCTGTTCACCAGCGCCAACGGTGTCCGCTTCTTTCTCGATCGGCTCGACCGCAGCGCCGCCGATCTCCGCTCCATTCGCGGACGCATCTGTGCCATCGGACCCGCCACGCGCGACGCCCTTGAGCGTTTCCACATCAAGGTGGATGTCACCGCGAAAGAATACGTCGCCGAAGGCCTCCTTGACGCGCTTTCCGCCTATGATCTCGCCGGCGCCCGCATCCTGATTGCCCGTGCTGCTGTGGCCCGCGATCTCCTGCCCACGGAGCTTTCCCGCCGCGGCGCGCGCGTCGATGTCGCGGATGCCTACCGCACGGTGGCGCCTGCTGATCTCTCCGCCCGCGCCGCCGAAATCCTCGCGCGCAAACCCGACTGGATCACTTTCACCAGTTCTTCAACCGTGCAGAATCTCGTCGACGCCATCGGCGCCGGCGCGCTCATCAGCGACGTCCGCTGTGCCAGCATCGGGCCGATCACGTCCGCCACGCTTCGCAGGCACGGCATCACGCCCGCGGTCGAAGCCAATACCTTCACTGTCCCCGGTCTCGTCGAAGCCATTCTTGCCGCGCAGCTATAATCAGAGACGTGAAATCTGCCTGTATTTTCGCGGTCCTGCTTTGTCTGGCGGGCTGCTCGAAAAACATCGACACACCCGAAGCCGTGAAAGAAGGCGTCATCAAAGACATCTCGAAGAAAGTGGACATCAACGCCATGGAGATCAGCGTTGACTCCGTCTCCTTCCGCGAAAAAGAGGCCACCGCGCGGGTCAGCTTCCGACCCAAAGGCTCCGCGCCCGGTTCACAGGCCATCACCTTCAACTACGCACTCGAACGCAACGGCGACGAATGGCGGATTAAGAATCGCAACATGCAGGGCCACGAACAGGCGCAACCCGGCGCATCGCAGATGCCCCCAGGTCACCCCGTGACAGGCACGGCCGGGGGCCAGCAAATGCCGGCCGGCCATCCGCAGGTCAGCCCCGGCACAAAGCAATGAAGGTTGCCATTCTTGGCGGTGGACCTTCGGGTGCCTTCGCCGCCGCCGAGTTGGCTTCACAGGGCGTCAAGACTGTTCTCTTCGATGAAAAGCTGGCATGGGAAAAGCCCTGCGGCGGTGGCCTGACATATAAGGCCTATGCGCAGTACCCATTCCTCGCGGAAAGCGCGACACCGAAAAAAACCGTCCGCCAGACCGTTATCACCGCGCCCAGGAACAAGTCCGTTTCGCTTACGCTCGATCGCCCTATCCTGATCTACTCCCGCTACGACCTCAACGGTATGCTGCTCGACCGCGCCGCCCAGGCCGGAGCCCAGCTCGAAAAGACCCGCGTCCTCGGGATTGAGCGCAGAGGCTCGCGCTGGAAACTCGAGACCCGCACCGGCTCCCTCGATGCGGATTACTGCATCGTGGCCACAGGCGCGCGCAACCCGCTGCGCACCGTCGGCACCGAACTCTCCCCCTCGGACGCTGCGACGGCCCTCGGCTATTTCGTCCCCGGTGACCGCGACAACATCGACATTCAGTTTCTTCCCGGCTTCGAAGGCTATATCTGGGTCTTCCCGCGCTGCGGTCATCTTTCTGTAGGAATTTGTGGAAAGGGCGAGTCCGCTTCCACCATGCGCAGCTGGCTCGAGCGCTATATGGAAGAGCACGAGCTTCCCAAAGAAGGCGCGACTTTCTACGGTCACCTGCTTCCCAGCCTCGGCCCGCCGTCGTGGCAGCGCAATCGCGTCTACGGCGAAGGCTGGCTGGCGGCTGGCGACGCTGCGGGTCTGGTCGATCCGGTCACCGGCGAAGGACTGTACTACGCCATGCGCTCCGCCGACCTCGCGGTCAAAGCCATCCTTTCCGATTCGCTCGACCTGGCCGGCGCCGCTTATCAAAGACTCCTGCACCGCGACTTCATGACCGACCTCGAATTCGGCTCGCGCCTCGCCAGCCGCGTCTTCAACGGAAAATTTCTCGGCGGCGCCGTCACCAGCCGCATGGTGCAGTTCACGCGCCTCAGCCCCACCTTTCGTGGCCTCATGCAGGATCTCTTTGCGGGGACGCAGTCCTACATCGGCCTGAAGCAGCGCCTGATGAAGAACCTGAACGGGAGTCTCCTCGAAGTGGTCTGCAATCTCGGCTTCGGCCGCCTGATCCCCGGTGAGATTCAGGCGCGGTAACGGCGCAGCCTTAAACTGTTCGTCACCACCGACACGCTCGACAGCGCCATCGCCGCCGAGGCAATCATGGGTGACAGCATCCACCCGGTCAAAGGATAAAGCAGACCCGCCGCGACCGGTATCGCGAGCGCGTTATATCCGAACGCCCAGCCGAGGTTCTGCCGGATAATCCGCAACGTCTGCCGCGCCAGCCCCAGCGCATCGGCTACACCTGCAAGCTCTCCGCGCATCAATACAATTCCCGCCGCATCGATCGCCACGTCCGTGCCGGTGCCGATTGCGATACCGACCTCCGCACGCGCCAACGCCGGCGCATCGTTGATTCCATCGCCGACCATCGCCACGCGCCGCCCCTCCGACCGCAGCCGCGCCACTTCGCGTTCCTTCGCTTCCGGCCGCACTTCGGCGAGCACGTGCGTATCCTCGATCCCCACCTCGCGCGCCACCTCCGCCGCCACGCGCCGATTGTCGCCGGTAATCATCCACACATCGACGCCCATCCCGCGCAGCCGTGCGATAGCCCCCCGCGCGTCTGCCTTCACTTCATCGACGATCTCGAATTCTCCGGACGGCACGCCATCGACGGCAATCGCCACGCCTCCCTCGGCGCGTCCCACGAAAACCTTGTGGCCTGCGACCGATGCCTCCGCGCCTTCGCCCGGAATGGCCCGGAATTCCGTCGATTCGATCGCCGATCCCCCCGTCAGTCCCGTGGATCGCGCCACAATCGCGTGCGCCACCGGATGCTCGCTCCACTTCTCCACCGCCGCCGCCATCCGCACCAGTTCATCTTCGCCGTACCCATTCAATGCCCGTATCGCGCGCACCACGGGCCGTCCGGTCGTGATCGTGCCCGTCTTATCCAGAAGGACGGTGTCGATCTTCGCCGCGGCCTCCAGCGGCTCCCCGCCCTTGATCAGAATCCCGCGCTCCGCCCCGCGCCCCGTGCCCGCGATGATTGCGGTCGGCGTCGCCAGCCCCATCGCGCACGGACACGCCACGATCAGCACCGCGACCGCATTCACCAGCGCCACACCCACCGGCGCATAGATCAACCAAACCACGAACGTCACCGCCGCAATAGCCAGCACCACCACGGTGAAGTAGCCGCTCACGATATCCGCCAGCCGCGCCACAGGCGCTTTCGATCCCTGCGCGCGCTTCACCAGCTCGATGATCTGCGCCAGCGCCGTCAGCCTCCCGACCTTCTTCGCCTGGAACCGAAACGCCCCGGTTCCATTCATCGTTCCGGCGTACACCTCGGCCCCCACTGCCTTCGACACCGGCATGCTCTCACCGGTCAGCATCGATTCGTCGATCTCGCTCGCCCCGGCATTCACAACGCCGTCCACCGGCACCCTCTCGCCGGGCTTCACCACCACCACATCGCCAACTCGCACTTCAGCGAGCGGAATCTCGCGCTCGAACAGATTGCGAATCACCCGCGCCGTCGCCGGTTCCAGCGCCATGAGCTTTCGAATTGCGTCCGACGCCTTCCCTTGTGCACGCGCTTCCAGCATCCTGCCGAGCAGGACGAGAACCACGATCGCCGCCGCGGCCTCGAAATAGACGTCGTGATCCATGCGGGCTCCCCCGCGCGCCACGACCCACACCGAATACGCGAACGCTGCCCCTGTTCCCATCGCAATCAGCGTGTTCATGTTCGCCGACCAGTGCTTCAGCCCCGTCCACGCGTCGATGAAAAATCCGCGTCCGGCATAGAACAACACGGGCAGCGTGAGCACAAGCTGCACCACGGCCCAGCGCTCCATCATTCCCAGCACGACCACCGGAACGGCGAATACTGCACCCCATATCAGCCGATGCAGCACTTCACGCGCGGCTTTTTCCTCTGCGACACCAGCCGCGTCGCCCGACTCCCGCGGCACGTGGTACCCAACCTCTTCCACCGCCGCGACCAGCGCTTCCACACGAGTCTCCGCCGGATTGAACTCGACCGACGCCGTCTTCGTCGCGAAATTGACGCTCGCCTTCGCCACGCCCGGCGCTTTGGCCAGTTGCTTCTCAACGGTGCGCGCACACCCCGCACACGTCATCCCGGCTATCGGTAGTTCAACCTCTTCTGCCGCTCGCGCCATATACGTTGATGATGCACCCCGGCCGACTACGATGCATCCCGCAGCTTGAACCGCAGGAAAATCATCCCGGCCACCGGCCGCTGCCCGTAATACGGAATCAGCGCCCCCGGCATACTGTACGTCGTGAAATTCACTCCCAATCCCGTCGCGATCCGCGGCAGGATATAGAAATCGCGCGTGTATCCGATCGTGTACGCGCCGATTCGAAACTCCCGCGGCATCCCGGTAATACCCGTGAGCAGTTCGTCCTTGTCGTCCAGCTCGATCCGTCCGGTGATGTAATTCTTCTGCGCCCACCGTGCCACCGACTCCAGCGTGTAGCCGTTCAGATTGTCACTATTGCCGGCGCGCACAACGGACCCTTCGGCCTGTGCGCTCCCCGCCGTCTTGTGCACGCGCCCCCAGATCGCGCTCGTCGCCCAGTTGCCCCGGCTGTAAGGCCGGTTGTACGTCACCGACGCCTCCGCGCGCACCTGATCCCCGGCCTCCAGCGCTTCCGGCTTCGTCAGCCTCCCCGCCGAAACCTGTCCCGACCAGTTTGCATTCGGCGACACCGTAACGCGCCCCGAATAAGAATCAATGGCCCCCGAACCGATGTACCACCGATTCTCATCCGGCTCCGCGCCGTGAAACCCGCTGGCCTCGACGCGCACCATGCCATGCGTGATCCCCGCCGTCACCACTTCATACGAGATGTGCGTCGAATCCTGCAGATGGTGACCCAGCGGCGCCTGTGGTATCTCTTCCGCCGACACGCGATGCGGATACGCCACCGGCCCCAGCGCGGGATCTCCCACCGGCGCCGCGTACAGCTCCCATGACGATGTTTCCCCGAGCGGATGCGAATAGTGCAGCCCGAGCTCCATCACGAAATTGTGCGGATGCTGCCCATCCACGATCGGCTGGCCATACGCTGTTTCGCCCGTCTGAAACAGTTCCGGATAGCGCCGCCCCGTGACCGTCGCAGGCTCCAGACTCAGCATCGCGCGAACAGCAAACGTCCCGCCGGCCAACCGGCGTTCCGCCTCCGTCATGAACCAGCTTGTCGAAAACAGCTTGTCGTGACCGCGCGGACCGCTCTGCTGTGTGTCCTCCAGGAACGCCGTGCCGTGAATCATGAATCGCCACCGTCCCGCGTTGAGGTGAAGCATATTCATCGGCGACGATGCCGGATTAAGGCTCGTGCCCGATGCCTCCATCACGTCCGGCGGCCCCGCATCGTGCTGCATACCGGGCGGCATTCCGGCCATTCCCGGCATATTGCTCATATCGTGCTGCGCCATCAACGGAAACGAAAGCAACAATACTGCGTACCAACGCATCTCTTTTCCCCTTTCAGCAAGCTCGGAACGAACCTAAGAAGAAGGATCAGAGTCTGAGAACGGAATTCCGTAAGGGAGGAGAAAACTGCGTCAGCTGCCGGGCCGGCGCGGGTGAAAACGCGAGAACGCCGAACGCCGTGAACATCGCGGGCGCCGTCAGCACTACCGGTGCGACCTTCGTCACCGCGACTGGCGCATGCCCGACGAGCGACGGTACCGCGTGTCCGCAATGGTTCTTCCCGTGGCGGCAGCAGGAATGCGCCGCGCTGTCACCGGGCGTCTGCGCGGAGCACAACCCGCCGCAAATCCCGCCTGTCAGCAGGACCAGCGCCAGCAGTATCCGCACACAACGCTGCATCTGATTCGACGTTACCATGGCTTGAGTGACCCGTCGCACGCTTTTCGCGTTGCTTCCCGCCGTGTGCGCATCCCCGCTCCCGGCGCAGCAGGACGGCAGCCGCGACGACGCATTCTCGCAAATCCCCTTCGACCGCTGGCTCTCCCAACCAGATGACACCCGCATCCGCTGGACCTCCCGTCTCTCCGACGCACAGCTTTCCAGCTACCAGCGCCTCATCGTTTCTGTGACCGCCGAAGTGGACGGCGCGGAACTGGCGAAACGGCGCGGCAAGGGGCACTTCCTTCTTCTGGTTCAGGTCATCGACGGCAAAGGCGTCTCCTGGCAGAGCCATCTCGACATGGATCTGGTCAACCTCGAAGAAGGCATGAAATCCAACAACGTGGATTTCACCCTCTTCTTTTTCATTCTCCCCGGTGAATATCAGATCGCTCTCGCGGTCTACGACGATGCCACCGGCGAGCACAGCATCCGCAAACACCGCCTCCACGTCAGTCCGCTGAAGAACGACCCCCTCCCCTCCGCCTGGCTCGGCCTGCCCCCGGTAGAGTTCATTCCGGTGCTCGACGAGCCGGAAAAGTGGTACCAACCTTCTCTCGAAGGCAAACTGAACCTCACCGCATCCAGCCGGGAACCAGTGCACATCGATCTGGTGGTGAATCTCACGCCTTCGGAAAATCGGGCCGGTTCCACGCAGGCGCAGACGCGGATTTTTGAAGCGCTGCTCCCCGCCGCCAGGGTCTTTTCGCAGGTGAAATGGGGCGACTCCGGCTTTGGCATGACGCTGCTCGATCTTTCAAGGAATCGCGTCGTTTATCAGCAGGAAGACCGGCGCCCCATCGACTGGTCTCGCATCGGCGCTTCTCTGAAGGATGTCAATGCCGGGACCATCGACGCTCGCACCCTCGAGCAGCGGCAGCGCAAGGCCAACTTTTTCGTGAGCGAAATACGCCGGCGAATTCGCGCTGCAGGCTCTCTGCATGCCGGCCGTGCGCCTGTCGTTATCGTGCTTTCGAGCGCCTACCGATTCACCGAGACCCAGACCTTGCAGCCGGTGGACGTCTATGGCCCGGTAGCCGCAAAGGTGTTTTACATCCGCTATCAGCCG
>Ga0182030_10013445_pt1 | contig 16282 bp, 14 predicted proteins | sample 812S3MmetaG_FD_121299 | JGI IMG/M metagenome (GOLD analysis project Ga0182030, IMG submission 121299) | Permafrost microbial communities from Stordalen Mire, Sweden - 812S3M metaG (Illumina Assembly) | ecosystem: Environmental > Terrestrial > Soil > Wetlands > Permafrost | place: Sweden...
CAGTTAATCATGGGGCGCAGGAGCCTTCAGGGATGGCCCTCCGGTACGTCAGCGGATTCCGAGGATACGCTTAATTTCGCGGCCCTTACCGGCATACGGCCCATGATCGAAAAGTTTCCCCTGGATCGCGCCCCCGAAGCTTACGAAAGGATGGTCAGCGGGAAGGCGGAATATCGCGTGGTCCTTACGATGTCCGCGGCTTAGTATAAAGTGGAATGCCTCAACTCCTCGGGGTCTCAATTCCCCGATTTTAATTCGTGGTTTGCACTACGGACAACAAAGGGATGACCGTGCTACGGTACGGGGTTAGGCATTTCTTGTCTAAGGACTGAGCTTGAGCGACAGACGAACGCAATCCAGGCGCCAGGGGGGCCGGAAGCGCATGGACCGCAGGGTAGGTGACCGAAGGGCCGACGGAGTTCCGCCCGCGCCCGATACTCCTGCCAGGCACGACACCGGCAAACGCCGGCGCGCCACAGATCACAAGGCTTCTTCATTACCCCCAAGTCCGAAATCGCCCCGGAAGTCTCCCGCCAAGCCCCGCCACCTGTGATTGACGGCCAGGGCGGCCACAGGGCGCCGCGGCGTGCAAACGGTGCTCGCTGCCTACTGCTTTCTGCCTACTGCCTGCCGCTCCGAAGTCCCACCCTTCCAGACGAGAGGTGAAAAATCCTGTCCTGCTTCCAGAGTCGCCACCGAGGCTCATCGTCATGGGCTACCATTTCTCCCCGAAAGGGGAGCGGGGGCTCATTGCGAACTTGCCTTGACGAGGGGGGAGCCACGCACTAGACTCTGTAGACCTTGGGAGGTGTAACATGGCAACTTCAGCTCAATCAGAACGGATTCATAAGGCGCTTAACACGTTTGTAATCGAACTCCCGTCCTGGGGGTTCTCTAACACCGGCACGCGTTTTGGAAAATTCATCCAGGCCTCCGCCGCCACGACCACGGAAGAGAAGTTGGCCGATGCGGGGCAGGTGCATCATTACACGGGCTGCTGTCCCAGCGTGGCAACGCACGTCCTTTGGGATTTCCCTGAGGGCCTCAAGAGCACGCCGGCGGTGATGGCCTCGGCGGCAAAGGTAGGTGTTCGCCTCGGCGCGATCAACCCCAATGTTTTCCAGGACCAGATTTACAAGAATGGGTCGCTGGGCAATCCCGACCCGGAAATTCGCCAGGCCGCGCTCAATCACATTCTGGAAAGTATCGAGATTGGGAAGCAAACGGGCAGCCAAGACGTCTCGCTCTGGTTCGCCGACGGTTCGAGCTATCCGGGAACAGCTTCCATTCGCCATCGGAAGCAGTGGTTTGCGGAGGGCTTGCGAGCGGCGCATGCCCACCTTTCCCCCAAGCAGCGTCTGCTGGTGGAATACAAGCCTTTCGAGCCGTATTTCTACCACACGGACTTGGGCGATTGGGGCATGGCGCTGATTCAATCGCGCTACGCCGGGCCCCAGGCGAAGGTATTGGTGGATACGGGGCACCATTACCAGGCTCAGAATATCGAACAGATTGTAGCGTGGTTGCTGAGCGAAGACATGCTGGGTGGTTTCCACTTCAACGACCGCCGTTACGCGGACGACGACTTGACTTTCGGTTCCATTGATCCTTATCAGGTTTTTCGCATTTTCAACGAAGTGATCGGTTATGAACAGGAGACCGGCAAGCGCGCCGACATCGCCTACATGATCGACCAGAGCCATAACCTGAAGGACAAGGTCGAGGAAATGATCCAAACCGCGGTCACGGCACAGGAACTTTACTCCAAAGCCGTGCTGGTCGATCACGAAAAGCTGACCCATTACCAGATGAAGGGTGCATTGATCGACGCCGAGGAGTGCCTGAAGGCGGCTTTTGCCAGCGATGTGCGCCCGGCCATCAAGGAATGGCGGCACAGCAAGGGATTGGCGGAGGATCCGATGCAAGCCTTCCGCGCCTCCGGCTACTCAGAGCGGGCGGAGAAGGAGCGCGGGGCGAAAAACAAAGGGGCCGTGGCAAGCTACGCGTGATGACCGGGGGCCTTTGCGGGCCATGGGTCAACACCGATCAACGGAACCGGCAATCAGGAAGTGCGTAAAATCAAGACGGAAAGATGCCTGGCAAGCCTCTGGTCCTTGCTACTACTTTCTTCCGGCGAAGGATAAGCAGGTTAGCGTGTTGATCTGGGGCGGAGGGGGACGATTCCCAATGCCATGACGAAGGATCAACGCCTCCAACGCCACTGCCGCAGGCGCCAAGGCGCGAAAACGACAGGTGACATGATTCCCGCTTGCCGCGGCGTGGAGGAGGCGTATTCCTGCGATGAACATTGGCCGAAATGTGGCGGCGGTTGACCTGGGTGCGGAAAGCGGCCGCCTGGTGCTCTGCCGCTGGAACGGCAGCGAAGGAACTCTGGAGGAAATCCACCGCTTCCCCAACGGCCCTCAGCATGTGGACAACCACCTGGTGTGGGATGTCGAGCGCTTATGGAGTGAAATCCAGAAGGGCCTGTCCAAAGCGGCCACTAAGACGGAGGGCCACCTTGATAGCGTGGGGGTGGATGGATGGGGAGTTGATTACACCTTGCTTGATGCCGAGGGAAATCGCATTGGCCACGCCTTTTGCTATCGCGATGCCCGCAACGTGCCCGCCATGGAGAAGACTTTCACTAAGATTTCTCCAGACCGATTGTACGAAATCACCGGAATTCAGTTACTACCCTTCAATACCGTTTACCAGTTGGTTGCGCACGTGGCGGAATTCCCCGAAGAGTGGGAGCGGGCAGCCTGCTTGTTAACCCTTCCGGAGTATTTCCAATACCGGCTGACGGGCGTGGCGGCGGCGGAGTACACGGAAGCCAGCACCACGCAGTTGCTGGACGTGCGAGCGAGATCCTGGTCCCGAGAACTTACCTCCGCGCTGGGCCTCGATTTGGAGAAATTCCCGCCTATCGTGCAAGCCGGTACGGCATTGGGAAAGTTGCGCACGGAAGTCAGCGAGGAAGTGGGCTTGGCCGGCACGCAAGTGATTGCACCCGCGTGCCATGATACGGGTTCGGCGGTGGCCGGCATTCCCTTTCCGCACGAGGGAATGGCTTTCATCAGCTCGGGGACGTGGTCGCTCGTGGGCACCGTCCTTCTCGATCCCGTGGTGAGCGTTAGCGAGCAGGGCAAACTCTTCACCAATGAAGGTGGGGTGGCGGGTAGCATCAGGTTCCTCCAGAACGTCATCGGGCTTTGGCTTCTTCAGGAATGCCTGCGGGAATGGAACGGCCAAGGGTTACACCTGACTGCGGCGGATTTGGCCCGGCAATGTTTAGAGACTCCAGCCGAGGGGCCGTACTTCCAAGCGGGTGCGACCACTTATCTCGCTCCCGGTAACATGGTGGAACGCATCAACGCCGGGTTGCGCGCCGCGGGCTTCGCGGAGGAGAGACGGCCGCCCGAATTGTCCGCGATCATTTTTCGCAGTCTCGCGCGCCGTTACGCGGATGTGGTGCGCGAACTCGAGAGGCTTTCCGGCAAGTCCATCCAGCGCATCTGCATCGTGGGGGGCGGCGTGAAGAATGAGGCGCTGAATCGCTTGACGGAACAGGTAACGGGGATTGAAGTTGTACGCGGCCCAAGCGAATCCACGGCGGCAGGCAATATCGCGGTGCAGATCGCCGCCCTGGAAAAAGCCGTGTCGCTTGAGCAAATCCAGGAAATCAGCGCCAAGTTGAAGTTTGGCACTGCTACTTAATCCGCCGGCCCTGCGGAGACTGGCCGGGAAGGAGAAAGGTTTTGATTAACTCGCCATCGCCGCAGACGGTCATCCCGGAAAAGGATTTATACCATGCGCCTTCCGGGACCTCAGGCTCCGTGTCCAGCCAGCGAGCGAGCAGATCGAGTTGGGAGGCAGGGATTTTACGCTCCTGAATACGGGTGAGCAGGTGCTGGAAGAGTGCGGGAGGAAGATGGTGCCGGCGTATCTTAGGCATGGTTCACCATCGCAGAGGCCCAGCGCGGCCTTGGGCCGCAACCAAATCGTGCATCTATTCCAAGTCTAATAATGCCAAGAATAGCATAACGCATCTAGAAAAACAAAGGATTTGTGGTGTCGCCATGCAGGGGGATTTTATAAGTCAGATTCCATAAAAGCCCCGGGTGATAGTTTCGCGCAGGCGCGCGGCCTCGCTTGGGTTCTTTGTGTTGGCAAGCTTCTTGGCCAGTAACCCGAGTTCCTCCGGGCTCAAGCGATGACCTTTGGCTTTCAGTGAAGCGAGTTCCGGAGTCTCAAGCTCAACCTCTTCTCCTGTGGGCTTGCGAGCAATCACCCTCGCCCCCGTCACGGCTTGGCGGACGAACCAGTGGTAGACTGCCAGAGAATTCTTGATCACGTCGGTCTTCTTCGACTGGGTGAGCTGTGCGACCTGGTCCACTAACTCGGACTCGCTCTTGGTGAGCACCGGCTGGATTCTGGCCATTACGTAGACTCCTCTTTTCTTACTCAAATATGCATCATATTTGAGCAGAAATCAAGACTGCGCGAACAAGGAGCGGACATGATACTTGAGGTAGGCGTATTAAATGTTGTGCCCGGTGAGGAATCAGCCTTTGAGCAAGCGCTGCAAATCGCGAAGCCGCTGATTGCCGCCACGCCGGGTTTCGAGTCCATAAAGGTTCACCGATGTATCGAGACTCCGAATCGTTATTTGCTGCTCGTTACCTGGAGAACCCTTGAGGATCACACCGTTGGGTTCCGGCAATCGGATCGGTTTCCAGAATGGCGCAAACTCCTTCACCACTTTTATGATCCGCCCCCCGTTATTGAACATTATGGAGACTCGGTTTTGCAAAAGAATTCAAACTGAGACACTGCAATAAGGCTGGTAGTGGGTCAATTTGATGGCGCACCGGCTAGTTTGCCTCGCCAAATGGCGGCCTAAAGACCCCGCGACTTGACCTTGAAGTTGATTTCCGCTAGCGTTGCAGGTTAGTGAGATCATGGGAAAACCGCGTGTAGCTCTCTTTATCACCTGCCTTGCTGACCAGTTTTTCCCCCAAGTCGGCGAATGCGTGGTGAAAATCCTCCGGCGGTTGGACATGGAAGTCACGTTCAACCCCGCGCAGACGTGTTGCGGCCAGCCGGCGTTCAACACCGGCTATCGGGACGAGGCGCGGAGTGTGGCGTCAAAGGTCCTGGAGCTTTTTGATGACGCCGATTATGTGGTGGCGCCGTCGGGTTCCTGCACGGCGATGGTGCGGGTTTTCTATCCTGAACTCTTCGCTGATGACCCGGCGCTGCTGCGCAAGTCCCAGGACTTGCAAAAGCGCTTTTTTGAATTCTCGGAGTTCCTGGTCAAGGTATTGAAGGTGGATGATCTGGGCGCGCGCTTTCCCCACCGGGTGACCTATCACGATTCCTGCCACCTGTTGCGCGAACTCGGTGTGGACGAAGCGCCGCGCAAGCTGCTGCGCAAGGTGCAGGGCATTGATTTGGTGGAAATGACCGACTACAAGCTTTGCTGTGGATTTGGGGGCACGTTTTCGGTGAAATTTCCGGAAGTCTCGGTGCCCATGGGGCAGGACAAGATTCGCGTTGCCACCGAGACCGGGGCTGAATACCTGGTGGCTGCTGACGGCGGCTGCTTGATGCATCTGGCCGGCCTGATCCACCGACAGGGATTGCCGCTCAAGACGATGCATTTAGCGGAGATTTTGGCGACGCAAGATAAATAATGGAGATCGGGTCATTGGACCATCGGGTCACCGGGCCATTTAAAGCTGTCCGTGGTCCGTTGTCAGTCGTCAGTGGCTTAATGCTTTCGATCTCCGCGTATCTATTCCAACGGACAACCGACCGCGGACAACTGACAGCTTTTCAACGACCGATGGCCAGATGACCCGATGACTCAATCCCCGGAAGGTCACAGTAACGAAATTCACAAGATTGGAAGCGAAACCATCGCCAATCCGCGCTTGGCGGAGGCCTACCGCTCTTCCACCGTCCGCTTGTTTACGCACCGGCTGAACGCGATCGGCGAGGTTCCCGGCTTCGAGCGCCTCCGCGATGCGGGACGCGCGGTGAAGCGCCACACCATCGAGAACCTCGATTACTACCTCACCCAGTTCGCCGACAGCGTGGAACGCAACGGTGGCAAGATGCACTGGGCCCCCACGGCCGCCGACGTTTGCAGGATTGTAGTGGAGATCGTGCAGCAATCAGCGGCGCGGGAAGTGGTGAAAGCCAAGACCATGGTCGGCGAGGAAGTGGAACTGAACCACGCACTCGAAGCGGTGGGAATTCGCGCCATTGAGACCGATTTGGGCGAATTCATTATTCAGTTGGCAGGGGATCGGCCCGCACACATCGTGGCCCCCGCCATCCACAAAACCCGCGAGGACGTCTCTGATTTGTTTGTGGAACACGTTAAATCCGAGCCCACGATCGTGCCCGAGGAACTCACCGCCATTGCCCGCCGGGCGTTGCGCGAAATGTTCCAGAAGGCCGGCGTGGGAGTAAGCGGCGCCAATTTCGCCGTGGCTGAGACGGGAACTGTGGTCACGGTTGAGAACGAAGGGAACATCCGCATGTGCACCACCGTTCCGCGGGTGCACATCGCGTTGGTCGGGATCGAGAAGCTTATCCCCCGGCTCGCCGACCTGGGGATTTTTCTGCGGCTGCTCGGCCGCTCCGGGACCGGCCAAAAGCTTACCAGCTACACTTCACTCCTGACCGGGCCGCGCCGTGAGGGGGAAGATGGTCCGCAGGAAATGCACGTGGTAATGGTGGACAATGGCCGCACCAAGTCGTTGGCCGATCCCAAGATGCGCGAGATGCTGTATTGCATTCGCTGTGGGGCGTGCCTGAACACTTGTCCGGTTTATCGCAAGATTGGCGGGCACGCTTACGGGGGGGTTTATAGCGGCCCCATCGGGGCGCTGGTCACCCCGGAGATTGTCGGCATCGCCCAAGCTCGGGAATTGCCTTTTGCCTCCTCACTGTGTGGAGCCTGCCGGGAAGTTTGCCCCGTGAAAATCAACATTCCCGACCTCCTCCTGCATTTGCGCGCCGAGGCGCAGGAACACGCTCCCCAACACTCACAGGCGCTGCTTTCGGAGCGGCTGATGTTCCGGCTGTGGGCTTGGGGAATGCGCCATCCCGCCGTGTATGCGCTGGGCAGCCGGTTCGCTCGCTGGGGGCAAGTCCTGCTGGCGCGCCAGGGATGGATTCGCAAAATTCCGGCGTACCCTGCCTCGCAATGGACCAAGGAGCGGGACTTTCCCGCGCTTGCGCCGGAGGCCTTTCACGATCGCTGGAAGAAGCTCTAGCGCCCGGTGATTAAGTGCCGCGGCAGGACCGCCCGCTGCCTCCCGTCAACTTGCGGTGTGCAGAGGGGAGTAAGGGGCACGTAGGCGAGTTGATGAAAGAAATGGTAGCGCCGACCTTTAGGTCGGCAGGTCTGTTGGGATCCCGTTGTGCTGACCTAACGGTCAGCGCTACATGATGCTTGAAACCGATTTTGCCACCGAGAGGAGACCTTAACAGTGAGACTGGTAACTTTTGAATCCGGGAAAGAATCCCGTTTGGGAGTGGTGCAAGGCGAATTCGTCGTGGATGTGGCCGCGGCCTTTAGCTTGATTGCCAAAGGCCTGATTGCCAATGCCAAGCTGGCAGGGGCGGCGGAGGTGCTGCGTAAGCTGGGCAGGCCGCCGCGAGACATGATGGAACTTCTGGGGCTCGGAGAAAGATATCGTAAAGCGCTGGGAGTCATTGTGGCACGCGCCGGTGAGGTACACAAGAAGGTCCCCAAGGGCTTATTCACCCCGTTGCGCAGCGCCAAGCTGCGCGCGCCCATCGCGCACCCGCAAAAGATCACTTGCATCGGCCTCAATTACGCCGACCACGCGCGCGAGGGCGGTCAGGAGCCTCCTTCCGCGCCGATTTTTTTCCTGAAATCCCACAATACCATCTGCGGGCCTGGCGATCCCATCAAGCTACCTCCCAACTCCACCCAGGTGGATTACGAGGCGGAATTCGCCGTAGTGATGGGCAAGCGCGGGAGCCGTATCTCTGAGAGCGATGCTCACAAATATATTGCCGGCTACACAATCTTACATGACGTCAGTGCGCGCGACATGCAGTTTAGCGACAAACAGTGGTACCGGGGGAAGAGTTGCGACACCTTCGCCCCGACGGGTCCGTGGATTGTAACTCCGGATGAAGTACCTGATCCCAACAACCTGCGGATATCCTTGACGCTCAATGGCGAAACCCTTCAGGATTCCAACACGAGCAACCTGATCTTCAAGGTTCCCTTCCTGATCAGCTATCTCTCCCAATCGGTCACCTGGGAGGTGGGGGATTTGATCTCTACCGGTACGCCTCCCGGCGTGGGATTTGCTCGAACCCCCCCGATTTTCTTGAAAGCCGGCGACACGGTGAGCGTGACGGTGGAGGGGATCGGAACCCTCACCAATCCGGTTATCGGAGCGTAGGGGGGAGAACTACAGTCCCTCGTGCGTTTGACCTGTGTTTCGCATGGAAGTATCCTGATCACATGTCAACGATGGTCCAGATCCGAAACGTACCTTCCGACCTGCATCGAGAGATCAAGGCGCGAGCAGCGCTCGAAGGCACCTCGCTCTCAGATTTTCTGCTCCGAGAGATACGCCAGTCGCTGGAGCGGCCGACTCTTGATGAGATCCGGAGGCGCCTCGCCGGGCGTCGGCCGGTTCGGCCGCGTCCCACCCCCGTGGCCGCCGCACGCGCCGAGAGGAATAAACATTGATCGTCGTTGACGCTTCAGTGATCCTTGAGGTTCTGCTCCAGACACCGGTGGCATCACGTGTGAGCCGCCGTATCTTTGCCGCCGGTGAGACGCTGCACGCTCCTCACCTTCTCGATGTCGAAATCGCCCAGGTCCTGCGCCGCTACTTTCGCTTCGGGGTGATGTCCGCCGGCCGGGGCGCCGAGGCTCTCAAAGATCTCTCCGACTTGCCGCTCAATCGCTATCCCCACTTCATCCTTCTTCCCCGCATCTGGCAAATGCGGCAGAACGTAACAGCCTATGACGCGGCTTATCTGGCTCTCGCTGAGGTGCTTGACTCCCCGCTGGTGACGCGCGACCGTGCCCTCGCCTCGGTGGGCGCCAGGGTACGAGTGGACGTCCTATGAATAACTAGTGGAGGCACCCTTATGCCGCTCCCCGATTTCAAGAACGAACCTTTGAGCGATTTCAAAAACAATCCTGCCCATCGCCGCCGAATGGAGTATGCGCTGGAGGAAATACGCGAGGAGTTGGGCCGCGAACACGATCTGGTGATCGGTGGCCAGCGCATCAAAACCCAGGAGAAACTTAACTCTTATAATCCCAGCCGCCCGGACCAGGTGGTAGGAGTGTTTTCCCAGGCCGACGCGGCGCTGGCGGACCGTGCGGTGCGCAGCGCCGACGAGGCTTTCAAGACCTGGAGCCGCACGCCCGTGCAGAAGCGCGTGGACCTGCTGCTGAGGACCTCCAAGATTTTATTGGAGCGCAAGTATTACTACGAAGCCCGGCTGGTTTACGAGGTCGGAAAAACGTGGCCGGAAGCGGACGCAGATGTGGCGGAGGCCATCGATTTCATTGAGTTTTACGCCCGCGCCGCACTGCGCTTAGCGGGACCGCAGCCTCTCACTCCGGTTCCCGGAGAGAGGAACCTCCTGCGCTACATTCCCCTCGGCGCGGGCATTGTGATTCCACCCTGGAACTTTCCCCTGGCGATTCTGGTGGGAATGACCATGGCGTCGATCGTGACCGGCAACACGGTGGTGATGAAGCCCTCGAGTGACGCCCCGGCCATCGCCTACAAGTTTTTTGAGGCCCTGGAGGAAGCGGGTATGCCCCCCGGCGTGGTAAATTTCCTGCCCTGCCCAGGGGGCGTGGTGGGAGATACTCTGGTTGGGCACCCCCGCACCCGCTTCGTGGCTTTCACGGGATCCAAGGATGTCGGCCTGCACATTAATGAGTTGGCGGCCAAGACCGCGCCCGGACAAGTTTGGGTAAAACGTGTCATTGCGGAGATGGGAGGCAAGGACTCAATTGTGGTGGATAGCGATGCGGACCTGGATGAGGCGGTCGAAGGTGTGGTGGCCTCGGCCTTTGGGTATCAAGGCCAGAAGTGCTCCGCCTGCTCGCGAGCTATCGTCGTGCGGCCGGTCTACGATGATTTCCTGCAAAAACTCCGCCAGCGCGTGGAGCAGATTACGGTGGGCCCCGCCGAGCGTGCGGAAAACTATATGGGCCCCGTCATCAACGCCAAAGCCAAGAAAGCGATCTTGCAATACATCGAGGTGGGAAAGACCGAGGGCCGCCTGGTTGCCGGCGGCGGTGAAGCCGCCGGGGCGGGGTTCTTTATTCAGCCGACGGTGATCGCCGATGTTTCCCCTAGCGCGCGCATCGCCCAGGAAGAAATTTTCGGGCCGGTCCTGGCGGTGATCAGTGCCGGCAGTTTTGATGAGGCCTTGGCCATCGCCAATAACACGGATTACGGACTGACAGGCGCCGTTTATACCAATGACCGGCGCAAGCTGGAAAAAGCCACGGAAGAATTTTTCGTGGGAAACCTCTATCTCAATAGAAAATGCACGGGGGCACTGGTGGGCGCCCACCCCTTCGGAGGTTTCAACATGTCAGGGACGGATTCCAAGGCGGGTGGCAACGACTACCTGCTGCTCTTTACCCAGGCCAAAACCGTCGCGGAAAAGATGACCTTTTGAACGTGGTATAGGGTTGCAGTGTTGTCGTTTTATTTATTGTTCACGGCAATTACTGATAATCACATTGTTATCTTTCCTGCTTGCATTCTTGCCTTATTTTCGTATAATTAGGAGCGCAGGGGAGTTTGCCCGGTCTCGCGCATCATTTTTCAGGGTCTAACGGTTCTGTGTGGAAAACATGAGAAATTTGCCGAATATCGAACGAGTCGGCCCGCAGGCGCGTATTCAAGCGGAGCTTATGCGGCTGGAATCGCAGAAGAGGGAATTCTGGACTCTCATCATCTTTGCGGGTGTCGTTCTTATTCTGGGAGTTTTATCTTTCTTTTTCCCCCGCCACTTCTGGTATGACGGCGGCTTGCATCTCAGTCTCTCCCCCCAGGTTCTTTTCGTCATCATGGTGGCTACCGTGCTGGCCTCTCTCGTTTACGTCCGCCGGGACATCGAGGTCCGAGGGCTTCGGCTGACCAACCTCCAGCAGTACATGGCCTCGCAACAGGAGCAGGCCGCCAGTATGATCGACGCGGTGACCAACGTATTCACCCGCGGCTTCCTGCGCGAACTCCTGGCAGGCGAGATCTCCCGCGCCGAGCGCACCAACCGGAGCCTGGCGCTCATCATGTGCGACCTGAACAACTTCAAGCAAGTCAACGATCGCTACGGCCACCTGATGGGCGACTACGTGCTTTCGCAGATTGCCACCATTTTGAAATCCTGTGTGCGTGGATCCGATTATATCATCCGTTATGGGGGAGATGAGTTCCTCCTCCTGCTCCCTGAAACTGACGAGAAGGGAGGGGAGGTTGTGCGCGAGCGCATCCATATCAAGGTCGCCGAATGGGACCAAAGCAACCGGGTGGGTGACTTGCCGATCTCCGTCAGCTTGGGCTTGTACCTCCACGTGACAGGCCAAGCGCCAGATAAGGATGTCGCGGAAGCCGATGCTCGCATGTACGCCGAAAAGCAAGCTAACAAAAACCGTCCCGTGACCAACGCCTTGCCCCAGCCGCAGAAAATCTAATCGCTGCAATCCTGAATCTGCCTTCGGCCTCGTGGCCGAACTCGACCCTTTGGTTATCTCCCCTTCGGAAAGCATGACCCGCGATAGCCGTAAGCGCGTGAAAAACTTGTGGGCTGGAAAGGTTACGCGTCAGGGCGCCGTCAAAGTCTAATGGGATTGAAAGTGACCCCTCATCTGCCCTCCTCCGTCGGGCACCCTCTCCCCTGCGAGAGGGCTGTGATTTGATTTCTCTCTCTCTCCCTTGGGAAGAGGCGGGACCGCAAGGCGGGGGGCGAGGGATTTCTCCGCCGGTGGTGCGTTCATGGCTATAGAGGTATGCGACGTCCGCGACTTTGGCGAAACCCTGGCTACGCTTATTGTTTCTGGTTTTATTCGCCCTCGTGCTATAACTTCTTGCCCAACCTCTTGAATTCCCCGCCCAGTCCTTTGCCGACCTTGTATGTTCCCTTTCCGGTACCCACGGCTACGTTCTTGCCCATCCCGCCGACTCCCTTGCCAAGTGACGCTCCAGCGCCCGAGAAATTCCCATGTGCCAGATTCGCGACACTCCCCGCCGTACCCTTAGCTAAGGCCCCGGTGCCTTTGGCGACGCCCTTGCCAATGTCCTCTCCACCCTTTCCAATTTGTTTTCCCGGGGCTGCTTCTCCCTTTACTGGGGAAGTGGTTTTCTGGGTCTCCGCCAAGGTCGGGGTTGGGCGCGATTGGCCTCAGCCGCATACCCCAAATGCCAATGTGCCTGCCAAGAAACATATTAGCCGGAATCCACGTCTCATCGTTTTACTCCTGTGCGTCTGGCGTCCCCGCGTCATAAACATCAGTCCCAAAGAATATGATGCAACATCTCTCCCGAGGTTTGCTCCCCCTCGTGTCCAGCATTACCATAATTGGATTGTAAGCCTCGCCTGCATTTCTCACCTCGCTTGTACCGGGCTGATGGAAGGGCGGGGCTTCACAGGCTGCGGAAAACGCTCCCCTGCTGTCATCCTGAGCCCGTTCGCTGTCATTCTGAGCCAGGCGAAGAATCTCGCCCCGAGTATTGTTAAGGCAATGAGAGATTCTTCCTTCGCGATGCTCAGGACCGCCTACGGCTCCTCTGCAGAAACTCGACGCGTAAGTCCTTGGAATTCAGCAGGCGTAGCGCAAACCTGTTTTTTAGGTCCGTGGCACGTCCCCGATGGACAAGGAAAAGCCGCGTACCTAAAAAACAGGTCTGCGCTACCCTTCCTCGGCCCGAGTTTCTGCCCATCCTGGGCAGCCGAACGTCTGTCAATGCTCAGAATGACAGTATTGACGAGTTTTTCCGCAGCCTGTGAAGCCCCGCCCTTCCAAAAGCATGGTGAGAAATTCGGGTTGGCAAATGGGGGGGCGGACCGTATTTGGCAAATCGCAAGAATTGCAGTGGCTCACGGGCTAGGCACGAGGAGCGCCGATTCCCGTCGTTTAGCAGTGAAATCCAACCCAAACGAAGGGTGCGGAGATGTGCCGGTAATGGCGAAGGGGAGAACCGTGACGGACTTCTGTTTCAGGAACGGACTGACGGCCTTCAATACCAGCGCTTTGAATCCCGACGTGGTGTCAGACAGCTTTCCGTCGGTGTACAAAATTCCATGGAGATCAACTTTTCGGTCCAACAGGTTGTAGGTGCCTTGAATCTGCGCCCGCGTGCCGGGAGCGCTGAAAGAGACGTTGGATAGAGTTGCGACGCCATTTTTCACCGCGACCTGCCCGCTCAACTGCGAGAGCACCGTTTCCGGGTCTTCGGCTTGCTCCTTCATATCCTCGCCGCGCGCACTTTGGGTTAAGGCATTTACGGGATGCTGGATGTCTGGGTTCGTGAAGCGTTCGCCGGCAATGCCGCAGTTGCCGTCAAGATCCAGCTTCCGCAAAAATCCCTGAGGCCCCGGCGGCACCTGTACTTTCGCCCGCAGGTTGATACTGCCGGTCATCCACGGGCGTTTCTCGTCCGTAATGAGAAACAACAAATCCTCAATGCGGCCTCCATTCACGGTCATCTCCAGCCGAACGGTTTTTCCGTGCTCGCCGCTGCGCCCGGCTACGCTACCCTTCGACGTCACCGTGGTCCGCTGAAAGTGCGAGTCCGCGCTCTGAAGAGAGGTGTCTCCATTCGTCCCGTCCACAACCGCCTGGAATTTCGAATCCAGGTGAACGGTGTGGCTGCTTCCGGATAAGCGGAAGTCAGGCACGTCGATTTCGCCGTTGGTATCGATATGGCCGATGGTACCGCTAAACTTCCCTTGGGACGATAGGATGCCGGAAATACCCTCGAATACCGCCAGGTTCGCATGCTGATAAGTGTAGGAACCTGTCACCGGAGTACTGCCGGGGTCATTCTCATTCCAGGGGCCGATCTTACCCTCCGACCGGATTTCCCCTGGCGGCTCGGTATTTAACAACGCTGCATGGTAAGGAATGACCCCTTTCTCAGCGACATTGTCCAACGTCAACCGATGAACCTTAAGAATGAAGGGTTCCTGGCCCGGCCGCCGGGGCATAAACTCCAACAGAGCGCCGTCCGTCTCGATCTCGCCAATCGTGATGGTGGCGCCCGTGGTGCTGGTCGTCAACGGCATCACACTCGACGGCTGGCCGCTCGGCCCCGGCGGCGGTATTAGCACGTGCAACCCCTTCACCTCGACCTCGTCCACACTCTTATGAATCCGTAAAAGGCCATTGTAGCTTCCGCGAATGATCAGCGTCTGGACCGTGATCAAAGGCGGCAGGTCCTTGCGTTGCCGGTGCAGTAAACTGACCCCTTCTGCCACGCACCCCGGCGGAAAAAAGGTTTTGCGGAAGCTGCGGATCTGGACGTTACGGGCGAATCGGTCCTGGAGCGCCTTGGTAACCGCCTGCTGTGTGTAGGGCCATTTGCAGGCCAACACGATCACCACGATGCCGGCGATGACGATGAGCGAGGCTCCAACGACCAGCCACCAGCGTCCTCGCGCCCACCATGCTCCTGGCGTGTGGACCTTTCCCGCGCCGCGGCGTTTGGAAATCGTGAAACTCTTCCCCGTCACTTCAATAACGCTCCCATGTATTTAGACTTCTTGAACCCAGTATCCTTATACCGTGTGGGGAGTCTGCGGATCAGCCTAGTATTGCTCGTACGTCTGGTCAAAAGTGCTCGTTCTCTTTTTGCCGCCGCGCCCAATGCGCGTCGCCGTGGAAAACCCGTCCGCCGTTAAAATCGGCGGCCTTCCAGCCGCGACGGGCACTGCACCGCCCGGCAGGCGCCTTGGGAGACTACCTCTCGACGATTTGTTTAGAATTTTCGTCTAGACCCTGGATCGTGAATTATTGCCTTATCGTTGGGCTATCAAATAGGCTCCCGTGTGCCTTGACAAATCCCGTGATTGTGTTTATACTAGCGTAGGAGACTGGCAACGGGCCGAAGGCAGCGGGCGGCAGACTAACCGCGGGGGCTTTCTCCTGAACACGTTCTGGATCCGGATGAGTTGATGAAAACACAGTAAGTTAAATGAGAATTGGGGGAATCTCGATGATCGGCGCAATAAATCAAGTGCTTGAAAACAAGGAAGTTGTGCCGGTGGAACTCGGGACGGAGGCGCTGACCCAAAAGATGTTAAAAATGAAGAGTCCCCTGGATGAGCTATTGAAAACAAAGGGGAAAAAAAGATGCTCTGGATGAGTTGATGAAAATAAACGACTTACGCGATAAAGCTTATGACTCGTTGAAAGGAAAGGGGATAACCCGGATTCCCCACTAATCTGGAGCCCTTTTGAGGGCTGGGGGAAAGGCGGGGCTGAACAGCCTGCGGAAAAGCCCGACAATGCTCTCATCCTGAGGCCGTTCGCTGTCATTCTGAGCATTGACAGCCTTACAGTTGCCCGTGATCGGTGAAAACTCGGGCCGAGGAAGAGTAGCGCGGACCTGTCTTTTAGGTCCGCGGCTTTTCCTTGTCCATCGGGGACGAGCCGCGGACCTAAAAAACAGGTCCGCGCTACACCCGCGAATGACAAGGAGTTACGCGTCGAGTTTCTGCGGAGCGCAGCGAAGAATCTCGCTCTCCCGCTCAGGGTAAACTACGCGAAGGATCTCGCTTTGAGAATTTTCAAGGCAATGCGAGATTCTTCCTTCGCAAGGCTCAGGACCGCCGCTGCTCCTCAGAATGACAGCGCCTTTGGGTTTTCCGAAACCGTTAATGCCCCATCCTTCCCATATCGTCGTGAGAAATGCTGGCAGAGCGAGATCCTTCGCTGCTGCTCAGGATGACAGCGCCATGGGCGGCGGAATCGCCGGCTGCCCAGGTTTTATAACTTTGACTTTTGCGTTTTGCTTTTTGACTTGCTCTTACCGATCCGGAGGCGCGGGATGACAAGAGCAGAGACAAGTGACGGGTGGCGAGTGACAATTAAAAGGCAAGGTCCGAAGGCGTGCAGGTCTGACAATCTTACGCCGCGTGACACACTAGCCCGCTCCGGCCATCGACATTTTCACGTGAGAAGATGAATCCATTCGCTAAATTCGAAAATCGCAAAATCACTCAATCACCCGATCTCGCG
>Ga0182030_10013446_pt1 | contig 16281 bp, 21 predicted proteins | sample 812S3MmetaG_FD_121299 | JGI IMG/M metagenome (GOLD analysis project Ga0182030, IMG submission 121299) | Permafrost microbial communities from Stordalen Mire, Sweden - 812S3M metaG (Illumina Assembly) | ecosystem: Environmental > Terrestrial > Soil > Wetlands > Permafrost | place: Sweden...
AAGGTGTCCGCGATGTCAGCCATCCACACCAATCAAGACGCTTTAGGCGGCGGGTCGATGTTCAGCGCTGGCCAATTGGGGATCATCGTTGACACCAACACGGCCCAGATACTCAACGCCGCGGGCACCGCCACCGGCAACGTCATCGGCGCCGCCGCCAAATCCGCAAGAGAATAGAAAGGAAAATCACCATGACCATTCAGCGCGGTAGTCCAGTTCTCTACAAACTCCAGCACGGAGCATCAGCCGGCCAATATCGCCCGGCCATCATCACTCGCACCTGGGGCCACGCCGGAAAAGACCCTCAGAGCGTCTCCGACACTTGCGTCCAACTGGCCATCTTCCTGGACGGATGCAACGACACCGGTGCGGAACAGTTCGCATCTTCGTCGCATTACGACGACAACACCGAACCGCCTGGGACCTGGAAATGGCCAGAGGAACGGGTTCTCTGACCGGAAAATGAACCCGCCGCGCCCGCACATCTACGATGCCGACAATGCGCGCCTGCTTTGCCGCGCCAGCGAGCGCGCTTACGGGCTGGCGACCGCGCCCGGCGAAACCGGAATTTGGGATTCGGCATCAGCCACCCACGTCCTGATTCTTGACACCGGCGGCGACCGCATCATCGCCTTTCGCGGCACACGCGAGCTGCGCAACTGGCTGACCGATCTGGACTTCCGCTGGTGCCAGGACGGCGCCTGGCGCGTCCACGATGGTTTTTCGCGATGCGTCGAAAGCGTCATGGACGGAGTTTCCCGCGCCGTCTTCGCGGCTGGCTACAGATCCAAACGCCTCTGGGTGACAGGCCACAGCCTGGGCGGCGCGCTGGCCAAACTCTACGCCGCGCGTGTCTGCCGCGGCTGGGGCGAAAACCCATTCAGCGGCCTCTACACCTTCGGCCAGCCCCGCGTCGGAAACGCCAAATTCCGCGACGATTGCACGGCCTTTTTCGGCGCCTGTTATTTCCGCCTCATTCACGCCGATGACATCGTCCCGCGCGTCCCCTGGCTGCTGGGCGGTTACCGCCATGCCGGCCACGAAGTCTTCTTTCCCGACCTACAAGCCGAACCGAAATTCGATCTGCCCTGGCCGCGCAAATTCGTGGCCGACATTCCCGGTCTCGTGCGGGAACTGTGCTATGACCGCGCGGCGCTGATCGAAGACCACCACATCCACAATTACCTCGCGCTTTTCCAGGAGGCTGCATGATGCTCGCCGATACATCCGATGCTTTCACCGGACAATGGGTCGTTGTCATGGCTGGCGCCGTCGCCTGCCTGGCGGCGGTGATGGCCATCGTGTCCTATTTCGCCACCCGGCGCGAAGTGGATTCCATCGAAGGCCGCGTGACAAAGATCGAAGACCAGTTGAAAGAGACCGAGCGCCGCCTGGATGAGAAAGCGGAAAAACGCGCCGTTCACCTGCACAACCGAGTCAACCATATCAACAGCGGGATCAATCGCATCGCCGGCAAGTTGGGTCTGCAGCTTTCGAACGAGAATGACTACTCCGAATAAGATGAGAACGAAACTCAAAGTCTTTGCCCTCAAGGTTGTCAATCAATGGGACGGCACGCCCGTCCCCGACGACGCGCTCCGCGAGGAGATGCGCGACCGATTCCAATCGGTCATGGAAGCCGATGTCAGCGCCAGCCTGCGGGATGCCGAGCAAGAGGGACTGCTCATGGGTGTGCGTAACGACATCACCAAAAAGATCACTTGGACTCTGACAGCGAAAGCCATCCACGCGCTGCCCACCCTGTGAATGAGACCACCATAGACCGCCAAGCCCTGGCCGACTTGCTGGCCCGCTTTGGTGATTCGCTCGATTCATTCGATGCGCTGAGACCGGACGCGTACGAGAAAGTTTTGGCCGCGCAACCTAGCGGGTTGGAATTTTTGGAATCCTTCTACTCGCTACTATTCGATCCGGCGCTGACTTTGGCGCAAGCCGCCGAAAAATGCCCGACGTGGCCCCTCGGCTCGAAGAGAGAACGCCGGCGGCCGTCCCCCAACATCCTCTCTCAGGTCGGCGAGCGGATGCGCACGCGGGCCGCCCTGGCGCGCATCAGTCCGGTTGGGAAATTCTTGACAGAACTGCGCAAGGAACTCAAAGCCACTCCCTTGGGGGACAACCAAACGGTGCTGGATGGGCTCTGTGGCGCGGTTGGCGCCAAGCTGCTTGCCGACGCGCGGGCTGGCACCGCGCTAGATCTGAAGGCCATGGCCACCCTGCAAAACCAGCGCGTGCTGGAGCAGAACGAACAGCGTCTGGCGCAGAACGACAAGAAGCTAGCCAACGACGGACGCCGCCTCGCCCTGTTGGAAGCCCGCGAAGCCAAGACGAAGGAAGTAGTCAACAATACCACGCTTTCACCCGAGGAAAAACAACAGCGCATCCGCGAAATCCTGGGAACCGAATAATGCCGCGCGAACGCAAAGTACGAATCAAGTCCGCCGCTCCCGGCGCCGAGTTGCTGGCTTACCAACGCGACTGGGCTAACGACGCCGCCAGGTGGAAGTTTGGTTTGATGGCACGGCAAACCGGAAAGGATTTCTCGAGCGGTTACGAAGGCGTCCGGTCTTGCGTGGCCGCCGATTTGAAAGGTAAAAAAATTGCGTGGCTGATCGCCGCGCCATCAGAACGCCAGTCCTTGGAGTCACTTGAAAAGTGGAAGCAATGGGCCGAGAGTTTCAAGCTCGCGCTTAAAGACGAGGCAATTGTGCGCGAGGGCGGCGCTGAAACGCTGCTAAAATCCGCCACCATCACATTCCGGCACGGCAGCCGCGTGATCGCCGTGCCTGGGAAGCCTGACACCGTCCGCGGCTTCAGCGCAAATGTATTATTGACTGAATTCGCCTTCTTTGAGGATCCCGACGCCACGTGGCGCGCCATCCTGCCAAGCATCACCAATAGTCTGAGCGGCGGGGTGAAAAAAGTGCGGCTGATTACGACGCCCAACGGGATCGGTAACAAGGCGCACGATCTCTGGGTCAAAAACTACCAGCAACCCAACGCGCAATGGTCTTGCCACTTCGTCCCGATTGAGAAAGCCCAAGCTGACGGCCTGCCCGTCAACCTGGATGAACTCCGCGCCGGGATTGATGACCCGGAAGCATGGTCTCAGGAATTCGAGTGCCAGTTCCTCGATGTCCAATCGACGCTTCTTCCCTATGAGCTGATCGCTTCCTGCGAAAACCTTGAAGCCCGCGAAGTTTGTCCGCAAGAGTTTTGGCAAGCCACCCCGCCCAATCCGCTCGTCATGGGCATCGACTTTGGCCGCCGCCGCGATCTCACCGTCGCCTGGACAAATCAGAGTTTGGGCGACGTTGCGCAAACCGTCGAAGTCCTCGCCCTTGACAAGATGCCCACCGATCAGCAAGTTGAAATTCTGAGCACGCGCATCGCCAGGTGCGGCCGCGTTTGTCTCGATTACACCGGCCCCGGCGTCGGCCTGGGCGATTACCTGGTTAAGAAGTTCGGCGAATACGACGCCGACAAACACCAGTACGGCAAAATCGAACTTTGCACCTTCAGTAACACGCTCAAAGTGGACGTGTTCAGCAAGTTGCGGATGGCCTTTGAGAAGCGGTCGGTTCGCGTGCCCATCAGCCGCGTGATCCGCGAGGACCTGCACAGCATCAACCGTTGCGCCACCCCCACCGGCCAGATCACCTACAAAGCTCCGCACACCGCCGACGGCCATGCCGACCGCTGCACCGCCCTCGCGCTGGCCTGGCGCGCCGCCGCCCGCGCCGGCGGCCCTCTCCGAACCGCGGCAATCCGACACTTTCCAACGATTGGTGCTTGCGGGCTTGGGCATAACTCTGGTTTCATCGCCGCGTGATTATGAATTTCCCGTCGCTCGTTAGTCGCCTGGAAACGGTAAAGCCAGAGAGCCGGGCCAAGAGTCGTCAACTCGCATATTGCATCGACGCGCGCCGATGCGCCATCCTGGTTGCGCGCTTTTCAACCTTTTTTCACCCGAGCCGAAAAACGCTCACAATTGGCTTAAGACGAATCTCCGCTATATCGGTGCCAAAACGCGCGCAGGACGCGCGTTCAATGGCATTCTGGCGCAATGCAATGGCATTCTGGGGCGAGTGGGCAGGCGAAAATGTCAGTCACCCCACGCGGATATGAACGAAACGGGCATAAGTCACTTCAATCAGGCCCGCGTCGAGTGGGACATCCGGCTGCAATTCAGCCCGATGCCCCGCCTGGATTTCAACGTCGTGTCAAGCAACTTGAATGCCTTCCGCATCGGCGATCACCGGCTGGCGGGGAAGATGTTTGACATAATGATGCAATTAGACGGCGAACTGGCGGTGAACGCCGACAAGCGTTGCGCGGACCTGGCGGCTCTGGATTGGTCTGTCGTCTCCGACGGCAGTCCCGACGGCGACAAACATGCCGCCGCGCTGGACTACTTCTACCGGCATCTGAGCGTGACGAAAGCGCTGCACCAGGACGCCGTGGGCGGGATGCCTGATCTCCTATATTCCATCGCCAGCGCCCACAGTCACCTCTATAGCGCGCACGAAATGCTCCTGCGCGTCGATAACCCGGCCGCGAAGGAAGTCACCGCCGAGTTCCGCCACACGCCGATCTGGTTCTTTGAGACGCGGCGCGGTTACATGGCTTACCTTCAACATATTTTCGACGTTTACGGCCAACCGTGCATGTCGGGTGAATGGCTCACGTGTGTCGGCGCGGGCTGGATGCGTCCCCTCTCCGTGGCCTACACTTTCAAGCAATTCTCAATGCGGGATTGGGCAATCTTTTCGACGCGATCCGGCTCAGGCATCCTGGAGGGGATCACCGCGGCGCAAAAAGGCGACCCCTCATGGGAGGAGGCGAAGGATTTTCTGCAAAGCATCGCCAACGACGGAGCCGGCTTGCACAACCGCGAAATTGAGTTCAAATACCTAACCAACCCCGCCGCCGCCAACCTCCCGATGCCTGGCATCGTGGAACTGGTGAATGGGTTATACGCAAAGTGTTACCGGGGCGTGGAATTGGCGACGGGCAGCCGCGGCGCGGCCGGCAAGGGCGACGGCGCGGCTAAAAACCCCGTCGGCGCCAGCGTCATGTCCGAGGAAAGCGGCATCCTGCTCCAACATGACGCCGGGTGGGCATCTGGAATCCTGCAACATCGCGTCGATGCGCCGATCATCCGCTACCTTTTCAACCAGGAACCGCGCGCGCGGCTCGTCGTGTCCACGCCGACCTCCGATACCTCGGCTGACGACGTTGCCAACCTCCGGATTCTGGTCGGTCTGGGCCTGCCGATCAGCCTGAAGGAAGCTTACGAAATTTCGGGCTTCACCCCGCCCGCCGCCGGCGACCCGATCCTTTCCGCACCCGCCCCAATGCCGGAAAACGAAACGGATCCCGCGTCACCGGCGCCCCCGGCCCCCGATTCCAAGCCCGGCCCCGATCCATCCGCTGAACAAACCCAGCAGGCCCGGCCCGAAGAACCCATCGCCTCCGGCGCGCGGCCAAACAGCATGGCTCAAATCCCCGATCCGGCGATGCCAGATCCGCAAGTCGATGCGTCCGGTTTCTGGGATAATGCCGCCCGGTTTTTCGTCGGCGCGCGCGCGGCTGTCAATCGCGCTTTCACCTTATCCCCCGGCCAGCAAGCCGCTTCACCGACGGCCGCCTATGCGATCCCCAATGACGTCGCGCCGGCCCTTTCCGAGGATTTCACCGGCGCCGCCGGCGAGGCTTACGCCGCCGCGCTGCGCCAGGACATGGCCCACGCCGCCGCCGAAGTCACCGCCTTTCTCGAAATTTTGGAAAGTGACCCTGAACACGCGCAAAAGCTTGCCCCGGCGTTCCTTGAGAAGTGGAAAATCACCACGGGCAACACTCTCTTAACCCCGTCTTCCGCCGACACCCTGGCGTCCATTGCCGGCACGGCCTTTTTGGACGGCGTTCCGTCCGTTAATAAGAAATAAAATGAACACGCAACTCATCCTGTCAAACGCTTCGCCAATCGACGACGATGGCTGGGCCTTGATCGCCCCGTTTGGCGAACACCCCAAATCCCGCGTCACAATGGTCAACGGCCGCCCGCGAGAGCAGAAATTCATCCAGATACTTGACAATGCGGCGGCGGATCAACTGCTCGGCAAGGAAAACGGATTCTTCCGCAAAATGGCCCGCGCCATCATCGGCATCCCCGTCTATCGCGATCACCCCGACCTCGCCGTTTACGCCCCGGAAACACTCGCCAACCAGAAGGGGAAAAAGGAAGTCATCGGCGTTGTCGATGAAGTCCGCAAAGGCGCGCGCGGCGTGGAGGCTCATTTCAATCTCACCCCCGGCGGCGCGGACGCCGTCGAGAACGACGGCTGCAAATACCCCAGCGCCCTCTGGCTCGTCCTTCCCGTCGGCGGGCGCGATGGCGCGACACTGTGCCGGCCGTATAAGTTACTATCGGTCGGACTAACCTCAAACCCTAACATTTCAGGCGTGGAAAGCCTGTCAAATCAAAGTGACCCTATGCAAGAAAACGAATTCAGAAGCAAGCTTGTGGGGATGCTGATCGCACTCGGGTGCGCCCTCCCAAATGAAGCTAGCGACGAACAACTCCTCAACGCCGCGGCGGCGGCGGCGCTGGACAACGGCGACGTCCCCGGGCATGTGTTCCACGGAAACCAATACGCGGCCGGCGCGCCGAGCAGCGCCTCCAACAAGGCCAGCACCTCGGCAGCCCACGCTTCCAGCGCGGCCATGAAATCCGGCTCGGCGGCGGATCACCAGAAGGCAGCTTCCGCCCACCGCGCCGCCGCCGCCGCGGCCAACAAGGCCGGCAACGGCGCCCTGGCCATGCACCACGACATCCTGGCCAACCTCCACGGCGACGCGGCCGCCGCCGCGAAACCCGCCGATTACCGCAAGATCACCGCTCATGACCCCTCCAAGTAAAAAAAAAAAGTATGAACAACACCATATTGGGATGGCTCAGTGGAAAGGGCATCACCCTCTCCAACGACGCATCAGATCAAGCCGTTGTAACGGCTATTCAGAAGGTCTTCATTGACGCTCTCGCGCCCGTGACAACCCTTGCAAACGAGAAGGAGGTTCAAACCTCCACAATCACCGCGCTCGAAAACGAAAAACTCGCGTTGACAGGGCGCGTTACCGCGCTCGCGGCTGAACTCCTGCCGCTTAAAAAGTCCCGCGCGGCTTTGACGGCCGATCTCGCCATTCAGAGAGGTCGCCTTAAAGTTGGCGACCGTGAGACCAAAATCACCGCGCTGGAGAACAGCGCCAACTTCGACGCCGACGCCGAAGCCTTGATGACGGGTGCCGTCGTCACGAAGACAATTGGCGTTTCCGCTGGAATTGAGGAAAAGAAGGCGCTGGCAAACGACATGGATCAGAACGGCGTCCGGCAGACCTACCTGGACGCGCTGTCCAAACACATGACAGAGCATCCCGATCACGGAGCAGTTGAAGCCCACGCCGCCGTGATGAAGGCCCACCCAGCGCTGTCAGAAGCAATGAAGAAACCCACTGTTTAACATGAAGATACTTCTCGCCCCAAAATCCACCGATGGCGCCGCTCCGCCCTCAACTTCCGACCTCCAGGCACAGCTTGCCGCCGCGAACATCAAAATCACCCAACTCACTCGGGAGCAGACCGCGGTGAGTGAGTTCGAGAAAAAAGTCACCGCGAAAATCGCTCTCGGCCTCAAGCGCGACCAGGCCGCCGCCGCCGTGCGTCACCAGGATGAATTTGAAGCTTCCGACTACGCGAAGGTCGTCGCGACGCGCAATGCGCAACGCCACACCAATAAACCCCAACCGCCCCAACCGTCCAAATCCTAACAGAAAGTTAATCATGAAAACAAAAGAAACCCTCATCACCTTCGCGCGAGCCATTTTCGATTGGCACGAGCGCCTCTCCCGCCCCGCCCGCGCCATCGCTCTCGCGAATGAATTGGCCGGCCGCGAACACGGCGGCGTCACCACCGTGCAAGTCGATTCCGGCCAGACCACGCCGGTCACCAACGCGTATATCGGAGCAGGCAAGTACCTGGTCTGGATGATCGGCGTGAACACTTCAGCCACGACGAGAACTGCCGCTCTTTGTTCCGGCGCGGCCACCAAGGCGGCATTCCCCCTTGGCATCTCCAAGGACGCTCCCTACCAGGCGGGCGATTGGTTGGAAATTGAACAGTTCGGCGCGACACCTGGCACTCAGGTCGGGATCAGCGCGGGCGCCATCACGGACGGCGACTGGGTCGGCACTGCCGCCGCCGGTCTCATCCAGTCCCTGGCGACCGCGGCGAGCGCCTCGTATTGGTGCATTGGGAAAGCCACGAAGACCGTCACTGCCGCGGGGCAGGAAATCAGCATCAACCCGTGCCTCCCCTTCCTCCTGGCCGTCACGTCTGGCAACCCGAACACTTACGCAATGGGGACGCCAGTGTGAGCGCATCGAAAACCGAAACCTCCTATCTGTCATACCTATGAATCAAAACCTTATCCCACAAACATCCCCCGCCCTGCGCGCCGCTTCTCTAAGCCGCGCGGTCATCGCCCTGGGGAACTCGTTCGGATCATTCGAACCCCGGGCGCTGACCAACGGGAGTTCACCTGAACATGGCACAATCTGCCTAGCCAATGACTCCCTGCTCCGCCAGGCGGACCTGATCGAAGAACTCACGAGCTTCGCCATCGCGTACGATGGCGAGCGCGGCAGTAAACTCACAAAACTCCGGGATTTTCTCTGCACGCCACGCCCCAGCACCAAGCGCATTGTGCGCTTGACCACCTACGATGAAAACGAGCCGTGGCAGGCATTCGCTTACAACAGGCTGAAACGCGCCATTGGCGCGGACTTCCAGGAAGTCCCTCAGCGCGTCGCCTCCAAGGCTGACCTGCAACTGCCAAACCGCGGGCTTTCCGTTGTGTTGGACCGCGACCAACTTGACGAGAACCCCAACTGGCAGGTACTGCACACCAAATGGCTCATGGACCTGCTGATGCTCGGCACTGTCCTGGAGGCCGTTGCGCTCCTTCAGGCCAGCGCCACGACTTACGCCACGGTCTGGGACGCGGGCAGCAACCCAGACCTTGAAATCATGCAGGACGTGATAAATCTTGCCAACACCACGGGATTCTACCCTCACTCAATCGCCTACGGCGACCAGGCCGCGCTCAAACGCCGCGTCGCCTACGAAAGTCAGTTGACCGCCGGCGCGCTCGCCCGCGCGGGCACGTTCACCGAGGAGCAGATCGCAACCGCCATCGGCATCGATAACTGCCTCGTAAACGCGGAGCGTTATCAAACGCAGACTGGCACCACGAAACAAGAGATCATCGGCAGCAATGTCCTGATCTTCACCAGCCTCCCGGAGAGCCTCATGGATGCCAGTAACCTCGTCCGCCACGTCGCGGCCGGGGCGGCGGGCGGCGGCGATTACGCCGTGTATGTCACGCCACTCGGCGTCAAGAAAGTCATTCTCACCGTCGAAAACTACGAATACCTCCACATTCAGCACACGACGGGGATCCAGCAGATTCAGGTCAATTAACCGCCAAAATCAAATCACCCATGAAAATCACAAGAAACTTTTCACCGGCCTGGCGCCACGTCGCACTCGCCACGCTTGCGTCCCTGCTGGCTTTCGCGCCAATGCAGCCGGCCCGCGCGCAAGCTACGACCCAAGTCTTCCCCCGCCAGTATTGGCCCCTGGGGCAAAGCAACTTCCTTGTGCTGGCCTCCACCACGGTGAAGACCAACTCCAGCACCAATTACACGATGGTGAACCCATCCTTCGGCCCCTCAGGGAACAGCACCGGCGCAACACCCTTGAACGCGACCAATTTCGCGGCGGGATGGGCGCCCACGATCATGCCATTCAGCGGCGCCCACGCCATTGGCCTCTCAGTCCAGATTCTGAATTCCAATGCCTACGCGGCCGCCTCCAACCTCGTGATAAACGTTTATCCGTCCTATGACACCGCGGGCGGCACAGGCACGGCGATCTCGGGCCGATACGGCACGAACTTCTCCCTGAGTCCGATGCTCTCCTGGTCAATCAGCTATCCGGCGAGTTCGACTAACTTGTACACCACCAACCTCCTTACCACGGCGTGGGAGCCAGCGACGGCGTTGGCTTACATCGTCACGAATTCGGTTGCGAGCAACCTCCTCGTGAACCTCGTTCAATCGACCACGCCTTAGCGCACGTCCCCTAAACGCGCCGGGCGGTGAACTCCTGCCGCCGCCCGGCGCACCTTTGAAATCTCAAATTTGAAATCTTAATCTCAAATGCCCTGGAACACCTTAGCCACCACCGACATCGAGGCTGAAATCCTTCCCGATGAAATCACGGCCCTGCAAACCATCGCCGGCAGTTCAACCATTCTTACCACGATCCTCGCCACGGTTCTGGCGGAGTTGCAGGCTCAAATCCTGGTGGGTGGAAACCAGATCGGCCAGGCCGGCACCGTCCCTGATCAAATCCGGGGTGATGCCATCGCCATCGTCCGCTGGCGCTGGTTTTCCTCGCTCCCAAAAACCGATTTACAAAGCGAATTCCGCAAAGCCCAATACCAGGACGCCCAGACCCACATCGCCCGCATCCGCGACGGCAAAGAAAAAGTCGAAATCCCCGCGCAGCCCCAAAACGTTTCCGGCCCCAGCTTCCGCGTCGAAATCGTCCGGCACGGCGCGCGTATTCATGGCTTTGGAAAGATAGGTGAAACATGATCGTTGACCGAAAGAGAGCATCCCGCGCGGAAATACTTGGCGAGCACTCGCAGCCGCCACGCGCCCACATTAACAATCGAGCGGTGGCTACAACCCATTCCACGCGCCCCATCATCCCGCTCTGCCCGGATTGTCGCCGCCCCATAACCATGTGCCGTTGCTCCTGGGAAGCCCGCGGACGCGCGGATTAAAATGAATTTTAACGTGCCATTGCCTTGGAACGCCGTGCTGAAAAGCATCGCGTCGCTCCAACAGATGCCGACATCGGAAGGCAGCGCCGCCCTCTCCACTCTCCCGGCGGACATTCGCAAGCTCTCTCTTTTTTCCGCCCGCACCAATTCCGCTTCCTACCTGGAACACGTCCGGGCGACAGTGCAGGATTACACGGACGGCAAAATCAACATGGCCACGGCGGTGATGAAGTGCCAGGAGTTTCTGCGCTCGGTCGGGTATGCTCCCGAAACGGGTTTCCCCGGCGAGCCGGAAGTGCCGCCGGCGAAAACACTCCTGCAAAACCTGGCCAGTTCACCGCGAATTAAATTGGTCATCAAAACCCTGGCGACCCGCGCGCAATCGACTGCCTACCTTTCCGCCGGCATGTCCGAAAACAGCCTCTACGCTTTCCCCTGTTGGGAGTTTCGCCGCCTGGGTTTCCGTAAATCTCCCCGCGGTGAATCCGGGAAGGAGAACGATCCCGACTGGCAGGAGCGTTGGGTGCGCAGCGGCGGCACTCTCTATGACGGCCGCATGATCGCATCGAAAGACGACGATGTCTGGGACGCCCTAAGTGACAGCGCCGTCTGGCCCGATGGTCTTGACAGCGACTCCGATCCCGTCGTTTACAACACCGGCTATGGTCGCATTGAAGTGCCGCGACGGGTCTGCATTGACCTCGGTGTCATCGATGAGGATGAAGACGTTCCCGCCCATGACGTGACGCTGCTGGGTCAAATGTTCGGTGACCCGGATAAGGCGACCCTCGGACAGATCACCGCGAAACGCCAGGCGTTGCTCGACGCCCTGGCCAGCCTTGGGGAGGCCGCGTGAGCGGAATGTCCTTCGACCTGGCGGATCGCGTGACACCCGTCCTGGACAAAATGCAGGCCACGCTCGCCGACCGCGCCGCGATTCACGACGCCATCGCCGAATCGGTCCAGGCCCAATGCAAGGAGTATGTCGCCGCCGATGCGCCCAATCGACACGGCTCCGCTCTGGCTCTTGGAGCCAACCCGACCGGTTTCCTCGAAGGCGCCATCAACGGCATCACCCGCCAGGCGGATGAAAATGAAGCCACCATCAGCGCAACCCATCCGTGGTTCGCGCGCGTCGGCCATGACGTGGACATCTACCCGCTGCCGCCAAACCAATTTCTGGCCATCCCAATTTCGGCGGAGAGCTACGGCATCCGTTTACGCGGCAGCGATTTACCTTCTTCACTGTACATGTTTGTCAGGGAGGTTCACCAAAAGCAGGATCGAGGTCGCCTGCCGAGCGACGAGGACATCTCCGCCGAGGTGTTCCTGACAGTGAAAGAACAGTTATTTGAACGTCTTGAAGCTTTGGACCGTCTCATTCTCACACGATGAACCCTATCAACCTTAACTTCATCCAGGGTGATATTTTCGCCTATTTGCAAAGCGATCCGTTTTTTGCGAACATTTTCCTTTACGAGCTAAAACCGGCCAATCTTCAAAGCCAGGTGAATAAAGCCCTGGCGGGCTTGCAAATGACGAATGGTAAATCCGGCGCGGCAGTTGAAATTGGCAAGCCCTGGATGGTCAATCCGCTGCCCAACGCTCCCGGCCCGCGTTGTGAAATCTCCGCGCGGTTCATCATCAAAACGCAGCCCACCATCAATCTCGGCCCCAACGGCACGGGTATCGCCACGGAGCAGATCAGCCTGCATCTGGTCCAGGCGCTGCTCGAATGGGGCGCAGAGGGTAGCCAGTCAGGCTCATGGTTTTGTTCAAATAATTTCGACGCCCCGGCGCAATTCGGCCAGGACGCCCCGTTTGAAGGCCGTATCGTTGACATGCGGGCCATGTTCGCGGCCACTCCCCTGGTTCGCACGACAACGCCGTCCATCTCTGGCGGCGGCGGCAGTGGCAACGCCGTCATCACCGTGCCAACGCCGGACACCGTCACCGCGGCGATAATTTTCACCACGGATGGCACCTGCCCCGGATTCATCCAAGGCCAGTCGCCAGTCCTCGCTCCGGGTGGCTACCCCATCTACCCCAACGCTTTCCTTGGCACGACGCAGTCGTACGCGGGACCTTTCGCCGCCCCGGTCGGAACCGTGATTCGGGCGATGGCTCTCACGCCGGGGAAACTCCCCTCAATTGTCAACTATTCGCTAGTCACATCCTGACCTATGATCTCACGCGCCCAACTTCTCGCTGGCCCCGGCTATATCACCTTCAAAACCGCCTCCTGGCGCATGGCATCTGATCTGAAAGTCATGCTCAAATGGACGGCTCAGGATGTCACGGATGCGTTGAAGGGGCCTTTCACCAAAGTCGTCACCGACCGCTGGATCGAGGTAACCGGCACGCCGCTTTACTACGACCCAACTACCACCAACGGGATTTTCTTCCCATACATCTCACTCGCGTCCACCCCGCCTGGCACGCAGATTTTTGGCGCCGCCGACTCCGCTTGCAGCATCGTGGGCAATGACGGCAAGACTATCACTCTGGCCGCCGCCGCCATAACATCGATGCCCTCGCTCCACTTGGGGACGGACAGGGCGATCTACGGCCCAATCACCATTATCGGCGTCCCGGCCACTGGCACCGATCCGTCCACCGCGACCAGTTTTTATCAGGCGACGGCCAACTGGCTGTCCAATTCGTTCACACCTCCAGCCATTCCCGCCACGGCCACTCTCGCCAGGCAAAAATGGTCAGCCGTCTATGGCGCTGACACAGGTTGGTCCTCTTTTCAGGCATTCAAGGGGTTTGAAATCAGCCATGAACTCAAACTAAAATGGCATGAGGATAACGGCCAGCGCGTCGGCGCCACGCTCGCCGGCTACCGGGCGATGTGCAAGTGTCAACCTAGCGCCAACACCATCGACCAGATGGCAACCGAGATGTTATTTGCCGGCACCGCCGGCGTCGGCGGCCACTTGGTCGCCTCGCAAGGCCAGCGGTACTCCGCCAACAGTGCCGATCTCATCATAAGTGGCGCGTCCTCTGGCACGGTCACTCTCAAGAACGCCACGATGGAATCCGGCGAAATTAATTTCTCGGCCGAAGAACTGAACCAGGGGGAAGTCACGTTCATCACCAACGTCGGCGATTCCTCCGGCGCAAACGTTGCCTCTTTACTCCTTGCTTAAACCTCAACTCTGAATCAAACTGCAAATGTTATGTTGACAAAACCTGAAATTGCCAATCTCGCCGGCGACATGGTCGCCGACGCGCAGAAACTCCAGACCGCCGCCGAAGCGGCGATGGCCGCGCTGAACGCCCACAACGCCGATCCCACGGCCGCCGCCGTCAATGCCGGACCTTTGAGCATCGTCCGCGGCGCGATGGCGACGGTCAATGAGCAACTCGCCAAACACATTCGTGAATCCAGCCCGGCGCCCCAAAAAACCTCGTAACGCGGCGGGCGGGAATGCGCACGTTAACCCTCATTGGAGCGTTGAGCAGCGCCGTCATTTTTGACGGCAACAAATCACCGCTGCCAGATTCGTGCCCGGACGGCTTCAAGGTGTCGTTTCCGCGCGAGTTTCAAAACGTGCCCGTCGTTCGAAGCGCGGCGCCTTTCGTCGTGGACCGTTACAACATGGTCACCCGCTATGATTTCCTGGTTACGCACTCTTTCACCTCATTCCAGGCCGCGCAGGATTTCATCGGCGCCCGTGCCGCCATGATTCGCTCGGGTGAATTGATGATCTTGACCCGTACCGGCCAAGGCAGCTTCACCCGATATTTCAAGGGAGCCACCCTTGAGATCGTGGAGGTGGATCAGGATTTGGGCACAACCGTCGTAATGAAATATGGCCTTGTTATGACTGGGCTGTATTCTCTGACAATGTAATATGCCCACCACGCGCGCAGACTTTGAGTTCCACGTTAAGGCCACGGCTGACACCGCGCCCTTAAAGGACACCGGCAAAGCCCTCGCGACGGTCGCGGAAAACATTAAAGACGCTGGCTCCGCCGCGGGGAAAACGCAGCATTCAACCGACCACCTCACTTTATCCCACCATCAACTCCACAAGGCTATCCACGCCGTCGGGAAGGAATTCGGCGATATCGGCGAGCTTGGGATGCTCGCGTATGGAGGACCGCTCGCCGCCATCGGCGTTCTCTTGGAGTTGACAAACCTTTTAAAAAAGCATTTTGAGGAAGTGGCTGAAGCCGCCGCCAAAGTCGCCGCCGAGACGCGGGCTATATCAGAATCCTCCGTGAAAGCCATGTCGGATTCCGCCGCCGCGCACAGGGCCGCCATCGCCGCCATCGCCGAGGATGAAGCCAAACTCAACACCGCTTACGCGGAGGGAAACACCGCGATGGAAAACCGACTCACCCTCTTTAATGAGGAAGTTGAAGGCGTGCTGAAGGTTCAGGAGGCGCGGGAAAAGGCGTGGGAAGCCGACCTTGACCAACGGGTCGCCGCCGGTCAAATGGATAAGGATAAGGCCGCGCAACTCAAGGCTGACGCCCGGTTCCAGTTCGATGTGCTGAAGGATAAGGGAGATGAGCGGAAAATGAGGGAGCACCTGGTGGAATTGGAAAACCAGCAACTCCAGGCGCGCGCCGGCCTGGGGGGGAAAGATCAGTCCGCCCTCACTGCCGCCCAGGCCGCCGAGGACACGGCAGCCGGCAGAGCCGCCAAAGCGAAAACAAACGCGGAACAGGTCGCAAAATCGGGCGTCGAGATTTCTTACGGTGAAAAATGGCTTACGGGTGAATCGATATCGGAACACTTTGCCTCGCGCGCGGCCCTGGCCGCGGAACTCGACGCCACGCGATCGAGCCTGCAAAACTTGAAGGAGCGTGGATTGCGGCCAGACATCACCTCTCCTGAGCAGGACCCGCGTTTCGCGGCCTTGCAACGCGGTTTAACCGCGTTTGATGGCCGGGTTCAATCAGCCGGCCGCCTGGAAAATCAGGAACAGGCGAAGCTTAAACATCAAACAGCCATCACGGCTGCGGCGGAAACTCAACTCAAGCACGACTCTGAGGTAACCCGGACGGTGGAGGACCGGATCGACCTGCTGAAAGAAGAGTTAGAACTCCGCCGAAAGATAAACGCTGAAACCCGCGCCATGCACGCGCAACCCCGCCAGTCGCCGGACTCGTTTGGAAACCGCAGTTTGGACGATCTCCTCCGTCGTTTTGACACTGATCGCCAATGATACACATGAAAAAATTCATCCTGTCCATCCTGTTCATTTCGCTTTCGGCCTCCGCCCAAACCCCGATCCGCGTCAGCGGTGACTCCGCTTTCCGCTACGCGCCGTCCATCACCGACTCCAATACCCAGCAAAGCGTCCAATTCATCCGCGGCGACTTTACCACCTTCGA